>Ga0307380_10003119_pt1 | contig 23165 bp, 21 predicted proteins | sample UN3MG_FD_202239 | JGI IMG/M metagenome (GOLD analysis project Ga0307380, IMG submission 202239) | Soil microbial communities from Risofladan, Vaasa, Finland - UN-3 | ecosystem: Environmental > Terrestrial > Soil > Coastal area > Acid sulfate soil | place: Finland: Risofladan, Vaasa | collected... | reverse complement strand
CTCGGATGCGGTCGTTCTATTCAACGGTGCCGACCTGTCTGAATGGACCTATGCGGATGGCAGTCCGGCGGGATGGTTAATCTCCGACGGCACAGCGACTGTCAAAGACGGCAGCATCGTGACAAAGAGAGAGTTCGGCGACATGCAGATCCACCTGGAATTCGCCACACCTTCGCCGGCTAAAGGCGAAGGGCAGGACCGCGGCAACAGCGGCGTTTACATTCACCGGAACTACGAGTTGCAGATACTGGATTCATACGGGAATGAAACCTACCCTGACGGGAGCTGCGGGGCGATTTACAAGCTCTATCCGCCGCTGGTGAATGTTTCGAGGCCGCCGGGAATCTGGCAGGTCTATGACATTATCTTTCACGCCCCAAGAATTGACAGCGGGGGAAAGGTCAGCAAAAAGGCAACTATCACTGTGATCCTTAACGGCGTCCTGGTCCAGGACCAGGTGGAGATAATGCCCACAGGGGCCAGATCCGGAAGTCCCGAGACTGCCCGCGGCCCGATCCTTCTTCAGGACCACCACTACCCTGTCAAATTCCGCAATATCTGGGTCAGAGAGCTGTGATTGCTGTTGGGGCTTTATACCTTGAGGAATCTAGAGTCCCTTTTTGACTAACCAGGGCAGGTGCTCGGCCTGGGCTGCCAGGAGCTCATCAGCCAGCCTGACCGCCTGGTCCACAGACTTCACTGCGCCATCCAGCACCAGGGCCTGGATGAACTTCTCCCGGCTGCCTTCCAGAGCGGCCTCCACGCATGTCTCGATCCAGGCCAGGCGCATGGCCAGGATTCCAGCTAGAGCTGAGGGCAAGGCTCCCAGGTCCAAGGGTTTCAGGCCGCCGGCACCCGCCGCTGCCGGGGATTCCAGGATTGCATCTGACGGCAGGTTTGAGACCTGCCCGCGGTTGGGCAGGTTCGCAGAATAGATCCGTCCCGCATCCGTGCGTATCGATTCGATAATCTCCATCACCTGCTCGTGCTCCCCGCTGATCCGCTCGAAATATTGCCCGCCCAGAGGGCTTGGCGAGAAAGCGTCCTCCCGCATCTGCTCGAAATCCTTGTCGCCCCGGGCGATCGTGCGCTCGAAGCTGTAGGACTCTGTCCCCAGGGTCTTGCCGTAGTAGCTCCCTTCGCGGGTGAATATCCAGGGGAAGAACTCTGTTACATGGCGGTCCATGGCGGCCGGGAAAGCGCCGAAAGCGGCCAGGAGCTCCCAACTGAAAGGGTTGAGCTGTTCCGGCTCGTCCGCGCCTGGCTCCCAGGAACCCGAAGCGAGAAAATATTCGGCCAGGTTTCCCTCTATCCGCGGCCTGGAGAGCTTTTCCCTGGCGATCTCCTGCAGGCGGCCCATTGCATTCTTTCTGTCGACGCGAACCCCGGTGAACCAGGTCAGGTGGTTCAAGCCTGCAGCAGTGTAGTCCAGCTCAGAGGGGCTGACACCCAGGACACCTGCCAGGTATTTCGCTACTTCCAGCACTCCGTGGCACAGGCCCACCACCTCCGCTCCAGTGGCCTTGCGCACTGCGCGGCAGACCGGGCCCATGGGATTTGAATAATTGAAAAACAGGGCTTTCGGCGCAAGTTCCAGCACATCCCGGGCGATCCCGACCATGGCCGGGATCATGCGCATGGCCCGCGAGGTTCCTCCAGGCATGACAGTGTCGCCTACCGGCTGGTAAATCCCGTACTTGCGCGGAATGAACACATCCTGCTCCCAGGCCCTGCGCCCGCCCACTCCCACAGTGCAGATAACAGCCGTAGCCCCTGACAGGACCTCCCGCCTGTCAGTCGCTGCTCTCAAGCGAATGGGCGCTCTTCTGGCCTCGATCATCTTGCGGCCCAGACGCTCGACCACCTCGATCGCAACTGGATCGATATCGACCATCGAGAGCTCTGCCTCCCAGCCCATGCGGATCAGGTCCGCCACCATGCCGCAGGTGAAAACAGCGCTGCCTGCACCGATCAAAACCACTTTTTCCTGCATGGATTTTCCTTTCTAAAATGATCAGTTCATTCAATTGACCGGATTTCGCTTCCCTGACATAACTGATCCAGGAGCCTGTCTTTATGCGGAAAGCCACAGATCGATCGGTTTTTTCACTCCCTCGGGCCGGAACGGCAGGGCGACTTTCTGCCCCCTGCCTGCAGAGGCGTATCCCGCATAAAGCGCCTCCATCACCACCCGGCCGTCCTCGCCGGTGGTCACAGGCTCCTCCCTGCCCCGCACGCAAAGGGCGAAATGGCGCATTTCCTGCGGGAACCCGTAGTTCCACAGCTCCTCGTATACCGGGTAAGTCCAGCCCTTGGTGGTGGGCGCCTTCTCCGCTGCATAGCCATATCCGTACTCGCTGTAAGTGGGCAGGGCATTGCCCATGAGCAGGTTGGCATAGGTCATACCGCCCTCGCCGTACACCTCGATCCGGTCATCCATGCCGCCGCGCCGGGCCCAACTGTCTTCCACCACTCCGAGAGCGCCGCTCTCGAATTCGAGCAGGCAGACCGAGTTGTCCTCGCCTTTGGTTTTGTCTCCATGCACATAAGTGCCCATGTGGCACATGACGCTCTTGATCCCGGGCCGGCCCAGGAACCAGTAGCAGAAAGCGATCCCGTGGCAGCCCAGGTCCATCAGCGCCCCGCCGCCTGAGCGCTCCACATCCCAGAACCAGTCCGCATGCGGCCCGAAATGCTTCTCGCTCTGCTTGACCATGTACACCTTGCCGAAAGCCCCCTGGTCCGTCATCTCCCTGGCCTTGACATATTTGGGGGTGAAATATAATTCCTCTGCGTAAAGGAGAAGCACCCCCTGCTTGCGGCAGGTTTCGATCATCCCGTCGGCCTCTTCGAGTGTCAGGCACAGGGGCTTCTCGCAGACCACGTGTTTGCCCGCATTGGCTATATCCTCGGTCATCCGCGCATGGAGATAGTTGGGCGCTGTGATGGTGACCATCTCGATATCCCGCTCCTTGAGCATCTCCCTGTAGTCGCGGAAAATGCGGGGGATGCCGTATTTCCTGGCCAGGGTTTCTGCGTGCCCGGCTGTGGGCGAGGCCACAGCCACTACCTCGGCCTCTTCAGGCATGATTTTGAACGCCGCGGCATGGATATCCCCCTCGAACCCTGAGCCGATAATCCCCACTTTGACTTTGTGCGCCATGAATCACACCTCCGTTTCGGTTTTGGTAGAAGATGAAAGTTGATAGACTTTTATCGACCAGAGAGGAGAAAATCTCTTTCTCATTCGCTTCAGCCAAAATTAACTCACCCCGGCTGACAAATCAAAAGAGTTTTTTGTTTCAATGCTCAGTATTCCTCCTGGTTATAAAAACGCATAATTCCGCATTACAGAATCTTGAAACGTGTGGATTGCACTGAAAAATTAAAAAGGCGGCTCACCCGCTGAAACAGCGAGTTTACCGCCCTTTAACATGGCGCCCCCTGCGGGATTCGAACCCACTGCCTACGGATTAGAAGTCCGTTGCTCTATCCAAATGAGCTAAGAGGGCAAAAGGATGTGCAAGCTTGAGAAATTGAAATTGTTTGCTTTAAAATAAAGGAGAGAGAGTTCTATTTCAAGTGGATTGTTATCAGTGATAAAAAGACCTGCCATTCTGTTAATCGGCCAATCTCTCTCACACCCCTGTTGCTTTCCGCAGTGTTAAAAATTAGATTTACCTTTGTCGGTTACTTTTCTCTCTAACTGTTTTTCCTTCTTTCCGGAACTCTTTCCAGGGGCAGGTCATCATGCGCAGTCTATTACTGAATATGAAAATTCAAGTTTTGTTCCCGCTCTTCCTCGGCCTCTGTTTTTCTTTTACTCCCCTTGCAGCCCAGAAACAGGGCGAAAAATCCTCTCTCAGCGCAAAATATCAATCTGAGACTCTGCGCGGGACCCTTGTCCAGCACGGGCAGTGGCATCCCTTTGCCACAGCGGCCGAGAGGGAATTCTGGAATGCCCTGCCTGAGAATACGCGACGGGCGCATATCGAGCAGGGCGAACAGGCCCTGGGCAAAGAGTGGCCCGCGCTGCCTGCTGCGCTCTATCTCGAGTTCGCACGTATCGGCAACCGCAGCAATTACGAAGGCCCCTACTTCGTGCGCAGGAACAGGCTGGCTGACCTGGTGCTCGCTGAATGCATAGAGGGGCAAGGGCGGTTCGTGGATCAGATAGTCAATGGCCTCTGGATGATCCTCGAGGAGACAAGCTGGGTCATCCCGGCGCATATCGGGGCGCAGAAAGCTGGCTCCGGGCTTCCGGACCCTGAGGAGCCGGTCGTTGACCTTTTCTCAGCCGAGACAGTGGGCCTGCTTGCCTGGACCCTCTACCTGGTCGGGCCTCAGCTCGATCAGGTCTCGCCACTGATCTGCAAGCGGATTCTCAATGAGGCCCACGCCCGGGTGCTGGTTCCCTGTCTTGAGCGGGATGATTTCTGGTGGATGAGCTTTACAACTGACCATATAAACAACTGGAACCCGTGGTGCAATTCCAATTGGCTCACTGCAGCGTTGCTCCTGGAGGATGATGCCGGGAAACGGACCAGCGCAGTGGCCAAAATCATGAGGAGCCTGGACCGGTTTATCGGCAGCTACCTGTCGGATGGCGGGTGCGATGAAGGCCCGAGCTACTGGGGCGTGGCCGGAGCCTCGCTGTTTGACTGCCTGGAGCTATTGAGAAGCGCCTCCGGCGGCAAGATAGATCTCTACAGCGAGCCACTGATCCAGAATATCGGGCGCTATATCTATCGCGCGCATATCAACGAACGCTACTTTATCGATTTTGCGGATGCCCCGGCCAAGGTCTCTATTGCGGATGACCTGGTATACCGCTACGGCAAGCGGATCGGCGATAAGAACATGATGGCGCTCGGGGCTTATGCAGCACACAGGCGGATGGAAAGGTCGCCTGCTGTTTCGGGCAGCCTGGGCCGCAAGCTGGCGGCGCTTACCAATCTGGGCGAGCTTGCAGCAGCCCGGGGCTTCCAGCCAATGGTCCGGGATGTCTGGCTTGACGGGATCCAGGTGATGGCCGCGCGCTCGGTCGAGGGCTCCCCCCAGGGGCTTTATGTGGCAGCCAAGGGAGGCCACAACGCCGAGAGCCACAACCACAACGATGTGGGCAATTTTATCGTGTATTTCAACGGCCAGCCGGCGCTGATCGATGCCGGGGTGGGCACTTACACGCGCAAGACATTCAGTGACCAGAGATACGAGATCTGGACCATGCAGTCGGCTTATCACAACCTGCCTACTATCAACGGGGTAATGCAGAAAGACGGCCGCGAGTATGCGGCAAAGGATGTCAAATACCAATCAGGCGGCTTTTTCGCCGAGCTTTCCCTGGATATCTCCGGGGCGTATCCTGAGGCTGCCGGCGTTAAAAAGTGGACCCGCACTGTCCGACTCCTCAGGGGGAAAGAAGTCCGTGTAGTCGAGAGCTACTCCCTGGAAAAGCGCGAAGGGGACCTGTATTTGAGCCTGATGACTCCCTGCACGGTCAATCTGGATAAAAGAGGACAAATCACATTAAAAGAGGCCGCGGACAGGGAGCAGCCATTCAGCCTGCGTATTCTCTATGATATGGACAAACTCGAGCCTGAGCTCGAGAAAATGGTGCTCGATGACCCCAGACTGAAATCAGCCTGGGGGGACAGCCTGACCCGGATCGTCCTGCGTGCGGCAAAGAATGCTCCCCTGCGGGATACCTGGGCCCTGCGCCTAGTCCAATAGATTATCTGGCGCTTTCAGCCCGACAATGTAATCACCCTGAGAGTTTCGTGCGGCAGGCGCAAGCTCTAATGGGAGGATAAGCCAAATAAATTCTGCATTCGGGGTAATACTGTTCACTTAAAGCGACAACACTCTCTTTTTGTCACCCCCGCGAAAGCGGGGGTCCAGAAAATCGGCTTAAAAACCTGGATTCCCGCTTGAGCGGGAATGACATCGTTTACCTTTCCCGCCTAAAGTGAACAACATTGGCATTCGGGGCGGTTTTATCCTGGCTGGATTTAAGCTTCGAGAAAATATTCTCTTCGTAATACTGTGGATATCCGGGACCAAGAGCTTAGAGTCCGGATGCTGAACTGCGAGATTACCAAGTACTTCTGACATTGATTTGCAAGGCAGTTATATCTATTCCTGCTTTTCACTCAGGTTTTTTGCCAATTTTCCCCTCCCTGCTGATCGCTGACTTACATTCCGAGAGTTCCATTTATTAATTTCCAGGCTGAAAAAAGATGCCTGATTTTGAAAACAGGCCCTGAAACCTGTAATTTCAGTACTTTCAAGGCAGGCCTGTTTTATGATATTCGAGCTTTGATACTAAGTTGCAAAAAAAATGATATTTATTAATCGGGTCTTGCCTGTCGAATATTGATTTCATTTTATAACTGTCAGGGAGTCAGAAGACAGTAGTCAGGAGTCAGAATCCCTCCCCTGCCCGGACTACAGCCATTGGTCATTCATAAACTCAGGGTTTGATGTTTTGGGGCGGGAGTGGAGCTTCTGACTTCTGGATTCTGATTTATGACTTCTTATTTTATTTTTGGTACCGGCTTTGCCAACTTAGGAGCAGAATATAAAGTATCTCTTTGAACGCAACTTGGTATGAATCATCTGCGCATAGAACTTCATTCGCTTTCAGGGTAAACCTTTTATCTTGATGTTTTATTTGCTCACAAGTTATTGAGATTCCTGCCTGTCAAATATATATTAAATAAGTCTGCACATTTTAATCTATACATTTTAATTTGTGCACGTAAAAAGGAGCTTTTTATAAGGTTCAATTTTTTAGACACTGTTTTTATTGTTATGTCCACAGGTTCTTTACTTGCGGGTGATGCTCGCACAAACTTTTCGCCGGATTAAAAGTGGCTGGTCTGGATCTCCGGCAGGGTGATCATGGTTGCCGGGATGGCAGCCGGGATTAAATCCCCCCTGATCCCAGGGAGATTTAATAATCTGTTCCCGGTTTTAAAAGCTCTGTTTCTGTAGTCAAATTAATATTACGGGACCTTTTTTCGGCAGCCGCCCGGCAATCTATTAGACCCTGGAGATAATAAGGACAGAAAACTTTGTCTTTGAACATCCAAAGCGAAGAAAATAGTAGTATAACAGGCCCTGAGTAATTAATTTAGGCTGTATCTTTTACATGGTTAAAATTTCTACCATATTTTCTTAATTTTCCTGACAGATTTTTGATAACAGAATGAGTGAGAAGGTGGCTGCAATGCATGAGAACATATTGGAGACGATCGGAAACACGCCCATTGTAAAAATAAACAGGCTCAATCCGAATAAGAGCGTCACGATTTACGCCAAAATCGAGGGATTCAACCCGACAGGCAGCATCAAGGACAGAATTGCCTTGAAGATGATCGAGCAGGCGGAGAAAGAGAGCAAGCTGACAAATGGGAAAACGATTATCGAGCCGACCTCAGGCAATACAGGGATCGGATTGGCAATGATCGGCGCGGTCAAGGGTTATGATGTCGAGATTGTGATGAGTAAGGCAGTATCTGTTGAGAGAAGAGTAATGATTAAAGCATTCGGGGGGAAAATTACCTTGACAGACGCCAAGCTCGGCACGGATGGGGCAATCAAAAAAGCCAGGCAACTGGTAAAAGATCATCCCGAGAAATACTTTATGCCGGATCAGTTTGCTAATGAGTACAATAAGATGGCGCATTATAAAACGACAGCGGAAGAGATCTGGAAACAACTGGCAGGTAATCTGGACTATTTTGTTTCGGCTTTGGGAACATCAGGGACTATCATGGGCGTGGGAAAATATCTCAAGGAAAGGAATCCCGGGATAAAGATTGTCAGCGCGCATCCCGTAAAGGGGCATTACATCCAGGGATTGAAAAATATGGAAGAGGCGATAGTACCGGCGATATACGACCCTTCAAAGATCGATGAGACTATCATGGTCGAGACAGAAGCCGCGTTCGAGATGACAAGGCAGATTATTAAAAAAGAGGGGATTTTTGTCGGGATGAGCAGCGGCGCAGCCATGTATGCAGCCATCGAGGTTGCCAGAAAAATAAAATCAGGCACAATTTTAGCGATTTTTCCGGACCGTGGGGAAAAATATCTGAGCACAACACTGTTCAAAGAATATATGGAGACGGAAGGATTCAACCTGTAAGTTATTCTTTACAGGTTAAATATAACCCAAAGCCTCAAAAAACTCCCGGCCCTCCTCGGTTATCATCCCGGGACTCCAGGGCGGGTCGAAAGTCCACTCCACCTCGACCTCTTCCACCCCCTCGACCAGGCTGACCGTTTTTTTCACCAGGGTCTCGAGCAATCCCGCAGTGGGGCAGCCTATCGAGGTCAGGGTCATACTAATCCTTACTTTGCCGCCCTGAACATCAATGCCGTAAACCAGGCCCAGGTTCATTATGTCGATCTCGAACTCCGGGGCCGCTACTGTCTTGAGAAACTCCCTGATTTTTTTGACCTTATGAATAAATACTGATTGAATTTTCCTCTCAAATATCCGGAACAACCTTCGATAAACATTTTTTCAACTCCCACCGGGCTCTATCACTGTGCAAAATACCTGATCAGCCAATCGACACGGCCGCGCCTGACAAAATGCATTCCGGAGTAGCGCATGATTTCTTTTATCCTCTGACGGTACCTGGGCCTGTAACAGTGTGTTTCGCAGTCCTTGCATTTAGGCTTCGGGTCGTATGGACAGCTCTCAAGCCTCTGTTTGCCATAAGCCAGCAGGTCCGAGCATTCGGGACAGAGTGCTCCTTTTTCAGAGCCGTGGTTTCGACAGCAGTAAACCTCGATAAATTTATAAAGAGTTGCAAATTCTTTTTCAATCTGATCTTTCATCTTGACACCCAATTTATTTAAGCCGGACAATTTATCGCTCATGATCAGTAAGGCTGAAATTAGCAGGCCTGCCTAAATCGCTTCTCTTCGCTCGAGCACTTCCCCTTTGATACTCACTTTCGTGAAAGTGGCCGGTATGCTTTTCCCGGTCCTCTCCAGGGCAAGCTGCACCAGATTAGCCATCCCGAAACAGCAGGGAACTTCCATAAAGAGCACCTCGACTGAGACGACTTCGTTCTGCTCGAAAATCCGGGTCAGCTTGTTCAGATAAAATTCAGCGTCATCGAGCTTGGGGCAGCCGACCAGCAGTGTCTTCCCTGCCAGGAAACGCCGGTGGAAATCGCCAAAAGCAAAAGGGACGCAGTCAGCGCTGATCAGAAGCTCTTTCTTTTTGAAACAAGGAGCCTTGACTGGAACCAGGTTGATCTGGACCGGCCAGTTGCCGAGAGCCGAGAGGCTGGCCGGGGTATGTTCTCCGGCTCCTGAGGCTGTCTCCTGAGCCGATGGCTCGAACATCCTCGCCAAAGCGCCTGGACAACCCTTGAACTCCTCTTTTTCATCCCCGGCGACTCTTTGCTTATCCGCCCGGCTTAGAGATTTCAGGCGGCCCTCCACAGCCAGACTGTCAAACTCCTCGGCTTCCCGCTCCTCGATAGTGATCGCTCCCTGAGGACATTCCCCAAGGCAGGCCCCGAGACCATCGCAGTAGACCTCACTCACCAGGCGCGCCTTGCCGTCGATTACCTGAATCGCGCCCTCGGCACAGGCCGGCGCACACAAGCCGCAGCCGTCGCACTTCTCTTCATCAATCCTGACTATCTTTCTTAGGGTTTTCATGGAGCTCTCCAATGATTCCGGCAAGGTCACCCAATTTTGTCTTTATCAGGTATTCCTTGAACTGTTTGTTCATCTCGTGCAACAGGTTGCCAAAAATACACTTATTACCCCGGCAGATTTTTTCTTTTTTCAGACAGTGCTTTTCTTTCAACGGCCCCTGGACAGATTCGTAAATCTCAAGCAGACTTATCCCCGAATTGCTCCTGCCCAAGGTGAATCCTCCTTTCGGCCCTCTGGATGATTGCACCAGGCTGTAGCGGGCCAACCGCTGCAGAACCTTGGAAAGGTGGGCCTCGGAAACATGGAGCTCCGAGGCTATTTTTCCGGCGGAAACCTGCCTGTCAGGCTCATTCGCCAGGAAAACCATAGTGTGAAAAGCTAGAGAGGCTGCTTCTGATAACTGTAACATCTTCGCCTCGCCTGATAAAATATATATTTAGGTATTTAAATACCTTAATAATATAATATAAAATTTCGTTCATGTCAAGAAAGGCCTCATTTTTTTGTGAATGACAGAGATAAACCAGGCAGGAAAATCAGATCCTAACCCTGGAGAGTCGCAGGCTGTTCATGACCACTGTGATGCTCGAGAGGGCCATTGCCGCTGCGGCAAGCACCGGATGGAGGTCCCGCACCATTACCGGCAGCCAGGATACCGAATGCAGCGCTCCTGCGGCTACCGGAATAAGCGCGAGGTTGTAGAAAAAGGCCCAGAACAGGTTCTGTTTTATTATGCGCAGGGCAGCCCGTGAAAGATTGATCGCCCGCACCACCCCGGTGATATCATCCCCTACCAGGGTAATGTCGGCAGCCTCCTTGGCCACATCAGTGCCTGTGCCCAGTGAAATGCCCAGATCAGCGCTCGCCAGTGCTGGAGCATCGTTTATACCGTCGCCTACCATGGCGACTATTTTTCCTTGTTGACGGTATTCGCCAACCACTTTTTCCTTCTCATCCGGGAGCACTCCGGCCACCACCCGGGCGATACCGACTCTCGAGGCGATATATTTTGCCGAAAACTCGTTGTCACCGGTAACAAGAATCGGTGTGACACCTAATTTGATCAGTCCTGAAACCGCTTCCGGCGCCTTGGGTTTCTCCGGGTCGAATACAGAGACCAGTCCCACAACCTGTCTGTCAACCGAGACTGCAATAACAGTCTTTCCCTGGGCAGCGAGTTTTTCGACAATCCCGGCAGCGCTATCCGGCAAGGCCTCATCACTTTCAAGCCACCCGGGCCTTCCCACTCTCACCCAATGCCCCTGCACACGGGCCTCGACTCCCATCCCGGTTTGTGAGATGAACTGCTCCGGTTCGGGTATTTTTATATTGCGCTTTTTCGCTCCTTCTACTATCGCCCTGGCCGCCGGGTGCTCTGAGCCGGTCTCGGCACCTGCAGCGAGAGCTAAATTTTCCTCTGAACGTTCCTCCGCCAGGGGGATCCAGTCCGCCATTTCAGGAGTTCCTCTGGTGATAGTCCCGGTCTTGTCGAAAATAACCGTATCCAGGCGATGAGCAATCTCAAGCGCCTCGCTGTTTTTAAAAAGTATGCCCTGTGAGGCGCCCTTTCCGCTTGCCACCATCACCGCTGTTGGCGTAGCCAGGCCCAGAGCGCAGGGGCAGGCTATCACAAGGACCGCCACAGTACGGATCATCGCCGGGACAAACTCGCCTCCGAGAACCCACCAGAGCGCGAAAACGATCAGGGCTAGTGCGATAATAACAGGCACGAAAACGGCTGAAACCCGGTCAGCGAGTCTCTGTATCGGCGCCTTGCCGGCCTGGGCCTGGCGCACGAGCCTGATAATCTGGGCCAGGGTGGTCTGTTCCCCTACGCCTGTGGCCCTCAGCCTGAGCAGGCCGTTGTTGTTCACAGTGGCCCCGAAAACCTTGTCTCCAGCAGTCTTCTCGACCGGCATCGACTCCCCTGTCAGCATGCTCTCATCCACAGAGGATTCGCCCCAGACAACCTCGCCATCCACCGGGATCCGCTCGCCGGGACGCACGATTACCAGATCACCCGGTCTCAAGTCCGAGGCCGGGACTGTCTTCTCCTCACCCTCGGGGGTCAGGACATGGGCCTCTTCCGGCGACAAATCCATCAGATTCCGGATGGCCTGCGAAGCCTTTCCCCTGGCCCTGGCCTCGAGCAGCTTGCCGAGACTGATCAGGGTGATAATCATGGCCGAGGTCTCGAAATAGACATGCGGGCCCAGTTCTGCCGGAAACAAAAGCACGCCCACAGAGTAAAAGAACGCAGCCGAGGAGCCGAGCGCAACCAGAAGATCCATGTTGGCACTTCCTGCAAGCAGGCTTCTGATTCCGCCCCGGTAAAAAAGCATTCCAGTGTAAAACTGAACCGGCGCGGCCAGGGTAAAAAGCAGCCAGTTGTACCAGGCTTCGGCAGATAAAGCGCCTAGCAGCGCAGATTCGCGCCACATGCTGAGAAAAAAGAGGGGCGCACTGAAAGCGAGCCCGACCCAGAGCTCCGTGCGCCTTTTTGCCAACTCCTCCATTCTCGCCTTCTCCTCTTCGTCCCTGCTCACTGATTCCGCCTCCCCGCCGGGCAGAATCGCCCTGTAGCCTGCCTTTTCCACAGCCGCTGCTATGGCCTCAAGCCCTGTCTTTTCCGGATCGAGCCTCACAGTCGCGCTCTGCGATGCTAAATTAACCGAAGCTTCGAGAACTCCGGGCAGCCTGATAGCATTCTCTACATTGGCCGCGCAAGCGGCGCAGTGCATACCCAGGATCGGTATTTGAAAATTCTTGATTGCCAAGTGATTTTTCCTCTTGGATAAATTTTAAAAACCCCATCCTGCACAAACAGCAGAAAAAAGAATGGTTAATAAATTACACCACAGCCCGGTCATCTGTTCAAGTAAAAAAATATTTTCAATTGGATTCCGGAGCAAAGGCTGCAGCGGAAATCAAGGGTCTCATGATCATCCCTGGTTTCAGGATCACACCGAACACCGGCTGACTATGAGAATAAAAAAGGCTTGACTTTTGAATTTATATTCATTATCTGATTTTTTATTCAACATGGAGATCTTTTACAATGCATACTTTAAACAGAAAAGAGCGGGAAAGATTACGTCACAGAAAAGAAATTATCGAGACTGCTGAAAGAATTTTCTCTGAGAAAAGTTATTACCTGACTTCGATCCAGGAGATAGCGGATGCCGTGGAATTTTCAGTGGGCACGATCTATAATTTTTTTGAAAGCAAGGAGGATCTTTACTCGAAAATTTTTCAATTCAGATTCGATGAATATATGAAGATGTTCGAGGATGTCTTCATTTCAGATGATAGCTCCCTGAGGAAAATAAGAAAAATAAACGTGATCAAGATAAAATTTTTCGAGAAACATAAATCTTTTTTCCTGTTGTATTTTCATTCGACAGCAGGCAGCGGGATGCCTCCCGGGTTGGATGAGTCAAGTTCAAAAAGATATGATGATTATCTACAGAAGATCGAGCTGGTTTTTAAGGAGGCTATCAATACAGGAAAAATAAAGCAAATCGATCCCGAAAACCTGGCAGTCGCCTTTGAAGGCTTGACCAACGCATTCATCTTCCATTGGGGAATAAAGAAAAAAGAAAGCACCCTTTCAGAGCTGATCCCACAAATAGAGGAAATTTTCTTCAAGCGCATTTTAAAATAAGAGACAGGCAAACAGACCAGCCAATTCCCCCGGGCGTTTTTCTCCCACAAGGCGCAAAATAATAACAAGGCCCTCTCTTGGGAGGGCCCATGCTGGTTTTCCCCCTTCATTTCTGAAATCTTCTGCATTCCTGTCATCCGGCATGCCGGAAATGTTCGTTGACCTTGTTCCAGTCTATCACATTGAAAAAATTAGCCACATAATCCGGCCTTCTGTTCTGGTATTTCAAATAATAAGCGTGCTCCCAGACATCGATTCCAACAAGCGCCAGCTTTCCCTGTGTCAGCGGGCTGTCCTGGTTCGGGGTGGCTGTGACCTCGAGCTTCCCGCCGTTCACTACGAGCCAGGCCCATCCGCTTCCGAACAGGGTCAGAGCGGCATTGGTAAACTCGCGCTTGAAATTATCGAAACTGCCGAAAGCGGAGTCGATTGCCTGGGCGACCGCACCGCCGGGAGTAACGCCCTTCTTAAGAATCGGCCAGAAAAATGAGTGGTTCACATGGCCGCCGCCGTGGTTCCGCACCGCGGTTCTTATGCCCTCCGGCACGCTGACGAACTCTCTCAGCAAATCCTCGGGGCTCTTTTTCTTCAGGTCCTCGTGCCCCTCCAAAGCGGCGTTCAATTTATCGATATACGCCTGGTGATGTTTCATATGGTGAATCTGCATCGTTTCCTTATCGATATAAGGCTCCAATGCATCGTAAGCATAAGGAAGCCGGGGTAATGTGTGGATATGAGACATTGTGCAGTCCCCTTTCTTTAATGATAGATTATAAATACAAATCCGGAATTCAAATCCAGACTGAAAACTGATCGACAACGATTTTAACTGCAAAGACATAATATGATAATGAGAATCATTCTTATTATTATATACAAACTGCTCCCGTTTGTCAAGTGATTCTTCTAAAAATATTATGCGTAAAAAACAGAACAGAAAGCTCGGGAGTTCTCTGATTGAGGTTCAAGCTCCGGGTGCGGCATGCAGACAGGCGGAAATATCAGACAGGCTTAATAAAAGCAGGAGCGGTTATCATAATGAGCGCTGAAAGCTGTGAAAAGTATGAATTTAAAGCGGCAAAAAACAAAGGAGCGGCAAAAGGCCGCCCCTTTCCCCTGTCTCGGGTGATATAACTTGAGGTCTTTGATCGTTAAGCTTTCCACAGGCCGTGGAGGTTGCAGTACTCCCTGGCGGCCACTTTTCCCCCGATTTTCGGAAACTCGGCTTCCGGAGCTGCGCCGGGTTTCAGATACTTGCGGCAGACAATGTCGCCGGCAGCCAGCTCGATCCACTGGATATAATGGCTGGCTTCCATGGGATGAGCCACACTCCCGACTTTGACCTTGTAGCCTGTGGCTGTCTTTTCAATTACTGGTACGTGCTTCTCCTTTGCAGCGTCAACCGTGTTTTCAGTCATTAATTTCATTGGCTTGCCGTGGTGCACAAGCTCGCCCACTTCCCCATTAAGCACTTCGACCATCATATCGCCGCCCTGACATTTGTAAACCCGTCCTCTAGCTGACATTTAGGCCTCCCTTGCGGAATTGATGATTATGGGATTTGAAAAACGAAAAATTACACTAATTTTTTCACCCCGGCCAAAACTTCGTCGTAATCGGGTTCATCCGCTACCTCTCTGACCAGTTGGACATAGCGCACCACGCCCTCTTTGTCCAGCACAAATATTGAGCGGGCGAGCAGACGGAGCTCCTTGATCAGCACCCCGTAAGCTTTGCCGAAAGAGGCATCGCGGTGATCCGACAGAGTGACGACTTTATCCACACCGGCTGCGCCGCACCACCGTTTCTGGGCGAAAGGCAAATCCATACTGACAGTTAAAATCACGACATCCGGTCCGAGTCTTGAAGCCTCCCGGTTGAACCTCCGCGTTTCGGCATCACAGACCGGGGTGTCCAGGGAGGGAACCGCTGAGATTATGCGGACTTTCCCGCGGTAGGATAAAAGCTTGACTTCGCTGAGATCATTGGCCAGCAGTGTGAAATCCGGCGCAGGGTCCCCGATCTTGACCTCATTACCCAGTAAAGTGAGCGGGTTGCCTTTCATGGTGACAGCGCCTTTTCTCTCTCTCATGCTTTGCTCCTTTAAAAAGGTTTATTTAAAAGTCCTGGATTTTCACTCGGAAAAAAATCTGGAACACTTTCCATACCTAATAGCCTAGTGTTAGCAAATGCAGATGTCAAGTTTTTGAAAAATAATTTGAATAATCGGAATTCACCTGAGCCAAATTAAGGGCCCATGGTTAAAAGAGGCTATTCCTGGTCATCAGGGCAAAAAAATGTGCTCCTCTGCTGCTGCACGATACGCACAATCGGTTTGCCGCATTTGGGACAGGGGTCTCCCTGCCGGCCATAGACAGCGAGGAGACCCTGGAAAGAGCCTGTCTGTCCCCGGGTGTCCTGGAAATCAGCAAAGGTGGTACCGCAATTCTCGATCGCCAGCCGCAGGACCTCTACTATTTTCGAATGGAGACAATTAATTTCCCGCGAGTTAAGCGAGCCTGCCTGCCTGCGAGGATTAATCCCGGCGGCAAAAAGGATTTCTGAAGCATAGATATTCCCCAGCCCGGCGAGACGGTCCTGGCGGAGGAGCCAGGATTTTATCTCCTGTCTGGAATGGGCAAGCATTTTTTCAAGCTTGCTGGGGGCGAATTCGGGCGAGAGCGGGTCCAGCCCTGCGGGGAGAGACTCTGCCATAGAGTGATACGACTTGAGGCTGCCGAAACGCCGCATGTCATAAAAAGAGAGCTCCCCTTTGTCTAGGACCAATTTCGCCCTGAGGTACTTCCGGTTCTGCGTCTGACAGCAATCATCCCAGATCAGGCGCCCTGTCATGCGCAGGTGAAAACAGAGCCAGAGGGCGCTAGCTGTTCGAGGGCAGCCTGAAAGATGAATTCCGATCTGTTTGCCGAGCCGCCGTACCTCGAGCACGGTTCTTCCAGGCACAGATTCATTATCCATGCTGTCCAGCTTTTGATCGAAAATTTCGAGCGAGGCCACTTTTCTTCCTGTAACCAGGGGTCCGAGCTGGCGCACAATTGTTTCAACTTCCGGCAATTCAGGCATGACTGGCGTCTTTATGCGAAATAATGCTTGATGGGAGCTATTCTGCTCCAGCGGTAAGAGTACCGGCTGCCGATCTGTCAATCCGGGGGAATATCCGATGAGGAGGGATCTTCTTTGACCCGGGCGGAACAGGCAACTGGGCGCAATAAACCCAGCCGCTCTCCGTTCAGGAAAAAACCTGCGTAAAGGGCGACATCTCACGCAAGCGTTTAATAATCTGCGGAATGTGCTCCAGGGCGTAGTCGATTTCCTCTTGGGTGGTATAACGGCTGATACTGAAACGGATCGAGCTGTAAATGGAGGACTCGTCCAGGCCCATGGCCTTGAGCACATGCGATGGTTCAAGAGAGCCTGAGGTACAAGCAGAGCCTGAGGAAGCGCAGATACCCAGATCATCCAGCATCAGTAATACGGCCTCACCTTCTACGTATCCAAAAGTGATATTCGAGGTGTTGGGCAGCCTGTTTCTGCCGTTGATCCGGGTCCCTTTGCACCTTGAGAGTATCCCGGTCTCGAACTTTTCCCGCATCCGCCTGACTCGCTCGTTTTTCTCATCCATGTGCTCCAAAGCGATCTCGGCCGCCTTGCCGAACCCGATAATAGCCGGAACATTCTCAGTGCCCGCACGTCTCCCACCCTCCTGATGTCCTCCGTGGATCAGGGGCGGCAAATCCACGCCTTCACGGACGAATAAAACCCCGATGCCCTTGGGCGCATGGAGCTTGTGGCCTGAGGCAGCGAGAAAGTCAACCGGAATTTTGCTCAAATCAAGCGGGATTTTCCCGACAGCCTGGACCGCATCAGTATGGAACAGTACTCCCTTGGATTTGACAATTTCCACAATCTTTTCGATCGGGGAAATCACACCGGTTTCATTATTGGCCCACATAATGCTGACAAGGGCGGTATTAATAGTGATCGATCGGTCCAGTTGATCCAGATCCAGTGCGCCGTCTATGTTCACATCGAGTTCGGTCACCCGGTAGCCTTTTGTCTTGAGATAATCGCAAACCTTTAAGACTGCATGATGCTCCACTTTAGTGGTGATAACATGTTTTTTCTCCGGACCGGCTGCCTCCAGGGCGCACAATATAGCCATATTATCGCTCTCAGACCCGCCGCCTGTAAAAACTATCTCTCCGGCTTTTGCTCCAAGGAGCGCTGCTACCTGTTCTCTGGCCTTCTCCACATCCTTTCTCACTTCCCCGCCGAAACTGTGGATGCTTGACGGATTGCCGTACAGCTTGGACCAGTAAGGCTGCATGGCCTCAATCACCTCAGGAGCCACCATTGTAGTGGCGTTATTGTCGAAATAGACTACCTTTTTCATCTCTCCTCCACTACTTCAAGCTCCGCGGATACCCGTTCTTTCAGTTTGGGCTCAACCAGATTTTTTATGGTAATGTTTGAAACGTGGCATTCTTTGCAAGCGCCCTGAAGAGAAACAATCACCTGATTGCCATTTACATCGATCAATTCGATATTCCCTCCGTGCTGCAAGAGTTCAGGCTTTATTTCGTACTCGATTATTTCCTTGATGAGCTGGATTTTCTGCAGATTGGTCATTCCCTTGCGCGGTGTAACCTCGGGTGTTGCCTTAACCTCTTCCGCCAGGCTGGCGATAATCTCTGCAATTTCCTCTTTGCATCCTCCACAGGCGCTTCCGGCTTTAATTAATTGGGTGACCTGCTCCACTGTGGTCAGTTTGTTTTCGCGGATTGCGCGTTTGATCTTTTCCTCTGTCACTCCGAAACAAATACAGATTACTTTGCCCTCAAGCGTTTTCCTTCCGGTGGTTCCTTTCCGGAAATTCTCAATAGCAGCTTCCAGCGCCTCCCTGCCCATTACCGAGCAATGTATCTTATGCTCAGGCAATCCTCCGAGATATTCTACGATATCCAGATTGGTTATATTTTCTGCCTCTTCGAGCGTTTTGCCTTTAATTATCTCAGTCAGCACCGAAGCGGAAGCGATTGCACTTGCGCAGCCGTATGTCTGGAACTTCACATCGGCTATGCGTCCTTTTTCATCCAGCTTGAACATCAATCTCAATACATCGCCGCAGGCTGCCGAACCGACCTCGCCGATACCGTCAGGATCTTTGATATACCCCACATTCCTGGGATTGCGAAAATGATCCATGACCTTTTCCGTATAATTCAACATCGAGTAACTCCATAAACAGAATGGACAAAGCAACTATTAAGATTTCACTAAATCATAATAAGAAACGATATTGCAGGTCCGTTAGTTGCAAATATTTTCTCAATCTAAATTATAATATTAAACAAGGGTTTTGAAAAGCATTTATAGCCTCCGCCCTGCCCTTTGGCTGCACCTGATATTTTTAAGCCTCAGAAATTAAAAAAGGCGAAAGCCTTTAATTTTTACCGCGGGAAAAAACACTGGACACGCAAGAGAATAATAACAGGCATTGGCAACAAGGTTTTTAAATGCAAAAACCTCTATAAAGCTTAAATACCCCTGAAACAGAAAAAAGTTTAAGCCGGTTGAGAATTGAAATACGGCTAATCTGATTAACGGCTGTATATTTTGAAATTTACTGCATGGAGATACACCAGGGAGGAAATTTTTCCAGTGCCAGCCGCTTTAAGCTTTCCCGCTTTTTATCTTTGCCAGTTCCATTTTGAGAAGATCCATTACCCCCCGTAATTTGGCCTCGTGCTGCTCTTCCTGTTCAGCCATAAATTCAAACATATTTTTATGCATTTCCCCTTTAGCCACTCGAGCCGTATCCAGATATAATTTGCGTGCGGCGATTTCCCTGGGGATCATTCTCACCACAACTTCCATTACCCTTTCGAGATCCGCGATCTTTTCTTCATCGGTGATCTCTTCATCATGCATCTGGGTGCTGTCCTCGGCAATGGTTGCTCTGCCTTTGGCCTCCTCGATCTCCTCTTTGAGAAATTCCAATGCTCCCCGCAGTTTGGCCTCGTGCTGTTCCTCCTGTCCGGCCAGCATCTGGAACAGAATACGAATCATCTCTGATTTTGATTCATTGGCGGTGTTAATATAAACATCATGCGCCAGACGTTCGGTGGGGATAGCACGTATCACCACTTCAATTAATTTTTCGATTTGCTTGATGTTTGATTTATTCATAGCTTCAAACTCCCATTAAGAGGGGAAAGTGATTTTTCCGCCGTAATATCCGAGTCCAATAACTGTCGGAGCCATGGCGATAACGATACAAGTATAGACCCAATGCCATAGTGCACCGCAATCTGCTCCGGTCAGGAAGCCGAAATGGATAACCAGCGCAGAAATAAACAACAAAACCAGTACCACAGAAAGGAGAGTTTTCATGCGGTAAATATGAGTCCAGATTCCGCTGTAATTGTAATACCAGCTTAAAAAGCCCGTAGCGATGGATGCCGGAGCTGAGAGAGCCGCAATAATCATGTTGTAAAGAGCGGTCTTCTGGAGGGTGTCATTTTTGATCAGCAGGCCCAGGATGCTGAAAAATGCGGCTGTTGTGCACAGAGCGATTGGGAAATGGACTGAGATAGGATGTGGATGGCGATTCAGAACAGGGCTGAGAAATTCAGGGGGTGTTTTGATCGCAGACACCGTAGGTTTTACCTTTTTCTCCTGCTCGAGTTCGGCTACCTGCTCGAAACGCTCCAGGACTGTGACTCCGTGAGGTGCAGCTTTCATGCCCATTGTCAGGTCACGTCCCGCCTGGTGGGTCTTCAAATGACGCCCGCTTTTCCAGAGCTTGCTCTGTGTAACATCGTAGATTTTACCCTCAAAAGCTACGTAAGCCTTTTTCCCTTCGCTCCCGTCATAATTTAAAAGCTCATCTTTCCTAATTCTTTCCATTGATTGCTCCCTCACATACTGGGTGAGTCTAAAATAACCGGAGGACTGAGAGCTTTAAAAGTGCATCAGTGCACCTAGCCCACCTCGGGGGATTTATGCTGAATAAAGTTTGATAGTATATAAAAATCAAGCAGAAGACGGCTGAACAGGGAACTGCTCAAAGCGAAAAATGTCTCTGCAAAAATTGCCAGAATGAAAAAGGCTGAAAAATGTTTCATCGAGGAGGCTTAAAATACGAAAAATCAATCTCTAATCGACTCTGAATTTAAAAGCAGCAGTTGAAAAATACAATGGCTGGAGGCTGAATTCAATTAAAATGTCAGCTGCCGGTGACAGTCCGTATCAAAAAAGGCCGGGACCTGAACTGGTCCCGGCCTTTGAGAAAGGGGTTTAATGGAACGTCTGTTCTGCCTAAAACATTTTCCACATCAGAGTAAAAACATGGTTTTGGGTCAGACGTCCAAGATCCCTGTAGGCATAATCTATCGTTATGCCCATATTCTGCATCATCCTGTACTCCACTCCGCCGCCGATACTCATGCCTCGAAGCTGATCCTCGCTTTTCAGATCCACTTCATCTCTTTCGACATTCCAGCCAAAACGCATGGCTCCGGAAAATTTATTGCTCAAATCGCGGGTAAACTCGGTGCCGAAAGCAAAAGACGAGGGCATGTAGTTGTTCTCGGCGAACTGCCCGGCCACTGTCAGGCGCATTACGTCAGTCGTATAGACATCCATACTGACGCCTGCCATGAAGCTGGTGGGCAGATAAAACCCGTTCGTGGAATAATAAGCGTTGCGGTTATCCCGGTTAAACATGCGGTTTCCCGCCCCATCCTGGAGCCTGTCTGAATAAAGCTCTTGAGGTTTCACCTGAAGGAAGAGATTTTCACCGGAGAAACGCATGTTCGTACCGAGATTGGTAATGGCGAATGAGACCCGTATCGGTTTTTCAAAAAGCTCGGTATGGTAGTTGGTTCCCATATCGAAAGCAGCCGCGGTGGAGCAAAGCTGGTAAATCGATTCCCGGACAGCTTTTACACTAAAGCCTGCGGAAAAGCGATCCGAAAAATTAAAGGCTAAGCTTCCTCCGAACTGCAGGCTGTACCCGTCGTAATAGGAACCCGTGCCGTTAGGGAATTCGATGGTGGTTATTTCCTCCTCGGCGATATTCAGGATGCCGAAGAAACCACCGATGACCAATCGCCCATCGAGCAATGGCATAGCCGCAGCTGCATACTCCAGAGAGAAGTCCACCGGCATATCAAGATGGCTGAAAAACACCTGCGGGCCCTCGATAAAAGACAGTCCAGCCGGGTTCCAGTATACTGAGGAAATATCGTCAGCCTGGGCCACAAAGGCATTACCCATGGCAATTCCCCGCGCTCCGACTGGAATGGTAAGGAAATCAGCGGCTCTGTTGCCGACATTGGAAAAATCTGCAACCCGGCCACGCAAGGGGTTGGAGACTCCGGCAGTAGCAGCCGCCAGCAGCGCCGGGAAAAGCAAAATTGCCAACAAACCGGCGATCTCAGCTTTGTTTTTAGTTAGCCACATAATTTCTCCTCCATAGTGCTGGATAAAACATGGACAGATTCAATTAAATAAAGTAGAACCATCTTTAATGTACAATAGCGAACTTGCCCATGTGTTTACCACCTGTTTCCAGGTCTTCTACATGATAGATGTAGTAGCCGCTTGCTATCATCTGGCCGAAACGTGAACGGATGTCCCACCATTCCATCCCGGTCCCGTTATTGTGATCTACCACATCCACCAGGTGTCCGCTAACTGTGTAAATGCGAATTGTGCATACACCCGGCAAGTTGATAAACTGCAATCCCACGTCATTCGTGGTTAAATCCAGCGGACTGGAGGCGATATAAGGATTAGGCACTACCTTGATACGGTTCAAATCTCTGGCTTCCAAGTCCACGACCTCTGGGGTGAGATCGATTTTCCACTTGTTCCCGGCGACAGGACGGCGGTGGTCGTACGCCAGCGGACCAGGGAAATCAGTCCCGCCGCGCCACGGGTTCTGGGCCGCGCTCGGGTGCTGGCGCATACGGACCTCCCAGACATCGCCGGCAGAAGGCAGGGCTGTTATCCCATTAATCTGGAACATTACCCCGCAGACATAAAGGTCAAGGTCCTGCGTGCCGGTCAGATCAGCCACCTGGTCGCCCATCTCGTCTTCCACTTCACCGGTTTCGGGGTTGGCCAACAACCGGCCGGCCACGTCATAGTCCGATGGCTTGAGCGCATCGTTCAGATTGGCGACCAGTTCGAGATTGCGGCGGATACCGTCATCCGTGGCATAGGGCCGCTTGCTGCCGTCCGCCAGGGTAACCTCCGTAGCGATAAGATCCGCGCCAGGGATTTCTGATCCCCAGAAGTAATCGAACGTGTTGGACGCAGTCTGGTGATCTATCTGAACATCGAGTGCAGTCTTGTCTTTGGGCACAAAACCCCAGCCGTCATTGGCGACCTCGTTGAAGCGTACAGGGACATGATTCGAGAGGTCGGTTACCTCGAGGGTCAGGCCGCTCGAGCCGGAGACCCACTTAATCTGGATATCCGCGCAGCGTGTTCCTGCAATTATATGGCCAATATTGTTGCCGCTGCCGAGGAAGCACATGGCTTCCGCTTCACCGACCCCTTCGTAGCCGGCATAGGCATAATCTGACCAGCCGTAAAGCCACCAGAAGTAATCGGTCATTTCCGTACGCTGGTGAGGCTGGGCAATATTGTCATAAGCAATGCTGCCGGAGACCTGGATCGGTTCGATAACCAGCCCGTTGAAATTGTCAGCCCAGACTGACAGTTCAACGCTGGCAATTACCTGGCCGTTTTTCTTTATTGCTATCGAACCGGCAGCCTC
>Ga0307380_10003118_pt1 | contig 23165 bp, 26 predicted proteins | sample UN3MG_FD_202239 | JGI IMG/M metagenome (GOLD analysis project Ga0307380, IMG submission 202239) | Soil microbial communities from Risofladan, Vaasa, Finland - UN-3 | ecosystem: Environmental > Terrestrial > Soil > Coastal area > Acid sulfate soil | place: Finland: Risofladan, Vaasa | collected... | reverse complement strand
CTGCTGGGCAGAGACTTTATTTGCGAAGTCATGTCCGAAGATGACGTGTGTGTAATCGCGGTTTTGGGGGCGGGGATGAAGGGAATTCCTGGAGTGGCTTCAAGGATATTTTCAGCCGTTGCACGGGAAAACATTAACGTTCGCATGATCGCGCAGGGCTCATCTGAAATTAACGTCTCATTTGTAGTCAAAGAAGAGGACGGGGAAGAGACAGTTCGGGCAATCCATAAGGAGTTCAAGTTGAGCACAAAATAATCGGGAAAAAAGGTTTCCTCCGTTTCTGCGGGTCGTTACGAATCGAGACTAAAGGGCAAGGTTTTAAGCTTTCATGTTAGACGTTGTAGTATGTGATGAGGGACACCATTCTGAACTCTCGTGATGATGAGATGGAGCGACTCTGAAACAGCTTACGGTCCTTAACAGAGAATGCTGAGGACCAGTAGACGCTTGACCTGCAGTAAACAGTGAAACAGCAGGAAAGCGGATGACAACAAAAGCAAAACAATGCACCCGAGTGCCACAGTAAGATATGCTTAAAGTTCATGAGCAGACAGGTTGTGGACTTTCAGCAATCAAAAAACTTGAATGGCAGCCACAACAGCTAAAATCGCACGTAAACTTTATGAAGCACACCTTAGGAAAAGTAACCGAAAGGAAACGCGATCATTATGGCAAGACATCACGGCATGACAAAAAAGACCGCTAAAAAGAAACAGAAGCGAGTGAAGAAGAAGAGACAGAGACGACGGAAGAGGTAAGGCTACGACTGATCGCCCATTTTTTCTCAGCTTTATTTGAGCATAAAAGAAAAGCAAACATGCAGAAGAAAAAGTTCAATGGCTTTTTGTTTGAGGAACAGCACAGCTACTCGAGGGTAGCGTGAAGTTTTCTCATCTCATCTTCGGTTTTTCCGAGCCGATGCATAAGCTCAACAACCATGCAGTCAAGGAATATCATGCAGTTGTTTTCGAAGATTGACCCCAGCGGAGACAAAGTTTCGCTTTCGCCAAGAATCTGCCTAACCAGATAATCCTCCTCTATGGGCCAGCCAAGTTTCGTTCTACCGCCAATGGGCATGGTGAGGTCAGCAAGGCTACCCAATGGAGACTCGGGATAAGAGGTGACGGCAACCACCTGTGCGCCAATCTCTTTGGCTGTCGAGCTGGCAGTCAACGTTATTTTGGTTGTTCCTGACCCTGAAATTGCTATTATTAGGTCCTCCTTTCCAGCGGCGGGTGTGATTGTTTCGCCTAGAAAGTAGACGGCTAATCCCATGTTCATGAGCCGGAGGGCAAAGGCGCGTCCAACAAAGCCGCTTCGTCCTTGACCGACAACAAAGATTTTCTTGTTTCTTGAATCCAAGATTAGTTGGATGAATTTTTCTACCTTCTCCAGATCAATCTCAGTCATTGCCTTTCTGGCACCGGACAGAATCTCTTCAGACGCAGCCATCAACCATTTCAAGGGCTTTCACAACGGAGAGGGGAAACTATCTCGTATGTTAAAAGTCTTTTCTAACATTTCATGAAAAGGTCTGAACAAACAATTTTCACCACAAACTTGAGTCCAAAAGAGAGGTTTAGAGAGAAAGTAAGGTAGTCAAGGAGGGAATAGGAACATACAGCCAGACGTAAATCGCGAGAATCAGCATCAGAACAGAAATTAGGATGAGTATGTAGTCTGCTTTCTTTAGTTTGAGTTCATAGAGGTTTGTGCGTTTTTTGCTGGCCCCCCAAGCCCTCGACTCCATGGACTCCGCTAACTCTAAGCTTCTTCGGATGGCACTAACAATCAGTGGAATAAGGATGGGAATGTAGTTTCTGATTCGTTTCAGGAAGTTTCCACGCTCCAACTCCAATCCTCTGGCCTTCTGGGCATCCATGATGGTCTGCGCCTCGTCGGCTAGAACAGGGACAAAACGAACAGCAGTGGTGAAGGCGAAACAAAACTCGTAGGGAATGTGACTCTGCTGTAGCGCCAAGCCTAGATGGTCAGGCGAAGTTGTTAGAAAGAACACTGAAAAGGACGCGATTAGAACAACAAAACGTAAAGTCATGGCTGCAGCCCGCTCTAAAAGCACCAAGTACTCCACGAGCGTATCAACTGGTGGAGTAATTTCCTGAAACGCGGTGGGATAAAAGTATCCGAAGATAAAGTTGGTTGCAAAGATGAAGATTGCTAGAAATGCGGCTCCTCTTAAGGAACGCAACCATTGTCGGTTAACTTTTGCCATAAAAACAAAGGGCAAGGGTATGAAGAACAGGACAGTCAGTGCTATCAGCTTGGTGAATAGAATCGCCATCACGAATAGGATAGAAACGAAGAAAAACTTGATTCTTGGATCTAGATCATGGACTACAGAAGAGACTTTCCTGAACTTGAAGCCTTCAAAGACGCTCATGACCTTTCCCTCAAGCGATCCAACAGAATCTTAGTAGCTTCATGAACGTCTATAACGTCTGTTGGCAACCCCAGATCAGCCAGTTCCAGAAAAATCTGCGTTATCTGAGGAGGCACAATCGAAGCCTGCGCCAACACTTTTGGGTTTGTCAAAATCTCTTTCGCTATGCCGTCAACCAAAATTTTTCCTTGACTCATCAATATTACGCGAGGGCTGCATTCAGCCACAAACTCTACATCATGAGTGACGACAACAACAGTCTTCTTCTGGGCGTTTAGTTGCAGAATGAATTGCTGCAGTTTCTCCTTTTGCTGATGATCCTGACCAATAGTCGGTTCGTCCAGAATGATTACCTTAGGATCCCAAGCGAGGATCGAAGCCAAAGCAACCCGCTTTCTTTCTCCGCCGCTGAGCATAAAAGGAGACGTCTTCCGATACTGAGTTAAATCCAACAGATTCAGAGCCCAATCAACCTGCTTCTCTCTAACTGCCTCTTCAAAACCAAAATTTTTAAGGGCAAAAGCAATCTCGCCCTCCACGGTCTCACTGAATAGTTGGTGGTCCGGATTCTGAAACACGAAACCAACGTTTCGAGCTAGTTTAGCCACGCTCACATCACGGGTGCTTACCCCGTCAACTAGGACCTCGCCTTTGGTTGGCTTCAAAAGCCCGTTAAAGTGTTTAACCAGAGTAGTTTTTCCCGCCCCGTTCTGCCCCATGACAGCCAAGAATTCTCCGTCATCAATGGTAAGGTTTATTCCCTTCAGGGCTTCGAGACCGGTAGAATAAGTGAAATACAGATCTTTGACTTCAATCATGCTTCAGGACCTCCCGTAAAAGATTTGCTGTCTCTTCTGTGGTCACTGGAACACTTTTCAGCTGTATTCCATGTTTTTTGAGATCTTGATAAAGTCTTGTCGCTTTTGGGATGCCGACACCAATCAGACGAGCTTTTTCGGAGGTGAAGATTTCTCTAGGACTACCATTTAAGGCGACCCTGCCGTTGTCCATGACAATAACGTGATTGGCGTACTTTGCGGCGAGGTCAAGCCGATGTTCAACCAGAATAATCGTGATGCCCAGTTTTTTGTTTAATTCGTTGATTACCTCGAATATTTTTTCGGCTCCCACCGGATCAAGAAAAGAGGTGGGTTCATCGAGTATCATGATGTCAGGCTGCATAGCCAGCACAGAGGCTATGGCGACCCGCTGCTGCTGTCCACCTGAAAGCTCATGGGGAGGCCTTTCACTAAGCTCACTTATGCCTGCCATTTGGAGTGCCCAATCAACCCGCTTTCGCATTTCATCCCGAGGCATGGCGAAGTTTTCTAGACCAAAAGCCACATCCTTTTCAACTGACAGGGCGAAAAGCTGGTTCTCTGGATTCTGGAAAACAAGTCCTACGTGACGGGCAAGTTGGTGGATTTGCTGATCAGCTACATTGAGACCAGCGACTACGATTTCTCCTTCTAGTTTCCCGTTGTAGAAGTGGGGTACGAGACCGTTGAAGCATCGACAAAGGGTTGTTTTTCCGCAGCCGCTGGGGCCTGTTAGGATGACGAAGTCCCCTTTGTTGATGTTTATCGATACCTCTTCGATGGACGGCTTTGTTGCACCCGGATAAGTGTATGTTAGATCTCTGGTCTCGATTACAGCCAATGTTTAACCAGCCAGCTTATTGCAACTTTTTATATCCATTTAAGAGTAGCTACTCAAAAAAAGGTTAGTGCAACCTCTTTTTTAGCAGTTCCGCACAAAACTCGAGACAATCCTCTATATATCCAACACCATTCGCTCCAGCCGAAACCGAGTGACCTCCACCCATACCGCCAAGAAAATCGCCTAAAGGCTTTGCCAAATCGCGACCCAGATGGACTCCAGTCTCAACATGGAATTCGCGAGAAGCCCTAAAACTGACCTGAATTTTGTCAGCTTTTTGGCCAGCGACGACTGCAAGGTGGGCTCCCAATGCGAGAAGTCCTCGGGATGCTGAGGCTTGATAGGCGCTGACGTGAGAAAGTGCAATCAGCCAACCATTTATTCTTAAGAGTTTCACTCTGTTAGCAGCCTTCAGCCGTGCTATGCGCTCCGAAAAGTCCATCGGTAACGAGAGAACGGGAAGGGTTTCTTGGGCGTTTACTCCGGCTTCTACAAGATCAGCCACAACTTTGAGGGTGTCAGAAGTGGCTATGACGAAATGTCTTGTATCAAAGGCTATTCCAAGAAAGAGTGCTTTCGCCTCGTCTGGGGCTGGTTTAACTTCTGCCTCCTTGAAGAGACGATAGACTACCTCGCATGTGGATGAGGCAGTCTCGTCTGCCACAGAAAGGGCTGCTAATCGCTCGGTTTCGGGGTGACTCGCATGATGATCGATCACAACTAGGGGGCGATCAGGTTTGATTCGTTCGCACCATTCATCCAACTGCTGAATAGTGTTGGTGTCAAGTAAAACAATTAGGTCAGCTTCTTCTATGCGAGGCTGAGCAGAAAGCTCTAGGGGCAGAACAGTCATCATCGATTTGGAGAGCCTGCTGGGTCCCGAAGCCGCCGCAATCTCAGTTTCTAAGCTGGGTCTCAGACGCTTCAGTAACCCTTTGAAGGCGTAGGCGGCGCCTATGGCATCTGGGTCAGCGTTGTGGTGACATAAAAGAACGACTAGTTTGGCGTCCAGCTTGTCTATTAGGGCTAATATTTCGTGGATTTGCACTCGAGTTCCCTCAAGTATTCTTCAATTTGAGCGAATGCTCGTTTTGTTGCTTCTTTTGTCAGTGTTTCGACATCGAAGTCTTTCATGAGGGGCGATAGAACAACGGTTACTTCAACGTTTACGGTTATGGGTTTTGTTCCTTCGGCGTCCACTGTGACGTCGAGGGTGGCTATTCTGCTAGTGGATACTTTGGATAGGACGTATTCCCGGGCAGCCTGTTCCGCCCTTTCACATAGCTCCTCGACTTGTTCAAGAGTGAGTTCAGGGATGCCATTCTCTGCCAAGCGATTTTCATCCTAAGCAGAACCAGATACTGGACGCAAGTCCCGCTGCAGCTTCTCCTGTAGGTCCTTCACTTGGGTTCGAAGGCGCTCCTCCTGTTTGGCTAGAACGTCAACCCTCATCTTCACGAGTTCTTTACGTTCAGTTAACTCTGTTGTAACCTTGTCTTTTTCTGACTTGACAAGAAGTGCGCCAATGGATTTGTAGATCACCGCGGTTTCATTCAGCTTCTCTAACTCGCTTACTGCCTGCTCAACCTCGGTGAGTTGCATTTCAAGCTGCTGTTTCTGAGCCATTACTCCCTGTAATGTCTGTTGCAACTGTTGAAGCCTGAGCAACCGTTGCTGAATCTGGGGTGGAAGTCTCGAAATATCTTCGCTCATCCTATACTCCTCAAACCTTTGTCTCTGAATTCTTCCAGCTTAAATAACTTGGCGCATATTAAGCCTTTTCACCAAAAAACGTCCCATCAAAATTTACATTCGGAAGTCTATGTCGAAGTCTTTTATGAACTCTCTTTCTTTTTCAGAGAAAGCAAAATATTCTGCTAATATATCATCAATTTGGTCAATAATTTTCTTAGAGAATTTTGGCATTATCTCTTTTATTCTGATTATGTTTCCATCAGCTCTCGAATTGATTTTCTCGTTGGATGTCGCATCATAGCTTTTCATCAACTCCTCAACTAGAGGGTTAAGCTTTGTCTTCAGAGTATCAGGGAAATCATTCAAGTCAATGGGAAAACTCGCTATCTGTTGCATTAATAAATCTCTTTCAGCTTCTTATCTAGATTCTTTCTTTTTTCAGGAGATACCTCAACGATAGGAAGCCGCGTCTGAAGCATAAACTATGATAGTTTACAACTACTTAAAATCTTTAGGCATACCACAAAAACATTACTATGAACTTTATTCTGTGAATTTTTGGAGGTTCATTGCCACTCCGATCAGCCGCAAATAAGAGTTTATTGCTGCTCTTAATGCGGAAGTGTCTTTTGCCCTGAAATCCAAGACCAAACTTTGATTTTCAGTTGTCATGTGAACTTTTGAGCGAAGAGTAGATGAAGTCTCGGTTTCGGGCTTCAATGCCTGCAAAACTACTTGCAACTGTTTTTCTGACGAAAAATTTAGGCGGATGACAGCATGAGCCTTCATGATGGGTCTTCCCAAACCAGCTTTGACAGGGTAACTCTGGGTCCTATTTCAACCATTCGTTGAAGGAGCAGGAACGTGATTTGAAGGCGCCGTGAAGAGTCAAACATTAAATGCATCGAAGCACGATGACTATCAGTTGCTTCATCCAATGACAGGATGGGCAAACCGAAATACTGCGACAGGCGCCCAGCTATTCTTTCTAGGTCAGGAGAAGTTTCAGGCTCCACAGTAATCACAGAGGATCGAAGACGTCTCGTCCCTTCCTCGAATTCTCTTCGAAGACGAATCCCAGACAGCAACATTACAGGAGGAACAGACTTTAATCCAGTTGAGGATACCAAAAAAAGACTGATTTTTCCGGGGCCACCATGCCACCGATCAACCACAACTACCCGATCTGCCTCAAGCTCAATCGCCTTTTCAGCTACTCCATCCACACTCATCTTTCCGCGATTAACTCGCATAACAGCAGGAATGGAACTGGCTAAATCACGACAGAAAGTTCGTATCCTTCCAGTTGGTCTCCGAGAGGTAGTCAACAACATCAACTTCTGTCCACCTCACCGAAAAAGGTGACCAGGAAGGCTTTCGCCTTACTGCTTCATTTCAGGCTTCTGAAGAAGAGGACAAACTCTTCACTTGGCGCTTCGCTACAACCCCGAGTTTCGTAACTGGAGTGTATGCGCCGCCAGCAAAGGTTACACTGCATCTCTTGCAGTTCCAGACGCCAACACTCACTCTTGAGACAGCCTCAGCGCCGCATTGGGGACACTTGTGGGTCCGCTTGACTTCTGTGATTACCTTCACGTAACGCTTTCTGAGTGTTGCGCCGTAGCGGACCCCAAGCCCTCTAGTCATAGCAACTTTTTTTGTGTTTCTTCCCATCAGCTTTTAACCACGATTTTTCTTAATTCTGCAGTCTTTTCTGTGGCAATCTTGGTGGCTTCCACTATCTCCTCTTTGGTGAAGTATCCAGAACCACCGCCCTTCTGTATGGCACAGATGTTTCCGTCTTTGGTCATCGTCATCGTCAATCTTGCATCCATAACCTGTTCCTCATCAAGCCAGGTGTCCAATATTAGTTTATTGCCTATCTTGGCAAAAGTAACGGATATCGGATAGTCTGTCATCGGAAGTGGAGTATACCCAGGCTTCTTCACGATCTTTCCTTCTTCCACAGTGTACTTGAACATCTTAGTGTTTATCAGAGCCGCTAATGCCGCCATAGTCGAAGCGTCTATGAGATTTCCGTCATGGTTGAGAATATAAATATCCACGAAAACCACGAAGACCAGTTTACCAGGCTCAACACAAAGCGTCTCCAAGTCTATAGCCTTGGATTCCCTTATGCCTCTATCCACTACCCGAGCCAACTCCACCGCATCCTCGCCGGGAGGTCCCGGTTCAAAAGATGGAGAAGCAAGGGGCACAAGTTCAGCGTTGACTGTGAGAACACCCTTGTCGGGCACATCTTCAAATGGAGACCCAGTTGCGATTTTCACGCCTACTAAAACTTCGGTTTTGCCTAGACGCACTCGGGCGGAACCTTCGGCGCGTTCGATCACTCCTGATTCTATTTGAATTTCTCGATAGTCTGTTAGTCCTCGTCCGTCGGTTCTTTTTCCGCTTGCGAGGAGTTCAGTGATTCGTTTTTTCTTTACATTCACGACAATCGATGAGGTCATTCTTCTTTATCCTCCTCAACAGAGACATATTTTGATTTTAACGCCTCCTTCTGAACGGCATACAGTTGCTTGCAGCCGTCGAGAGCCATATTAATGGCAGTCTCAAACTCTTCAGGAGATAGTTTTCCATCCATCTGCAGCAAGGTTATAGCATTCAGGTTAGGCATAAAAGCCACGGGCACATCAGCCTCGCCAACCTTATCTTCTGTATCCATAAGATCAACGACAAGTTTCCCGTCAACTTTACCAGCCGCGCAAGCCACAACCAAGTCCCGCATGGGAATTCCAGCGTCTGCCAACGCAAGAGCAGCTGTATTGATGCCCGCGCATCTTGTTCCCCCATCCGCTTGCAGGATCTCGATATACACTTGAATTGATGTTCTGGGATAGTACTCAAGGAAAACCGCGGGTTCTAAAGCTTCTCGAATCACCTTGGAGAGTTCAACGTCTCTTCTTGAAGGTGCCGGGGACTTTCTTTCGTCAACCGAGAAGGGTGCCATGTGATAGCGGCATTGAATGACAGCACGGTCCTGTCGTGCTATGTGTCTTGGATGCGCCTCTTTAGGTCCATAGACGCCTACAAGAATCTTGTTTCTTCCCTGTTCCAGATATGCGGAACCGTCAGCGTTTGGTAGGACTCCAACCTCCATTTTTACGGGTCGTAACTCGTCCACTTTTCGTCCATCTAAGCGGATGCCCTTTTTATCAATTAATGTTTCAGTTTTTTTATTCGTCATCGTTTCTCGCTCTCTCTTAGTTTTCTTTTTATTTGCTTTCAACTGCATTTCTTTCCTTTCTAATCATTTCAGTTACTTTATCAGTTAACCCACTCGTATGGGATTCTTTTTCAATTTTGCGAATAGCCATAACAGCAATCCGTTCATCCTCAGGAGATCTGCCGCTAATAAGAATCAAACCATTTTGACCAATAGTCAGCTGACAACCGGTCTCCCTCTTTATCATACCCACCATTGAGCCCTGTCTCCCGATAATTCTCGGAATCTTCGTGGGAGTAACCTCAACGAGCTGCCCCCGCATGATCTTGCCTAGACCGGGTTCACGGACACTCAACTGGGGATCGCGGGTTCGGTCATATTCAACTACGTTCGCGATTATTAGATCACCTACATCAAAGATGGACGGCAAGTCTGTTGTTTCGGGCTTGAAGGAACGTTCGACAACGTCGGATGCTCTAAGCCTACCAAGATGCGGAGCTTTGATGTCTATAACCCAACCGCTAGGCATGGTTTCAACGACTTTTCCGATAACCGTGTCTCCGGGGACTGGAATATAAAATGCTTTGAGGGCAACGACGTGAACTCTTTTACCGTCGTAATCAACAAGCCCAAGGCGGCAAGCATAGATTTTTCCATTCTCTTTGTAGGTACTATCTCCTGATACGTAATCACCTTCGGCAAGAAGGTCGCCAGGAGCAACAAGCTGTTTTTTTTCATAGAAAAGTGGCATATTAAACACCTCAAGAAAGTTTATTTCATTTTACCATTTTTGCTTCAATATTTCCTCGGGTCATTTTCCCCAACTTGTCCAAGAAAGGCCCGTAAAGGCCAGCCGACATTTCCACGATGGCAGACCATGACCCATCAGCCAGCCACTGGTCCCTCTTTAGGGTGCCGAAGCCTTTAACGGTTCCGTAAACTTTGCTTGCATGCTCAGGAGGTGCGTGGACTTCCACTGAAATTTTCTCCATTTTGAGTGGAATAATTGGACGTAGGAGTTTCATTATTTCTTTTGACTGTTCTTCGACGCCTTTGGAAGGATCTACAGAGAAGTGAATCTGTTTCATTGCCAGTTCAATCCTTAGGGGAGGGTGGGGAAGATTTGTTTTCGGATCAATACACTCACGCGATATGAAGGAAATGATTTGTCTCCGTTTGTCTTCAACAAGCTGTTTCCTTTGTTCCGTAGTTAACTGCAGGGTGCCCTTCTTAAGGATTACTTCAGCTATTTTTAGAGCGTCTGTGGTTCCGAAGATTTCCTGCAGCTTTTCTTCTGATGCCTTCGTGCCTTTTCCAGCGTCGGTAAAGATTGTTTCGGCGGCAAGAACTTGGGAAACAGGAATAGTTTTTCCAAGCTTGAAAGCGAGGGCGGGCTCAGGTTTGGTTAGAATTTCGAAGTGTTCGCCATCATGAGTGATGCGCGCTATGGTGTAACGTTCGCTCATTTAGTTCCACTGCCCTCAAGCCCTCTTTGGATGGTCTCAATTTTCTCGTCGCTTAGCGCTTGGAGCTTTTGGGTCTCTGCTGGAATAACACTTATTTTGATTCTTTTTGGTTCTCCTCTAGCTTCGAGGGCTTTGGTTAGAGACTTTACAGCCAGGGTGATAGCTTCATCTAAGCTGAGGTCATCACGATATTCTTCCTTCAGGATACCCTCAACGGCCTCACGACCAATACCCACAGCCACTGCCTTGTAGCCCCTGTAGGAGCCACTTGGATCGGTTGAGAATACTCTGCTTCCAGTTTTGTCGACTCCACCAAAAATGATTGAGACTCCGAAGGGTCGTACTCCTGCGTGTTGAGTGTAAAGCTGTTTCAAGTCTCCGACACGTTTTGTCATAATTTCAACATCAATGGGTTCATCATACATCAGTCGGTTGCTCTGGGCATAGATTCTAGCTTGATCGATTAGTACACGAGCATCAGACCCCAAGCCAACAACCGCTGCTCCAAGATGATCGTCTACGCCGTAGAGTTTCCAAGCGAAGTCGGTATCTTGAAGGGGCGTTTCAATTTTTTCTTCTGCTCCTAAAACAACTCCATTTGGGCAGGCAATTCCTATGATTGTTGCCCCGCGGTTTACTGTTTCTAGGGCATATTCGACTTGGAATAGGCGGCCATCTGGAGAAAACACGGTAATGGCGCGATCATAAGCTCCGGGTGCGGCAAATACAGACAAATCATTCACCTCATACATGAACTACGTTTTGTCTCTTGTGTAAGAAGACGAAACTAAAAACCTTTTCGTATTTGACTGTTGATATCTCATGTAGTGCCCCTTTTTTGTAAACGTTCTTAACATACTAGATACGCGGACAACTATGGTTCTGGACGAATGCTACAGCAACATGTGAACATGTGAAAAAGTAATTTTATCCCTTCAACTAGTTAGGGATTTAGTTTTTACGGCTATTCATGATTTGGAATTCAGAAACAATTTTAGGTTTCTATCATACACATAACAACGGGGTTTTCATGCCAATAGAAAAAGAGAAATTTGTGAAGGTTTCCAACAATCTGGAAGAGGAGATAGCCTCTTTCTTGAAGGCACGTAAAGGAAAGGCATTTACATCCGAAGAGATAATGGGGTCAACAAGTTTTCATGTGGACTTCGATTCACCAGTAACATCCAAACTATCTACTTTTGTTGCAGCAAATTTTGTTGCGGTTCTTCATGATTTAGTGGGCAAAGGACAGATTGCAAGGAAAGTTGTCAACAACAGAATGTACTTCATAGCAACAGAATAAATCCACCACAAACTGCTATAGGATGTTAGTTGGACTACGAAATGGACAAAAATCCTCACCGTCCAAAGTTGCTTATGAGGAATCATTCGAATCCTGATCTCCAATTATGGACGTGTGAAGGATGCAAAGGGTTCCTGTTACGTGTTATAGAGTGAAAAAATTTTAAACAATGATAAAGATCAGGAACTGATCTGATTTTGTTTGCAAGTAATTCGTGAGTGCACAGCAAAGCTTTCAGGATAATCCAAAATAGGCATACTCGAAAAAGGGGAATAAACGTCTTAACATAAGCCCGCATGATGTCTTTGAGAGAAAAATGTGGAGCGACGACTATCATCCTTAAGCCTATGGTTTCTGTTGTTGTTCATACTTGTTGCTCTCGACATTTTTTCAACCAATCCCGCTATCGAGGGCAACCCCTTAACCCTTTACCTGTGGGCACAATTTGGAATCTTCTTTTCTGCTTGGATAAAAATCGGACAGGTTCTATTATTTGGTGTCTTATGCTTCTCTGCCAAAAGAATCGCTAAACCAAATGAATGGTTCTTAGCTAAGAAAATTTTGTTCGGGCTGCTAAAAATGCTCGTAGCTTTCTACACATTCGTAGTAACCTGGAACATTACTCTTTCAATATTATTTTAACAAGGAATAGCGAGAGAAGATGAACCGTGGATTTTTTTAATATTCCTCCGAATAAAATCTGATTCATTTTGATTTTTTTGTAATATTTGTCTTTCAGAGCATCAACAACCACCGTAATTTGTTTTTCTGCACCTCTGACTTTAATGTCCTTTTTTGAAACTCCTGGTATCTCCATCACTATTTGTACTTCTTTGTCCTTTGAAATAACATCAAGTAACAAATCCCTTTTTTCATCAAATTTGGGTTTGGGTTTGGGGTTAAAATTTAGCCCTTTTTCCCTTTGTCTTAACAAGTATCTCCATTTTTGATCGGTTGGAACAATTTGGACATTTCAAGTACTTCCAACCACTTTTCTTGTTTACGCCGTGGGGGCTAAAGAGATCGGTTAATAATGAAATTTCAAATTCGCAGTTGCATCTTGGGCAATGGTAAGCAGTAGCTCTGGAGTGCCATAAGATCAAGATCGTCAAGCCACTTACTGCTAATGTAACCCAAACATACCAGTATGAAAGAAGCAGAAAGATACCTGAGAAACCTAGAACCGTCAAATATAGTGAAATGTAAATGACTGTTTTTAGCCAATCTTTTTTTCTAGATTTACGATAACTCAAAAGTCCTAATCTCCCTGTAATTAAACACAGTCGAACATCTGGGATTTATTCTTTTCATCGTTACTTTTGGGTTTGGGGTTAAAATTTAACCCTTATTAGAATTGGTGACAACGGCAGCCTCAAAGCTCACTCAGGATTTTTTAGCGAGGAAAGCAATTTCGGGTGTTTTATGTTAAATATAATGTTACATAAAAAAAGCTGACACCCAAAAAACCGGTGGGTTCAGTTAAGTGTGTCTGGATGAGGAGAACAACCTAAATCTGCGCGCGCATTCGACAAATGTTCTCGATTTATTCAGAAATCGGTTTAACTTTGGCGGCTCTCGGTCCTTTATCACCTTGTGTCACTTCGAACTCTACTTTTTCGCCTTCTATGAGGCTGCTTTTGCCTTGGATATCCGAGTTATGAACAAAGATTTCTTTGCCATCTTCGCATTTAATGAACCCGAAGCCTCTATCGCCGATCCATTTCGCCACCGTACCAGTTGTCATGCATTTCACCTCTTTTGTTGGTTTTAGCTTTACGTTCTGCTTGGACTATATATACCTTGCATTTGCGCGCGCACCGATAGATAACCCGTCAATACGTGCGGTTTTTTTACTAGAGTTGCCTCGGTGTCACGGCTTCGCTCACACATTGTTCCTAGCTGACAGGTTATGCACCTTTTTCAAGGTGATCATGGTACTTGGGTTTCGACTCCTTGCGGAAATATTCTTTGGGTTTATCGTCTTTTTTCTTTATTGTTTTGTTACACCACGGGCAGTCCCTCGGCAGTTCCGCGCCCAAGTCCCACTGCATCTGGGTGAGGCTGACATTCCGCTTACAGGTCGGGCATTGTTTAATCGCCAATTTCTATTATTTCCTTTAGGTTTTGAATCATGAGCCTAGCTAAGCTAGCTCATTAAATCTATTAGGCTAATTAGGTATTTAATTAATCGCGTGCACGAACTACAACTTAAAGACGAATTGAACCCAGAATGGGTTGAAGCTTGGCTAAAACAGGTAAAGAAAAAATGAAAACACAAAAACTATGCCTTCGATCAAGAAAGCAATTATATAAATTCTAATCAACGTAACGAGCTGCGGGTTTGGGGTTAAAATTTAACCCTCAAATCTTATAAACTCAAGTTAGAGAAAGAAATGAAATGTGCGCTAACCTTTAATTTTGATGTTTCAAAAATGAATGAAAAGAAGGTTGTAAGCAGAAACATAGCGATTGGAATCGGAGTCATATGCATTGTTTTAGTAGCAACATTAGTTGTAATAAATAAAAAGTAAGTATCTACTTAGGTATAGTCTCCTAATATGAATGGCTAGAGCGATAGTAGGTATTGATCTGTCTTGTCAAGGTTTCTTGACAAAAATCCTTTTCAGGTTTTTTAGCGAAGGTACTGTTGATGCCTCTAGCGGGGAAAAGGGCATGAAAAGAACAGCATTAGCACTGACTCTAATCTGGGCGCTCTTAGCCTCAGCTTTGGTTGGCTGTCAGTTTGTAAGTTTTGCTGATGCTCGGGCAATCCCAGCTTATTCAGTTCATGTGTCAATTCAGTCGCCTAACGGCTCTTATGCCGAATCAGCCATTCAGTTAATTGTAAATGTGACACTCTACTTTGGAACAGATAGCCCATCCGACGAAGTTTCGCTTCAAAACGTCACTTGCAACTACAGCCTCGATAATGGCGAATGGAGAAACATTACATCCATGACAGTCACATCGCACACAACGCAACCCGACATCAACTTCTGGTTCGGTCTATTACACGTAATAAACTGCACGTACAGCACGACTCTGCAAGACTTGTCTGAGGGCTCGCATTTCCTGAACGTCACTGTACAATCTGATGCCGACCATCAGGGCAGTTCATCAGTTTACTTCACGGTTGGTTATATTCCAGAGTTTCCATCATGGACGATTCTACCTCTAGTTGTGGCAACCACGCTGATTGTCATATACTCCAAAAAGAAGATATTCAGTTCAAGCCGACATTCTACAATTTAACAAAAAATAGTTGAAATCAAGTCTCCACCGCCGAAGGATAGACACTACGGAAAACCATTTCCACATACTTCTGTAATGTTAAGCCTTCATCTTTTGCCAATCGTTGAAGAGCTTTTGTTACTCCAGTCGTGTACTGAACCGCCTTCTTTGGTTTGTCAGCCATGAAACTTGGAATCTCTAGATCATGAGCTACTCTTCGTAGTACTCGTTTTCTTAGTTTGTCTTCAGCTGAGTTAAATTTCAAGCGTATTGGTAACCGTAACGCAAAGTCTACAACATCACGGTCAATGAACGGAAGCCTAAGCTCCACCCCATGACAAGAGCAGACTTGGTTGTCTCTCTGAAAGTTTGCGCGGTAAGCGTTTTCTACGTCATGAAACATTTTTTGCTCCACAGCCTCAGCGCCTGACCTCTCATATTCCGTGAGGTACCGTTGGTAGCCTCCGAAAAGCTCGTCAGCCCCCTGCCCAGCCAACAAAACATGACACCCCAGCTTCGACGCTGTTTCAGCCAGCCAGTAAAACGGAACAGCAATACAAGCATTGATTACATGAGGTTCCTCGATTAGCCACAGCACTTTAGCTAGAGTCGCCTCCAGCTCACCCACAGCGTAAGTTTGAAGGTGAAATGGCAAATCTAGCGCTTCAGCCGCCTCCTCCGCAAACATGACTTCAGGCTGATCCTCCAGCCCCACCGAAACCAGCTGAACATTTAGCCCAACATTTTCTGCCAGAACCGCAACGACGCTGCTGTCGACGCCCCCAGAAAAAGCCACAGCCACCCCATCAAGGTCCGAAACCCTTTTCCTAGTTGACTCCAACAGAAGAAGCTGCAGAGCCCGCGCCGCAGTCTCCAAGTCCACATTTTCTCGGGAAGGCATCCGCAACGCCTTAACCACATGAAAAGAGAAGCCATGTTCATCCATAACTGCTAATTGTCCCGGAGGAAACGACCGCACATCCTTTAGTCCAATCTTCCACAGGGCTTTACGCTCAGACGCAACCGCACAAACATCCTCATTCTCGCCATAGTAGAGGGGAGTCGCCCCAAAAACATCCCGCCCAGCAACTATCCTATCCGATTCCACAACGCCAAAAACGTAGGAGCCATCCAGCTTTTCGATGATGTCACTGGCGTTTCTCAAGGGGTTAGAGCCAAGCTTTCCAACGATTTCTCTTACCTCTGGCAGATCGGGCAGATTCGGGGAAGGAAACAGTCGTCCCTCAAAGACAACCGAGAAACCGTCGCCCTGAACTGGCTGCGGCTGATCCCTCGGCAGGATGAATGAAAGGTTGTGACCTAAAGCAACGCTTGAACTGTAGTCTTTGAGTTCTAGTTCTTCAAGTGTCGTGGCTGTTGTTGTCGAAGAGGGCGTGGCTATTCCGTGACTGTCGTTTCCCCTGTGAGTTAACTCCCGTAACATGGCGACTACCGTGGGTACAACGTTTTCTCCTTTCCTGTTTACAGCAGCAACCAACGCTCCCATGCACAACAGCTCCAGTCATAGAGGCATATTATTTTTAGGCGAAACTGGTAAAAGGTTAGTTCAATACATTTATGTATCGTTTCCGGAGGAGATCAAGTTTGCCTATTCTTCCAATTGACACAGGCCGATATGGCTCACCTGAAATGAGAAGAATCTTCGACGAAGAGAACAGACTGCAAAAGATGCTGGACGTAGAAGCGGCGCTAGCTTGGGCGCACAGCCAAGTAGGAAACATCCCAAAAAAAGACGCCCAAAAGATCGTGGAAAAAGCCTCCACCAGATACGTCAAGCTTGAACGAGTAAAAGAGATTGAAAACGAAATCAGGCACGACGTAATGGCTCTAGTAAGAGCATTAGCTGAAGTCTGCGGAGCAAGCGGAGAATACGTCCACTTCGGAGCAACAAGCTCTGACATACTCGACACTGCAACCGCTTTGCAACTAAAAGAAGCAGTGAACCTGATCGAAGAACGACTGAACGAACTAGAATCCGTTCTGCTTGCTACGGCAGAAAAGCACAAGAAAAGCATCATGATGGGAAGAAGCCACGGTCAGCACGCCCTGCCAACCACGTTCGGCTTCAAGTCCGCGGTCTGGACAAGAGAAGTCTCCAGACACATACAGCGACTCCAAGATTGCAGGGAAAGGCTGTTGGCTGGAAAGATGAGTGGCGCAGTGGGAACACAGGCGGGATTGGGACCGAAGGCGCTTGAGATACAGGACCTAGTTATGGAACGACTCGGCATCAGTGCAGCAGATATTTCCACACAGATTATCCAGAGGGACCGCTACGCTGAATTAACCTGCATCCTAGCCATACTCGCCTCTACGCTAGACAATATCGCATCTGAGATTCGGGAACTGCAGAGACCCGAGATTGCTGAGGCTTTCGAGGCTTTCGAACAGAAAAAACAGGTAGGCAGCTCAACAATGCCCCACAAGCGTAACCCCATGATCAGCGAGAGAATCTGCGGCTTGGCAAAAATAATGAGAAGCCTTGTTTTGCCAGCGTTAGAGAATGTTCCTACGTGGCATGAACGGGACCTAACACAATCCTCGTGCGAACGGTTCGTAATCCCAGAAGAGTGCATACTCATCGATTACATGCTGATTCTGATGATCCGAGTGCTGAAAGGGCTTGAGGTTGACGAAACGCGGATGCGAAAGAACATGGAGATAACGCAGGGACGGATGATGTCTGAGGCGGTTATGCTTGCCCTAGCAAAGAAGGGACTGGGACGCCAGAAAGCCCACGAACTAACCCGAGAACTAGCCATAAAAAGCCACAATGAGCAACGAGCCTTCAAGGAAGTTCTCGCAGAAAACAGCACAGTCAAAGAATTGCTCCGCCCAGAGGAAATCAAGGAAGTAATGGACCCACGAAACTACCTAGGCACCGCAATACAACAGATTGAGCTTGTTATAGAAAAGACGATGCAGGAAAGAAAAGCTCGGGGCGTACCAGACTAGAATTCGGTTAAAGCCCGCTGCTGTTCAGTTTCTTTCTTCTTCTTTAGGTTCTGCCACTCTTCCTCTTTGACGTAGCCGCCCACTTGCTCCTTAATATTCTGGGCTAATTTAGGTCCAATCAATGGTAATCCAGTTAATTTTGGTAGTGGAGCTCTCTTGAGGTCATCAACGGTTCTGAAACCAGAATTGTATAGTATACGGGCTCGCGATCTTCCGATGCCCTTCAACGTAGCCAGCGGAAGCAGTTCAGGTTTCACTCCCTTCTCGATTCTAACCGTGAGTTTAGCCAGATGAGGCAGCAGGTCCTTGTGGTTGAAGAGGGAAGCCAGTTCATGAGAGGCGTGAATGAGCCACTTTGCCGTCGAAATGAGACGGTAAAGGTCTCCGGGCTGAACCTTGAACTTTTCAATCATTTCGTCTTCGCTTGTTTCGTCCATCCAAGACTTGAGCACCCAAGACAGTTTTGCTTCTCCAAGAAACTCCTCGAAAGCTATCCTGTCCATCCACGGGTCTGGAAGATCAAACATAAACTCGTCCTTATGGTCCTCGATGAAGAACTGGAGAGTATCCATCTCGCTGGAGTATGGACGCATCCGGGGGACCATGTCTGGCGTGCGGGCAATCATGTGAAGGAAACTGATGTCAGTGAGGTGCTGCGCACGGCTAGTGAGAGCATCCCGCAGAATAACTCCGGTGAGGGGGTCTATGTAGAGTTCGGAGACTCTTCGTCCAAACTTGGTGGCGTAGATTTTGTCGCCGCTCACCTCAATCATCTTCTCGGTGAAAAGAAAACCCAAACTTTTCTGTATAACCCCCTTTATTGCACGAGGATCATACTGGTAAGCGTAGAAGGTTTTGCCGAAGAACTCGTAGATTCCCTGCTCAGTGTGAGCAAAATCTGACGCAACTGTAGCCAAAACGTGAGAACGGAGGATTCTTTCTACCGCCAGTTTGGACCAGATTCTCTCAGTTTCAGCTAGAATGTAGCTTTCCATGAGGTAGTCGCGTTCGTCTTCGGTTTTGGCTATCAGGATGGAGTCTCCAAACTTGTCGTATCTGGGTCTTCCGGCTCTTCCAGCCATCTGCTTATACTCGAGAACGGGTATGGGATAGTAGCCGTAACCGGACTCGTATCGCCTATACTCGTTAATGATGACTACCCGCGCTGGAAGATTCATTCCGAAGGCTAATGTGGGAGTGGCGGTTAGGACCTTGATTTTTCCTTCCCGGAAAGAGTCCTCGATTATTTTTCTGTGACCGCCGCTTAATCCAGCATGATGAAAAGCTGCCCCGCCGCTGACCACCTCTGCCAACTGCTCGCCGAGTCTGGTTCGTTCTCCTGTTGAAAGAATCTGCTCAGACAACTGCGTTAGAGAACGTTTCATGGGTTTGGAGAGAAGCGGCTTGATTTTGGTTGCGATCTTCTTGGCTAGGCTTATCGAGTTTCTTCTGGTTCCAGCGAAGGCTAAGGCTTGTCCTCCAGACTTTACGGTGTACACGGCTAAGTTGAGGGTCGGATCTTTGGCGATGTTTTCTATTTTTAGGGTGCCGCCATCCTTGAACAGAACCTCGTCATGTAGGAGTACGCCTTCCCTGAGGGTTACGGGTCTCCATTCTGTAGTAACTGAGATTGCCTTGAGCCACTCTGCAACCTCTTCAACGTTCTTTATTGTGGCACTTAAGACCAAGAGTTGGACGTCAGGGTTCACCTGCATGAGGCGGGCTAATACCACTTCGAGGGTTGGTCCACGGTCAGGGTCGTTGAGAAGATGCACCTCATCAGCAACCACAAGAGAAACGTCGCTTACCCATCGGGCTCGGTGCCTCAATAGAGAGTCTGCTTTCTCGTTTGTGGTTACTATGATGTCATGTTTTCCCATCCATGGGTCGCTGCTGTCGTAGTCGCCTGTGCTGATTCCCACGCTGATCCGCCTTCCGTTTCCCTTCCGTATGTTTGAGTATTTTCGGAATTCCTCAAACTTTTCACTGGCTAAAGCCCGCAAAGGAGAAAGATACAGGACTTTCCCGTCCCGTTCTAGGACATGCTTGAGGGCACACAACTCAGCAACCAAGGTCTTGCCCGATGCGGTGGGACTAGCCAAAACAAGGTTCTTTCCATCCAGTGCTCCGGCTAGAACAGCTTCTTGCTGGGGGGGATAAAGTTCAGTGATTCCTAAACTGGTTAGAACCTGTTTTGCGGAATCATGTAGCGGCAGTTCTTCGATCTTCAATGTGGTTGCCCTTTGGTTCAAGTCTTCTTGAGGAATCCGTCACGGGGCGCAAAGAGTGTTCCTTCCTTCAGCAGCTGCCCAATCAGACGTTCCGCTTCTCCAGACAGTATGTCGTATTCGGTTTGAAGCTGTTCCAGCAGCCGTTCCTTTTCCACCATTCCCGTTTCCTTCTCCATGCTTGAAATGAGTCCCAGAATTATTGAGAGCTTGTCTCGGAGACTCTTAGGTTTGCCAGTCATTATGATGTCAATGTCAAACTTGTGAGAAGAAATGTCGATTCCAACCTGCTCCAGAGACGTCGTCATAATATCGATTGCACGCTCAGCGTCTTCGAGCGTAACCTCTTTCCTGAGAGCTACACGCGCCCTAGCCTCAGCCACACGCACCAGCGACTCCAGTTGCCTAGCAGTTATAGCTACGGGAGTGCCTTCTGTTTCGCTGGCTGACCGCATAAGCAGATAGAAAGCTTTTAGGCAATCCAGAGCCTCCTGTGTGAGTGTTGGCTTTATGTTTTTGGCGTAGCTGATGTATTTTCGGAAGAGTTCAGCTGCTATGGGTGGCTCAACAGAAGATACTCCGGTTCTGTGGAGGTCTAGGATGTGCTCGGTCATCTGTTCGTCGTGGATCTTTTCGGGCACGTCCCTCAAAACGAAGATCAGGTCGAACCTTGAGAGGATGGTGACTGGAAGCGAAATGTTCTCTCCCACTGTCCTGTAGGGGTCGTATCTGCCCAATGTTGGGTTAGCCGCGGCTAGGATAGATGTTCGAGCATTTAATGTAGCCACGATACCACCTTTAGCCACTGAAACTGTATGCTGCTCCATGACCTCGTGAATTGCTACCCTGTCCTCGGTTCGCATCTTATCCATCTCGTCTATGGAGGCTACACCCTTGTCCGCCAGCACCAAGGCTCCGGCTTCGAGGGTCATTCCCCCAGTTTTGTCGCGAAGAACCGCAGCTGTCAATCCCGCGGCGGTAGTTCCGCGTCCAGAAGTGTATAGACCGCGGGGAGCTATTTTTGCCACGTACTGCAGGAGTTGGGATTTGGCTGTTCCTGGGTCTCCTACAATCAGGACGTTCAGGTCTCCTCGGATTTTAATGTCTGGGAAGTATTTGGCGGTTCCTCCGAAGAGAAGATACATTATTGATTCTTTGATGTGCTCGTAGCCGTACACGGAGGGCGCTAAAGACTGAATAATCTTGTTGTGGATTTCCGGGTCCTTTGCCAGTTCAAGAATCTGTTTCTCTTCTTCTGGCGTGATGAGGACTTTTTCTGGCTCCTTACTCTCCACATCGATAAAGTTTGTGTCCAGATGTAATGTGAAGGAGCGGAGGTGCCCAACCCGGGGGACGGTTGGGGCAACGGCACGGGTGATTCCGACTACACAAATGTGGTCTCCTGGGCGTGCCGCGTCAACAATGTCTCTTTCGAGGAGCTTAATGTCTAACCATCTTGGAAGCTGACCGGGAGGAAGGTCCTCTGGGCGTTCTTGGATGCGGACATCTTGGGAGTCGATGAAGGTGGATTCTTCCTGAATAAACTCGAAGGAACTTTTTCTTCTGCACTCTGGGGCGCTGCATGCGAGGGGAGCAGTCAGGAATGGCCCAGATTGGGTGACATTGGACATTGCGCCGCACCATTTGCATTTGAAGGCTGCTTCCATAACCATGGGTCTGGCTGGGCTGGCGCGAACAACGATGCCCTCCAGCATAACAAATTTTCCTATGTGCTTTGAACCCAAAATTCGCAGAGGGGTGGATTCGGGTAATCCACGAAACCGGACTATGACGTTTCCGATTTCTTCGGCATATTCGGGTTCCTCTATCTGCAGTTGAGCCTTGGCGGCTCGGTTTGCGTACTCTAGGTACTCGTCGGGTTTATCCATGAGGTGCTGGACGAGTTGAGGCTCTGCTGCCAAGAGTTCGTCAAAATCTACCACAAAAGATTTGCCTCCGGCGACTGCCATGCCCGAGAGACGTTCACGGTACTTGTCCAGTTTGAAGAAGTCCAGAAAGAGCGCTTCTGGGTCTGCTGTTAACGTTTCTTCTGTCATGTTTTGTCGCCTCCTTGCGTTTTCAGGATTTCAGTTTTCCATTCGCTAATAATCTTGAGTAAACAATTATAGACATATTTTTCTTCTTTTGTGAGGCTCCGAAGGATTTGACCTGTTTGATCTCTTCCGGATGATGCCAGAGAAACTAGCTTTTTTAGTCTCATCTGGGTTATGTCGTCGGAGAGATTCTTCGCTTTTTCATAATCGCCCCTTTTTTCGGGTTTCTTGACGGCTTCCTCATTCAGCTCTTCGAGGTAACGCCGCAGTTTAGGGTAAAAATCCTCGGGAAGAGATGTGACCTTTTGGGATGTCTGAACTCGCTCTTTCCAATGTATTTTGTTTAGCATCGTCAAATCTAGGGGTTCGTCCATGCGGATGCGGGCTATTCCAGCCTTTTTCAGTTCCGTGGCTATCCAGTATTTGACTTCGTATTCTTTTCCCTCTGTGAAGGGACCAACTTTTGTGCCGGGAAGCTCGATTTCGGGGCTGTTCCTGTTTGCCACTATCTTGACGGGCGTGTTTTCGAAGACGAAATCGGCGTCTCTGATGTCTTTTGCAGGGTCAGCTGACAATCCCAACTCTCCTCTGGACAGTAATTCTGCCCCACAAACAATGTGACGGTCAGATATAAAACTCTAATTAACCCACAAAAATCAAAAAAATTATGGACAAAAAATCGTCCTTTCCCTTTTTGGGGGCTATTTTCGGCGATTAAATGGACACAAATACTGATTTTTCGTTCTTGGAAAATGTTAATACTTGATTTAATCACAAGTTGCTTTATGAAAATCAAGAAGAAGCCTTATACTGCATTGTTTCCTTGTCCAGTTGTTCTCGTAACCTGTGTAGATTCCACGGGAAAGCCTAACATAATCACGTTGGCGTGGGCTGGAACCGTATGCTCTGAACCGCCCACAATAGGGTTGGGTATCAGACCAACACGATACTCTCACAGCTTG
>Ga0307380_10003117_pt1 | contig 23174 bp, 23 predicted proteins | sample UN3MG_FD_202239 | JGI IMG/M metagenome (GOLD analysis project Ga0307380, IMG submission 202239) | Soil microbial communities from Risofladan, Vaasa, Finland - UN-3 | ecosystem: Environmental > Terrestrial > Soil > Coastal area > Acid sulfate soil | place: Finland: Risofladan, Vaasa | collected... | reverse complement strand
AACCGAGAAATCCCCTCGCCATCCGCCAATCGCAAAGCGATTGGCGGATGGCGAGGGTAGCTAGGAGCAGTGTCGTCGGCTAGATACCCCGCGTTTCACACGGGGCTACTCACGTGGCCCCCTTTCAGGGGACTCAAGCAATAGCCACGAGAACTCAATCCCACCTTTCCCATACCCTGAAGCCCGCCATATAGCCACATACCCGGTCAACCAGCACAGGGGAATACGAAAACTCCTGAGATATCACAGAGGAGGAGTTTCCCCTAGGGCAGCCATGTAAAGCGATGCTCGGACGTGCGCGCGACCTCACCAGGCGAAGCGTCTTCCAGCCATTGACCGCGGCTCACTCCTCCTGCATCAGCAGCATCAACGCGAGGGCGTTCTTGGCGGCCTGGCCGAGGTGGCAATTGTTAAAAAGAACAAATATCTTGCGGGCGTTTTTGGACATGTTCTTGAGGCGCTCGGCCCAGTCGTTGAGCTCCTCGTCGCTGTATGAATAATCGTATCGCAGTGCGGCTCCTTCCCACCAGTGCTCGGCGTTGCGCCCGTGGAGGCGCACGTAGCCGATGCTGTCGGAGGTGATGATGTCCTGCGGCGGCAGGAGACCTTTTAACCTCGGCTCATCGACGCAGCAATAGACCAGCTGCTCTTGCCGGAACAAGTCGTAGGTCTCGTCGCGCAGCCAGCTCGAGTGCCTGAACTCCACTACGAGCGGAACTGGCGGGAGCTTATCACGCATCGTTCTGATGTAGTCGATATTCGTGCGTGAGAATTGGAACGACCAGGGGAACTGCGATAGGAGGGCAGAGAGCTGGCCGGCGGCGAGCAGCGGCTTGATGCACTCGGCGTAGGTCCTGTAATCCTCGTCGGTGGCGGTGCGAGCGTGGGTCATATTCTCGTGCGTTTTGACGACGAACTCGAAGTCCGGGGCGACTTTCTTGAGCATCGCCTCGAACGACTTGGGGCCCGGGATGCGGTAGTATGTAGCGTTGATCTCCGCCACGCCGAAGCGCTGCGCATAGAATGCCAGCATGTCCCGATTGGAGATACTCTGCGGGTAGAAGCTCCCCTTCCAGTCCCGAAAGCTGTAGCCTGAGGTGCCGATGAGAAACTTCCGTTCGGACTTGCCCCTTGCTGCTTCCTTCAAGCCGAAATCTAAAGATCGCTGCGACATGTTAGTAGGTAATCACAGAGTGACTGTGTCTGAGGTCAAGCATTAGTCTGAGAGTAGCACCAATCTTGGGTCAATAGCATAAGGATTGTCAGCGGCTGCCTGGCCGACCCCCGTCCGTCTCGATCCATCCGCGGAGAGTTGTCCCCGCCCGCTTGGATGCAGCCGCGATCGAACAGGCAGGACGTGAACCGGTATCCCTGCCTCGGCGAACCGATGAGCCAGCGACCCCGCCTCCTTGATGCAGCAAACCGACGCGTCAAACTCGGCTGCCTGAGCAAAGGCAAGAGCTCGGCCAGCTTCGCCTCCACACCCCTCGCGAGAGCTGTGTGATCACCCGCATCACGCGGATGGGACGTGATGGCTTACTCGAAAAAGGCACATGATCCATAAGAGCTGATTCAACCACGAATGAACAAGAATGGACACGAAGATTGAGCTGCGATCAGAGATGATATGAACCACAGAGACACAAAGGCGCCAGGATGGTAAATGGGGCCCTATTCGTGCCCATTCGTGGTCTCCTCTTCTGACTAATCTACTTACTAGTGTCTTCGTGCCTTTGCGGTTAGGTTCTTACTTAGGCTTCAGCTTCTCCCCGACCTCCCAGGCCTTGCCGATGGGTTCGCCGACCGGGCGGTAGTTGCCATCAGGCACGGTGAGCACGAACGGCTTAGTCTTCGTGATGTCCAGCTTGCCATCGTTGAGATAGCACTCTTCCGAATATGCCTCCACGATCTCACCGAGGAAGAAGAAGACCTCGCTTAACTCAATTGTATCGACGAGCCTGCACTCCAAGGTGACAGGGCATTCCCGAATCATCGGCGCTGTCTTCAGCTCACCATAGAAGACGTTGAAGATGCTGGATTTGTCCACCTCGCCGCCTGAGTAAATGCCGCAGTAGTCCGCCCTGTCCATCAATTCGACGCCGGGGATGTTCACGCTGAACGCCTTGTTCGCGATTATGCCCTTCACCGTGTGGTGCGACTTGGTGATCGCAACGCCCACAATCGGCGGGTCGGGATTCACTCTTGTTGACCATCCGACGGCCATGAAGTTCGCCTTGCCCTCGACCAGCGAGCCGACGAGCACGACCGGCATCGGGTATCCCGTTACGCGCTTTGTTATCTTGATCTTGTCCATCGTTCCTCCTGAGATTAGTTGAACCACGAATTAACACGAATGGACACGAAAAGTGAGATACTATCAGAGATGATATGAATTAACAACAGAGACACAAAGGCGCCAGGATGGTAAATGGGACACTATTCGTCCCCATTCGTGGTTTCCTCTTCCGACTAATCTACTTACTTAGTGTCTTTGTGCCTTTGTGATCGATCCATCCGCGGAGAGATGTCCCCGCGCGCTTGGAGCGCTCCACAAGTTCCCTGTGCAGGATGCGGCCCGGCCCCGCCGGTACCTGCGTCAGGTTCTTCCAGAGGCAGGCGGCCAGCCATTCCTTGACAGGTGTCCTCTCATCGCCAAGATAGGCATAGACCCGGAGTATCTCGTTCTTGGGCTCGAAGCCCAGGTCAACGTGGCTCAGATCGAGCAATAGAAAGTGCATCGAAACACCCTGGAGCCATCTGTCCAGAGCGAGGACGTAGCCGAAGAGGAGCCTGACGAGGCGCTCCCTCTCCGTCCCCTTGGCGTGCGTTGCGGTCTCCGTCTGGCCCGCGCCGATGCTGCAAAGCCAGTTCTCAAGCCATCGGAAACACGAGTGATGGCAATCGGAGAGCCCGTGCAGCCCGTGGGAGAGCATCCCAAGCACTCTAAAAAGCTCCTTCTTCTCGGGGTCTTCTATCCCATTCCGGACTCCCACGTATTTCTCGTAATCCACGATCGGTGAGTAGAACTTCGGCAGGCCCGCCGCGGCCGCTATCTTCTCGTCAAGCGACTCGCCTCGTCCGCCGGGCTCGAAGCAGTCCCTGTAAGCCGCCTCGCGGTTCTCGGTCCGCTTCGTTAAGAAATCGAATGGCAGAAGGACGCGGCCCAGCATCAGCCGCTTGACGTCGGTTAGATTCTCGACTGGCCCAAGCCACTCGTAGGTCCGTTTGATGAATCTGTTGGCGAGCGGATGTCTCTTGACGAGAGCCTCCTCCGATTCGCCCGCGAGATACCCATTCAGCACATCCTCGATGACCTGCATCGACGTGGCCTGATGCGGCTGCGTGGTCTTCTCCTCCCACCAAGCAGCCGGTATAAAGCAGCCGTTGTGGAACGAAGGCGCCCTCAGCTCGCCCCTGCCGATGGAGTCGAGCAGCTCGTCAACTGTAACTGGAAAGCCGTTGTCGCAGATGGCGAGGCTCGCAATGTGCGCACGGACCTTCCGCACCTCGTCGCTCAGCGGCCCCAGCGACTCCTGCATCTGGTTGATGTGCTTCACGTCGTCATCCCAATCCTTTTCCTCTAAGACGCCGGTCCATGACCAGAGCGACCACCTCCTGATCTCGTTGCCGTCCTCGTCCGCCTCGATAACGCACGGCCCTTGGATGTCCTCAGCACTCGCCCCCGCCTTCCGACCCGTGTAGATCGCCTCATAGCCGGGGGAGACGAGGTCGTAGGGCACGAGGCGAGGCCGCTCTTCATCTTTCATGATTTCACCTCGTCAGTAGCCCGCGGCGAGATCCACCGTGTTCAGAAATCTATCCTCTCCCCTCGCGAAACGGGAGATGTTCTCGATGACCTCGTCCCAGCGCTTCAGGTCGCGGAAAGGCGAGGCGGCGCGGTGGGGAGAGAGGACCACGTTGTCGAGCTCGTGGAACGGGCGGTTGTAGGGCGATGTGCGACCTCCCTCGTCGGCGATCGGTGTGTAGTTATACCAGACGTCGAGCGCGGCTCCTGCGATGACCTTGTCCTTCAGAGCATTGTAGAGGCTCTCCTCATCAACCAGAGCGCCTCGTCCGACGTTCAGGAATAGACCGTCAGGCCCCAGCAGCTCGAGCTCGCGCTTGCCGATGAGGCACTTGGTCTTCGGGGTCAGGGGCAAGGAAACGATCAGGATATCGATAGCCCTCAGGAACTCGTTGAGCTGAGCGGCGCTGTATTTGACAAGCGGCGTCGGCGGCGACTCAGCCAGCTTCGACCAGTCGTTCCGGATCGCGTGGAACTCGACGTCGAATCCGGATAGGAAACGATGGACCGTGGAGTTGACGGCGCCGTAACCGAGCAGGCCAACCCTTCTGTCACGCAACGGGATCGAGGCGGCGTCCTTGTCGCCCTTTCGCCAGTGGCCCTCAACCATCCAGTTGTGGTGAGGCACGACTTTGTTCATAAGCGCCAGAAGGAGCGCCACGGTGTGCTGGGCGGTGAAGTAGGAGTTGCCGTGTCCGTTGACAAGTATCACCTGCCTCGTCTTTGACTGTTCGCGGAAGAGATCAACTATATGCTGCACCCCGGCGCCGGGATTGATGAATAGCCTCAGCCGCTTAGCCGCATCCAGCAGTTCCTTCGTTGGCCGCCAGCCGATGATTACGTCCGCCTCGGGCGCAAGGCGGATCAGCGTCTCCTCCTCGACGTCTGGAGGGAAGACCAGCCTCACCTGCGGCAGGCGTCGCAGTCCCGCTTCGAGATAGTCCCGCAGCCTATCGGGCACCTGCCAGATGAAGAGAACCGTAGTTTGCCGCGCATCGCTCATCGGTGGGTCCCCGGTCGAAACCTGTTCTGCGATCATGATTATGAGGTTCAGCCCTTTCAGGGAATCGGACATTAGGTCCCGGCGAGTTCTCCCTCTTCAGCAACTACTGAGAGTTGAGCAGGTTCTTATGCTCCGCACGGCAGTCATAGAGCTATGCGCCGCAGTAAATCCCGCACGGCGCATCATATCGATATTCCATAGATTCCCTTTATCCTCTTCTCCCTATTCCGCCATCCACTTCTGCGCCTCGAGCAGTGCCTCCTTCGGTACCCGGTGAGCACCGTCGAACTCGTAGAACGTTACGTTGTAGCCGTGCTTTTCAAGGATGGACTTGGCCTTCAGGCCTTCCTCTGGTTTCACCACGTTGTCTTTGGAGCCGTGGGCGATGAAGATTCGGAGGGTCTTGGCCTCCTTCAGATCGAAACCTGACTTCTCCACCAGCCACTCTGTGCTCAGCCACCCGCCGAACGCGATGACTCCCGCGAACAGCTCGTGGTTCTTGATCCCGGCAGTGTAGGCGAGGCCAGAGCCCTGCGAGAACCCTAAGAGATACACGTCCCCTATCTTGTATTTCTCCCTCAAGCGCCTCACGAGCTTCACTGTATATTCCTCTGATTCGCGCCAGGACCTCTCGGATATGAGATTATCCCACGGGACGGGCGCCTCCCAGCTGTAGCCCTGCTCGTTGCCCCTCATATAAGGATACGGCGCCTGCGGGACGGCGTAGATGAACTGTGGATTGTCAAAGCGATTCCAGAGGCCGACAAAGCTCTCTGGATCGCTGCCGTAGCCATGCAGGCCGACCAGAAGTGGATATGTCCGTTTTGGGTCATAGCCCTCGGGGAACATAAGCCGGCATTTGAACTCGGCCGAGGCGCTGATATAGATGGCCTCGCCTTTACCCTCTTCCTTGTGCTTGGCCTTCTCCTCCAGGCTTGCGATCATCGCCTTGAACTGCTCGTTTTCCTTCACCTTCTCGAAGTCGGGGTCGTTCTTCATCCATCCGACGTCGGTGAAGCCAGCGTTATAGGCCCGCTCGAGGGACTTCGCAGCGAGCTCGGACTTGCCAAGCAGGCCGTAACAGCAGGCGAGGTTGTAGATGTTCCCGCCGTCGGTGACGTTGCGCCTCAGAAGCTTGAGGTAGAGGACCGCAGCCTCCTCATACTTCTTTGCGTCGTAGGCCTCCCGCGCCTGCTTTTCGAGCTCCTTGAGGTCGAAATCGAGGAAATCGCCCCCCGATTTGGCACAGGGGTCCATCTTCCCTTGTTTGCACTTCCTATCGCCCTTCTCTTTGTCTCGGCAATCGCCCCCGCATGGCTTTGCCTTGACGCCCTTCTTCCCGCATATCTTCTCGACCTCATCACGGTCGGTGTAGATGTTCTGCTCATGGATGATCGCGCACGAAATGCAGAAGAGAATCGTGCACGCAATTGCCAATAGCCTCGTAGTCTTGCTCATAGTGCCTCCTTTACCTGACGAATCTCATTGAAAAGGGATAGCGGTATTTTTCTCCTCTGTGTGCCTTTATGGTCGCGGTGATCACGCAGACAATGCCGAACACGCCGACGAGGAGCATAAGGATTTTGCTTATTATAACTATCTTCAGTATAGCCAGGAACCCGGCCAGAATGAGATAAATGGTCAGAGATATCTGAAAGTTGAGCGATTCCTTGCCCTGATCGTCCACGAAATCTGACTCATCCTTCTTCACCATCCAAAGCACCAGCGGCACAATGATATTGCCGGCTGGGATGATGAGCGCTGGCAGCGTCCCGATGTGGCACAACATAGCCCAGCCTCTCGCCTGGTCCTCGGTCATCCGGACCGAGGCTTCCTCCTTTTGCACGGGTTTTTTTTCGGACAGGTCTTCGGCCTGTTCCGGCGAGACCTCTCCTCGAGGCTTATCGGCAGTTTCAGTCATTTTGTTCTCTCTCATACACTATGGTCGATAGCTACTGGCGCTGCGTCCACGAGATCACCACATAGTAAGCTAGGCAGATTGGCTTGCTCTGTCAACATCCTTCCCGCCAGCATCGAGAGACCCGCCTCGCGCATCGTCTATCCTCTCGCCACATAGGGCCCTTACCGATAGTGCTTGAGTAGTAGTTATTTATTGCATCTACGACACAGCCCGGCTTGGCTCTCGCGCCCACGTAGGAAAGTGTCCGCCGATTACGGTTGCACCCCTGCGACGTGGACAGTATGTTTATACATTGTTAATGTGTCTGTTTATTGCAGTGTAGGAGCTGTTTAGTCAGGTAGCCACGATGGCGCCCGGGGTCTGAGCACGTGAAAGTAACCCTTATTTCACCTTATCTTGACACGATTGCGCAGGGGCTGCGCTGCCTCTCCTCGTTCATTAAGAGCAAGGGTTACGAGTGCGAGATGATTTTCTTGCCTGATTACAGTGCCCTTCTGAGCTACGATCCCCAGTTTGGCCGCCCCTACGAGCAGAGCCTGATGGATGACGTGGTTCAGACATGCTCGGACTCGGATGTTGTCGGTATCTGCGTGATGAGCAATTTCTTCGACCGGGCAGTCCAGCTGAGCGAGAACCTGAGAAAGCATCTCGCTGCCCCTGTGATTTGGGGCGGCATACATCCCACGGTATCACCGGAGGAATCGCTCAATCACTGTGACATAGCGTGCGTCGGTGAGGGCGAGTATCCGATGCTCAACTTGCTGCGTGCAATGGAGCAGAAGAGGGATTACCGCGACATCAAGAACCTCTGGTTCAAAACCAATGGTGTCGTGCAGAAAAACCAGCTCGAGCCGCTCATCTTCGACCTCGATTCCCTCCCCTTTCAGGACTACGACCATGAGAGTCATTACACCGCGGCAAAGGATGGCAAGGCCCTGGTCAGAATGACTTACGAGATACAGAAGGACCAGATTGTCAACGGCCTGCGCATCTGCGGCGGACTATGCGTCTATCAGACGATAACGACGCGAGGTTGCCCTCACGCGTGTGCGTATTGCTGCCATTCCGCGCTGCGAAAGCTCTTCCCAAACCAGAAGATACTTCGCCGCCGCGGCACGGAGAACGTAATTTTAGAACTCCAGCAGGTGAAGGAGCGCATGCCTTACGTTGAGCTCGTCCTCTTTGCCGACGAATCAATGCCCGCGATGCCAGAAAAGCGTCTGAAGCACTTTTGCGAAGAGTATAAGAAAACAATCGGCCTACCGTTTTTTGTCCAAGTCTCACCTCCGTTTATGACGGAAGCGAAGATAGATTATCTCGTCGATGCGGGCATGCGCTGCGCGCAGATGGGCATTCAGACGGGTAGCGAGGAGGTCAACCGAGTCTATTACAATCGCCACATATCTAATGATGAAGTTCGCAGAGGCGCCGAGCTGCTTAACAAGCACAAGGACAGCATCTGTCCGCCCGTCTATGACATCATACTGGATAATCCATACGAGACGCGCGAGGACGTGCTCAAGACAGTCCGGCTGCTGATGGAATTGCCCAGACCTTATGTTGTCCAGTTCTTCTCGCTGACGTTCTATCCCGGGACCGAGATTTACGAAAGAGCCAAGGCGGACGGTATAATCAAGGATGTGCGTAACACGGTCTATCGCAAGCACTATCACGCGTTCGAGAAGTCCTTCCTGAATTTCCTGGTGATGGGCGCCCACTATGGCTTCCCAAAGCCGCTCATGAAGTTCTTATCCAGCAGATTAGTCGCTCAAATCCTCGACCAAAAATACCTCCGCTGGTTCTGGCGCCTCGTCCACAAGTCTCTCAAAAGCCTGAAGCGCCTCCTCAGACGCTAGTAGATTGAGGATACTACTCTGCGAAGCGGCGCTTCGCTGCGTAGCACGAGTTGCGGATTGACTGCCAACTGCCGACTGCCAACGGATTGGGGATTATTTGCGGGGCCGGGCTGTCTTGATAGAGCTGACGACCATCGACAAGAGCTCGTTTGCCTCTTCCTTGAGGGCAGTGACTCGCTTCTCATCTATCAGACCAACCTCGACGACAAGCTCCATCGGTATCGCGAAGGTGTGTTATGTTGGCAGAAGGCGCGGATTAGCCATATTATGCGGATCAGCCTAATCAATTGTCATGTGTTACTTTCAGGCCAATCTTCGCCGCGCGCTTCCCGGAGAGCAGCATGGCTCCGAAGGTAGGTCCCATGCGTGGGAGTCCATACAACGTGCTGACGGCCATGCCTGCAACGATAAGCCCCGGATGGGCGTGGCCTGTGTGCTTCACGACAAGGTCCTCGGAACGTTCCACCCACATTGCGCCATACCCCGCGGTTTCTATCAGACGCCTCAGCTCCAGTTTCTTCACTACACAGGCATCGTGGCCGGTGACGTCGATCACAACTTTGGTCTGAAGCGACACTGGATCGACACAGGTGATATGCCGAGGCAGGGCTTGAACAGGCGTCCAATTGATGACCACTCCGGCCACACGGTTTTCCTCGCGCAGAACGACATCCTCGAAGACGGTCATGTTGGCAAACTTCACCCCGGCGTCGCATGTGGCAGCGATAAGCTTCGAACAGGCGTGCGGACCGTCTGCCACGAAGAGGTCCGGGCCTGCCTCAACGTAGGGAACGCCGAGCTCGTCCAAGACCTCCTGCCCCGGTCGCCTGACCGTCAGCTTGTTCATTAGGTAGCCGCCGATCCAGAATCCTCCCCCCAGGTAGTTGTTTCGCTAGATGATAAGGGTCTTTGCGCCATGCTGTGCCAGCATTCAGCCGGCCATCAGGCCCGCCGGGCCGGCGCCGACTATGATGCAATCGGTCTCCAGGTATTCCTCAAACTGGCGAGCAAACGCCGAGACGATCGCTCGGGTCACCTCTTTCTCGCCGCCAGCGCCAAATATCTTCTGCTTCACAGTTCGCTTCCTCCTATGATGTTCACGTTATGCTGAATTCCGGGCAATGCGTCGTCCCACGCACCCGCTCCTTCAGTTCGTCCACATCAGCGCCCCGCCGGGCAAAGTAATCGGTGATGTATTCGTCGAGAATTGGCCGCTTGGCACGCATGAAATCCATGATGCTCTCCTCCTTCAGGGGGAGGCCAACCTTCACCACCTCGCGCACTATCGTGATGACGTCCCCGAACAGGCAGATAGGCTGCGTCCCGAAGTCCCGGTCTGCGATGCGGTGCCCCATCGAGAGACCAGCCTCGCGCAGCGTCTCACGAGCTTTTTCTCGAGTGCCGAAGTGATAGACGGGATTCGAGTATGTCAGGCCGTAGTCCTCGTGAAGCCGTTTGTATTCGGCCAGCGTAACCGGCATCTGGTCTGGCATCCAGGCGGTCGTCTCGGATGCCCCGTCAGATACGTATGGGATTCCATGTTCGAGGTTGTAGATCACTGACTGAGCGTGCATCGCCATCTTGCAGCCCACACACACTATGAACAGCGCTTTGTATTTCCTGAAGTCCGAGACGAAGCTGTCGAGAACGATCTTCTTGAAAAGGCCTTTTACGTCTGCCCTGAACTGAGTGAAAACACTCCTGCCGAGGTGCTTTTCGAGCTGCGGGATACGCACGCTCGACCGGCCCACGAACCAATGTCCGTAGCCCCGGTTGTAAGTGAGCAAATGAACCCTGTCGTATTGCTCCGCAAGCGTCAGAGCAGTTACCGTGGAGTCCAGCCCGCCCGAATACATCAGCGAGACAGCACGCTTCCTCGCACTCCGCTTCCGTTCATTCTTCTTCGCGACTTCCACTTCATCACCACAGAGACACAGAGACACAGAGAGCTCCCTACCGATAGTGCTTGAGTAGCTTGGTCAGAACGTCCGCAAATAGCTCGCATTCGGCGGGCGTGTTATAGACATAGACCGAGGCGCGGACCGAGTGCGGCAGGTCGCAGGCGTTATACCACGAGTGGACGCAGAGGTAGCCGGCTCGAACCATGATGTTGTTGGCCTGATCGAGTATTCGAGCGACTTCCAGCGCCTTCATACCATCGACAGAGATGTTGAGAATCCCGCCTCGCAGCTCCGGATCATTCGGGCCGATTATGCTGAGGCCGTCGATATCCTTGAGCATGTCAGTCATGATGCGATTGAGCATTACTTCGTGCTCGTGAACTGCCTCAGGCCCGAGACTCATCAGGTATTCCGCCGCAACGCCAGCGCCGATGGCCCCAGCATAATTCTGAAGTCCCGCCTCGAATCGGTCGGGCAGGCCGGCGGGGATGTAGCTGTCATAGAAGGTATTCAGCACAGTTTCACCACCGACAATGAACGGCTCCATTTTGTTAAGCACTTCCTCCTTTGCCCAGAGCACGCCAACGCCTGTCGGGCCCATCATCTTATGCACGGAAAAGGCGAGGATATCGATGCCCAGTTCCTGAACATCAACCTTGCTATGGGCAACCGATTGCGCCCCATCGACCATCACCAGGGCGCCATGCCGGTGGGCGATTTCAGCGATCTCCTTGACCGGCACCGACACCCCCGTGAGGTTCGAGGTTTGCACCACGCTCACGAGCTTGACCTCGCCCGATATCGCCTCCTCAAAGGCGCTTCTGTCGAACGTGAGGTCATCGGCCAGATGCACTATTCTGTGTTCGACTCCTTTTCGCCGCTTGAGCACCTGCCACGGGAGAAGGTTAGAATTGTGCTCCACGTTGGTTGTAACCACAACATCGCCTTCCGAAAAGGGCAGGGAATGGGAAACGAGATTGATGCCCTCGCTCGTGTTCTTGACGAAGATCAACTCCCTGGCCTGCGGAGCGTTGATCAGCTTGGCAAGCCGGTGTCTTGCGCGGTCATATTCCTCGGTGGTGCGCCGCCCGAAGTAGTATGTAGTTCTGCCATGACATCCGGGATACGAGTAATAGTAATCATTCATCGCATCTACGACACAGCTCGGCTTGAGCGACATACAAGCGTTGTCCAGATAGACAATCGGTTTCCCTTTGACCTTAACATGAAGCGCCGGGAATTCCTTTCGTATTCTTTTCACATCCAAACTCATGTTCCTTATCCCGCTAGTTTGAGAAATGCTCTGGCAATGAAGCTCACCAAACCCACCATTGCGACTATCACGATCAGATTGAAGTACTTGAAAACAAGCCCCGAAAACGCTGGAGAAAACCTGAACAGCCTGCCTGAGACCATGCACTTGAGCTCTGGCCGCCAAATGTAGGAATCGTTTAGCAGCTCCCTAAATACCGCGGGCATTGAGCAGCAGAGGCCCGACCAAAGCGCCCGGCGATAGTGTCGAGCCGTTCTGGAGAACAAGCCTGCCGCGGAAAGCACGAATAGACCGACTAGCCCGTAAAACAGCAAGAACAGACAGAAAAGTAAGAGCACGGGGAGCGATGTTATGGGTTTTCTCCTCTCGTTTGTCAGCCAGATGTACGGGAGCAGAGCGAAGAACCGCAAGACTCGCCAGTAAAGCGGAAACCAGCGGAAGCTGCGCACGAAGGTCAGGTAGGTTAGCGACGCAAGTCCGCCTCCACCAAAGAGAACTGCGATCAAGCCGAATTTGAGCCACCCCGCCTTCAGCTCTTCCTTCGCCTTTGCGCTGCCGCAACACGCCATCTTCTATTGCAACCTCGCTCTTTCTAACATGGCCGAGCCGCGCCGGTTACCCCCAGCCATTGATTACCCCAACAATCGCGCCTATCAAAAGGGCGACAAATCCGAACAAAACTCCCAGGACGATCAGATTGAAATACTTGAAAACGATGCCGGAGAAAGCAGGTGAAAACCTGAATAGCTTGCCAGAGACGACGCACTTCAGGTCCGGGCGCCAGAAATAAGAGTCGTTGAGCAGCTCGTGAAACATTCGTGGGACAGAGACCGAGAGCACTGTCCATAGGGTCTCGGCCCAGAATCGAAACCGTCTTGAGAACAGGCCGAGCGACCCAAGCAGCAACAGGGCTATGCCGCCGAATACCACTGAAAGGGTTACAAACAAGAGCAACCCGAGCATAGAGCTCATACCTCTGCCGCTCAGTCCACAGCACGCCATCGAGTGCAATCGCCTCCTTTCAATCGTTGGGTTAATTCGTCCACGTCCAAGCCCTTCTCGCCGAGCTTCTCTCTCATGTAGGACTCAGCAATCCTTTTCTTCTCGTCGATAAATCGCAGAACATCGTCCTGGGCATATTTCGGGTGTATCTTGAAGAATGTCGAGAAGAAGTAGATCAAGTTGCCGGGCACGCAAAGCGGCTGCGTTCCTGGGTTCCTACCCGCGATGCTCAGGCCAACCTTCTTGATTCCTTTCTGGGCAAGTATCCGGACCTCCTCATCCCGGCTGCCAACCCTGTAAACCGGCGTGGAGAAATCGATCCCAAACTCTCCGTAGTAGTCCTTGATGGCCTTCAGACTCATCTCCATCTGCTCTACGTAGTAGTTGGTCTGTGTGGATGACCCGTCCGAGGAATGCCGAATCTCGTGCTCCAGACAATACATTATCGTGTAGGTGTGCATCGCCAGCTTACAGGCCATGCACCAGATGAACTTGGATTTGTAGGTTCGGTAGTCCTTTGTCAGCGTGTCGATCAGGAGTCGATCGAACAGGTCCGAACAGCTCTGAATGACGTGAACATAACGATCTACCCCTAGTATCCGGTCGAAGTTAGGCCTCTGCTTCTTGGACCAACGCACGAAACAGTGGCCATAGCCATTGCAGAACGTCAAAAGGTGCAACCTCTCATACACTTCCGAAAGCAGCACAACAGTCGTGGTGGAATCAAGCCCTCCAGAGAACATGACCGTGCTCTCGCCCTGTCTTATCACTGTCCTTCTTACGAACTCCCTGCAAATAGAATCTCGCCCGGCCTCATTCCCCAAAATACCGAGCGCTACTGCTTCTGAAAGCACGCTCACACATCTTCACCGCGTGAGAGGTCCTCGAGCGATATATCGCGCAGACTGGCATTGACTGCGGCGGCGATGCGAGACCAGACGCCGCGTGTGGGGCAGCCAGTTGACCTGTCACAAACTGAGGGATCGTCAACACACTCAACGAGACAGAGACTGCCCTCAAGAGCTGTGATTATCTCGTCGGTCCGGATCTCATCTGCCGGTCTTGCCAAGACGTATCCTCCACCCTGCCCCTTGACGCTTCGCAATAGGTTGGCCTCTCTCAGCCGCATCAAAATCCTGTCCAGATATTTTTTTGAGACGTTCTCGTTCTCGGCGATCACCTCGCTCGAGAGCACTTGTGTCCCATTACGGGCGATGAAAATCATTGCTCTTAGCCCATATCTTGAGCGTGTTGATAGTTTCACATTTCACCTCTGCGTATAATATACCATATCAGTAGATTAAATGTCAACAACAAACAACCCGATAATCACATTGAGGGACTGCCGGGCTCGACGAGGGTCCCTCTGGCGTGCGTACGGCTTGGCTCTCCTGCCCGCATAGGAACGCGTCCACAGACAGCCGTCGGCCAAAGCCTATGGCGTCGGACGATTACGCAGATTTCACAGATTAAAATAGTGCATCCTCCATCCGAACAGGCTGGCCACGAAAAACACGAAGGGACACCAAGTCTCTACCACAGGTTCGTTGTCGCGGGCGCGTGAGAGTATTTTTGATAGTCGGTGCGCGACGGGGTAGATTAGGTGTGTATTCAGAGCAACCGAAAGCAGAAGTTAAGAGGAGGAAGATGGTATGCGAAGCGGCGCTGGTGTTTTCTTGGCTTGTGTTTTGACGATGTGCCTAGCTGTCGGAGCGCCGGCGGTGCGCGGGGCGGCCGTTGCGCCGGGAGCCGGCACGGCTGTCGGGCAAGTGGCGCTTTCGGGCCTCGAGGTTAAACTCCCCGCCCCTAAGGTTAAAGGGTCTGTCAGCGTTGAAGATGCGATCAAAGGAAGAAGGACGGTGCGGAGCTTCTCGAGTGCGCCGATGACGCTTGATGCGCTGTCGCAGATTCTCTGGTCCGCACAGGGAATCACGGACGTTAAGGGGTTCAAGCGAGCGGCGCCCTCCGCCGGGGCTACGTTCCCAATTGAGGTCTATTTCGCGTGCGGCGAAAAGTCCGTGAAGGGTCTCAGGGCAGGATTATGGCGTTACGTGCCAGCAGGGCATAGTATAACAAGAGTTGCGCCGCAGGACGCGCGCGCATCGCTCGCGAGGCATTCGCTCGGCCAGATGTGGGCAGCTGAGGCGCCCGTGACAGTGGCGATTGTCTGCGACTACTCGCGGACAACGGGCAGATATGGCAAACGTGGTGTCAGGTATGTTCATTTCGAGGCAGGGAGCGTCGCAGAGAACATCTTTCTTGAGTCTCAGGCGCTAGGCCTCTCGGTGGGGATAATCGGGGCTTTCGATGACAAAGCGATTTCGGCCGACCTGAAGCTCCCGAAGAACCTTGAGCTGCTCCTCTTAATGCCAGTGGGATACAAGAGGAGCGATTAGCCGTTGAGCGTCCTCGTCCAGAAATACGGCGGCCAGTGCGTCGCAACCCCCGCTCTGATTAAGCAGGTTGCCCGCAAGGTCATCGAGGCGCGGCGCGCGGGCTATTCCGTGCTAGTGGTAATGTCGGCAATGGGCAACTCCACCAACGACCTCATCTCGTTTGCACACGAGGTCAGCACAAAACCTTCCCCAAGGGAGCTTGACATGCTCATTACTGTTGGCGAGCGGATATCTATCTCGCTCCTGTCGATGGCGATCTCTGACCTTGGGTTCGATTCGATCTCGTTCACAGGCTCGCAGTCTGGGATCATCACGACCGGTCAGCACAATCGAGCGAGAATTGTTGACGTTCGGCCCGGAAGGATTGTTGACTCGCTAAAGCAAGGTAAGATCGTCATCGTGGCCGGTTTTCAGGGGGTCTCTCAGCAAAAGGAGATAACCACGCTGGGCCGTGGCGGCTCCGATTTGACGGCGGTCGTCTTGGCAAAGGCCCTCGCAGCCCAAAGGTGCGAGCTCAGGAAAGGCGTGCCGGGGGTAATGAGCGCCGATCCCAACGTCGTCCCGGACGCAAGATTGCTTGACGTGCTGAGTGCGGAGAAGCTCCTCGAGCTTTCTTGCGCCGGCGCCTCGGTCGTGCATCGGCGTGCAGCGCAGTTTGTGTGTCGCGAAAGGCTCCCTGTCCTGATATGCTCAGGGATAAGTGAAGGACGTGGAACGAGGATTGTGAGTGAGAATAAGATGAAAAAACGAGCAGATAGCGCGGCTGCGTCGGGCGAGTGTCCCGAGGCCACAAGCCTCGATTCGGTGGTCTCGTGCGGCCCCGTTTGCAGCATTAGTGTGGATTTCATTGGCGACGGTGCCCTTGAAATCGCCTCGTTGTTTGAGGAGCTTTCAAAACGTGATGTCATGTTGGACATGGTGTCGGATAGCTCATCGGGTCGTAAGCATTGTCTGAGGTTCGTCGTCTCAGAGGAAGACCTTCTCGCCCTCGAGGGCGCCCTCAAGCAAGATGAGTTCACAAACGCTCTCAAGTGGGATGTGGTTTGCGACCTGGCGGAGGTTAGCGTTGTCGGGAGCGGTTTCCTGTCCGAGGCGGCCATACTTGGAAGCATTCATCGCGCGCTAGCACAGGCCGGCGTTGTTGCTATTCGGACAACTGTCTCTGCGCTGCGCGTCTCGCTCCTGATCGCAAGGGACAAAGAAAAGGTCGCGGTTGGTGCGATTCACGAGCTGATACAACAGGGATAGGAGAGAGACTATGTTTGACACACAGGCGATGAGGAAGGCGCTTTCAGAAGTCAGAGCAATAGAGGGCCAGGTGCCACAGAATGCAGTCCTGAAGAGTATCGTTGAGAGCAAAGAGGAAGTGCTGTTGCATTACGGACCAGTATTTCGCCCAGAGAATATCGGGTCGCTAGAGAGGGAGACTTTCCTGGAGTTCCTGACATTTCGAGGTAACAGACATTGGAGCGGACTTCAGCGCATGCAGAAGTTCCTTTGCAAGGATATGGACCGGCTGCGCAAAGGTCTCGCGACCCTACTTGATGAGACGAGGCCCTTGAAGGACCGCCTCGATGAATTGCTGCCGTCTAACAAGCCGCCGTATGTGAAAGGTTTGGGGAAGGCCATTCTCACAGCCATTCTGTTGGTCGCTTATCCTGACAAATATGGCGTTTTCAATGGTACCTCTCAAGGCGCCATGCAGCGACTTCAGATATGGCCGGATTTCGAGCGAGGCGCTTCGTTCTCGAGCAAATATATGGTTCTGAACCCGATGATGCAACGTATAGCACGAGAACTCAACGTTGACCTGTGGACCCTTGATGCCCTGTGGTGGGGTGTGCTTTTGCCTAGCATCCGGGATGAACATGACGTTGGAGACCGGATATCTCCCGCAAGTGACCAGGGCCAGGCTTTTGGTATGGAAGCACATTTACATGAATTCCTGAGGGACAATTGGGACAACATTGCGTTGGGTAAAGAATGGCAGCTGTACGAGGAAGATGGCGACCTGGCTGGTTTCGAGTACAGCTGTGAAATAGGTTACATTGATCTTCTGGCAAAGCGCAGGTCTGGAAATGGATGGCTGGTCATCGAACTCAAACGAGCACAGACGTCGGACGCTACTGTTGGACAGATTCTACGGTATATGGGTTGGGTGAAAGAGAGAATGGCCGGCCCTGGCGAGAAAGTAGAGGGGCTCATCATTGCCCACGAATTTGACAAGAAGCTGCACTACGCGTTGAAATCCACCCAGGATATCCAGCTTATGCGATATGAAGTGCATTTCAAGCTATCACCGGTCGGCAGCTAGCCCTTTCACCTCGATTCCTGCCTTTTGTGCGTTGGAGCTGTCGAACCCGTGAGGACAGAGTCCAGAAGTCTTTGATTAGCCTTTAATCGCCGTGCGATTGGCGGCTGGCCGAGAGGTTGCCTCGCAACATATAGGCGCAAGACTCAAAAACCGCGGAGGGATGCGGGGATTCGCAGCGGCTGTCGTCAAGCTCTCCAAAACGAAAACGGCGCCCTGAAGCGCTCCAAGATAGAATGGGGAAACTCCTCTATTGTATAGAGCACAGCATCTTTGCTAAAGTCATCTTTCGCTATCGAGAAGTAGGTTGGGCTGAGTCATCTTGGACGGCAAGGCCGGCGCATTCTGTTGATGACCATGCCCGGGTCGAGTTTGAGTTTGTGATAATTTGGCGTTGGCGATTATTACCCTAGCATATTTCGTTGACAAGCTATTATTGCCGAATATAATTCGGGCGGTATTACATCATTGAATCTATTATCAGTAGCTGAGTGGTCATAAGGAGGCCAAACAATGAAGTTTAGAAAGCTGTTTATTCCGGGGCCGACAGAGGTTCGAAAGGACGTTCTGGAGCGTATGGCTTGGCCCATGATCGGCCATCGCGGAGCTGATTTTGCGGAGTTTTTCACCAGCCTCACGGAGAAATTGAGGCGGCTTCTCAACGCGAAGGACCACGTTTTTGTGTCCACGTCCGCCTCGACAGGCGTCATGGAAGGGGCGATCCTCAACTGCGTCGAGAAGCGGTGTTTGAACGTTACTTGCGGTGCATTCGGGGAGCGTTGGCACGAGATAACTAAGGCCTGTGGGCACGAGGCGGACATCCTTCCGTCGGAGGGGTGGGGCAAGGCCAATCGGGTCGAGAAGGTTGACAAAGCATTGGCCTCAGGCAAATACGATGCCGTAACGATGCAGGTGAACGAGACGAGCACCGGCATCATGAATGACTACCGCGCCTTTGCGGAGATGATGAAGAAGTATCCGGACGTGATGTTCTTGGTCGATGCCGTAAGCGCGATGGCGGCTGTTGACATAAACGTGGACGAGCTCGGGATGGACGTCTGCCTTGCTGGCGTGCAGAAGGCGTTTGCGGTGCCGCCCGGCATCACGGTCTTCTCTGTTTCAGAGAAGGCGATGGAGAAGTCCAAGAGGGCTGCGCGTAAGGGCTATTACTTTGATTTCGAGGTCTTCAAGAAGTATCTTGACAAGGGCCAAACGCCAACAACGCCAGCGATAAGCCAGCTTTATGCTCTCGACTACAAGATGGACCAGATATTCGAGGAGGGCCTCGAGAACAGATACCAGCGCCACGTCAAGATGGCGGAATACGCGAGGGCATGGGCCAAAGACCGCTTCGACACGTTCGCCGAGGAAGGCTACGAGTCGGTAACGCTGACGATTGTCAGGAACTCTCGGGCGATCGCTGTTGCTGATCTTGCGAAGTTCCTCGAGGAGAAGTATGCGCTGCAAATGGCGAACGGATATGGCAAGTTGAAGGAGAAGACGTTCAGGATCGGCCACATGGGGGACCTGACGCTCGACGAGGTCAAGGAGCTTTTGAGCAGGATCGACGAGTATCTGGGGATAAAGGCGGGCTGACGCCCAAGATGCGTTGAACGAACACTATTTGAGATAGCAGGAGGAGAGGGAATGACGCGTGTCCTGATTTGCGACCCTGTGGCAGAAGAGGCAGTAGAGAAGATGCGGCAAGGCGGCCTGACAGTTGATGTCAAGACCGGCATGGCGCCAGAGGAGCTCGTTGCGACAGTAGGCGCCTATGACGCCATGGTCGTTCGCAGTGCCACAAAAGTTACTAAAGCAGTCATCGATGCGGGCAAGAGACTGAAGATCATCGCTCGCGGCGGTGTGGGACTTGACAACATTGACCTCGAGGCCGCCAATGCGGCGGGCAAGAAGGTGATCAACACTCCGGCCGCGAGCTCCGTCTCTGTGGCCGAGTTGGCGATGGCGCACATGCTCGCCATCTCGAGGTTCATCCCACAGGCGAACGCATCGATGACGGCGGACCGTTGGGATAAGAAGAAGTTCGAGGGCGTGGAGCTCTACAGAAAAACGCTCGGTGTGCTTGGAATCGGCAAAATTGGACAGGAAGTAGCGAAACGTGGCCTTGCGTTCGAGATGACAGTGATCGCCTACGACCCATTTGTAACGCAGGAGATGTTGGGCGACCTTCAGGTCAGAATGGTTAGCATGGACGAGCTGCTCGCCAAGTCCGACTACATCACACTGCACATGCCCCACAGCAAGGCAACGCACTACCTGTTAGCCGAGCAAGAGTTCGCAAAAATGAAGGATGGTGTGCGCATCGTCAACTGCGCCCGGGGCGGCGTCCTGAAAGAGTCCGCGCTGCTTGCTGCCCTCAAGAGCGGAAAGGTCGCGTTTGCGGCCCTGGATGTCTTCGAGAGCGAACCTGTCAAGGGCAACGAGTTTACTTCACTGCCAAACGTTTCGCTAACGCCGCACATAGGCGCCTCGACTGTGGATGGTCAGTTCCGAGTGGGGATGGAGGTTGCCGAGAGGCTGCTGGAGTTGCTGGCCTAAGCCGACGAACAGAACCGTTCTGGGTATTCAGCAGTGCCCTGAAGGGGCACAACGTGGGTAGCCGTAGGTGCGCAACCTACGGAACAGATACGTGTAGAGTTCTGCGTTCGACGCTCGTTTGAGGGCAGTTCGACAGCCAGCGGCATTTAGGAGACTCTTGACCTGAAGAAGCGAATCCCCTGGGACCAGTATTTCATGCGAATAGCCCGCCTCATGGCAGAGCGCTCAACCTGCCTGCGGAGGCACGTCGGCGCGGTCATCGTCCGCGACAAGCGCATTCTTGCGACAGGCTACAACGGCGCACCATCAGGCCTGAAGCACTGCGAAGAGGTTGGCTGCCTCCGCGAGAAGCTGAAGGTCCCGTCCGGCACGATGCACGAGCTGTGTAGGGGCCTTCACGCAGAGCAGAACGCCATCATTCAGGCCGCGATGTTTGGTGTATCCATCAAGGGCGCGGCTCTCTACTGCACCAACGCTCCTTGCGTGATCTGCGCCAAGATGTTAATAAATGCTGGCATGAACAAGCGTATATGCTATCAGGATGGCTATCCTGACAAGCTGGCGCTCGAGATGCTCCAGGAAGCAGGTGTGGAGCTCGTCCACATCCCTTACAACGAGGCAGAAGATGGTGAGAGCGATAAGAACAAGGATGAATAGCCCGCATCAGAAGAGGCGAGGCGACTCCGCGTGCGCTCTCGTGATGTTGCTCGCGGCCGCGCTGCTCACAATATCTTGCGCCTCGACCCAGGAGGTGGTGCTCGGCGACGACGAGATGTTTCACCTTGCGAGCAGGAAGCTTGAGATGAGCGAGCAGGCGGGTCTCATTTGGGGCATCACTCACTCGAAGGAGCAGAGTCAGGCGTTGGAACTGTTCAACGAGTTGCTCGATAGGTACCCTGAAAGCCCGCACGCTAAGAAAGCCCAGATGCTGCTGGCCGACACGCTGTTTGCAGACAAGAAACACGAGGAGGCCGAGGCGGAGTACACGTCGTTTCTTCGCTTCTACCCATCGGACGTGGAGGCCCAGAAGGCTCAGTTTCGGCTGCTGTTGACGTTCGAGCGCCGGACCAGAACCTATGATCGAGACCAGTCGTTCACGCACAAGACGCTCGAGTTCTGCCGGCAATACCGGCGGAATTATCCGGGCGGGCAGTTCACGCAACATGTCGCGGTTATAGAACGTGAGGCGAGAGCGATGCTCGGCATGCACGAGTTCTACGTTGGACGCCTTTACTTCCGAAGACACAAATATGCTGCTGCCACATCACGGCTCGAAGGCGTCCTCAGAGATTACTCGGATACCGAGGCGGCCCCCAGGGCGCTGTTGTATCTCGCGAAGACCGACCTTAAGCTGAAGAGGCGCGACGAGGCCAGACAGAAGCTCCGGAAACTGATTGACAATTACCCCGGCTCTCAGTGTATCAACAGGGCCAGGAGGCTTTCGAAAGCTCTCGCGCCATAGAGCCCCGCGGGGGCCAAGCGGGCTCTACGGCAGGCGACCATTACCGTCAATTGGCGTGGGTAATTCTTTCAACCACCTCCACCAAGCCCGGCCTTGAAGCTATATCAACACGACCGAACCTGCAAAGGCATCGATGCGTTGGGCGCGATTCTAGATTGTAGGTGAACTCTCGCAATGATCTCGGCCGCGTTTTAACGCGGCCATATAGATGGCTCTAATTATGCTAACACCCGAATTCATTCGGGTGACTTGAGAAGGCGAGTCGCCTCCTCCTCTTCCCTCCCAGAATGCCCGTTTGAAGGGAAGAGATGAGGAGAGCGCCGGCGTGCCGCAGGCCCCCCGAATGAATTCGGGGGTTAGGATTATAGTAGCCCTTCTGGACCGCCTCGACTGAAGTCGGGCGATGAGTCAATGTGCAAGTCACGCGTTCGCAAGCCACGACCTGGGAGGCATTTATGCCCACCCCATGACATAAACGCAACATCACCCACAATCTGAGGTCAGACCCGATGCATTAGAGCATCTTTCGACACTGCCCGCCGCCTCATCCCCCCGCCTCACCCGAACTGGTGCGCACCCGATTGCCTCAATTTCCGCTTGATACCTGTCTGCAAAGTCTGTATTCTTCTCGCAATAGGTGCGGCAGCATCAGTTTTCAGCGCATTTGCCTACGGGGTGAGGTTATGGAGAGGCGTGCCGTTTGCGACCATTGCGGCGCTAGTTTTAGCGTGCTTGGGGATGCGGACCTGATTGAGTGCCCCAAGTGCGGATGGATTGTCAACGTTCAGGCCCATCAAGAGCGAACAAGCTCAACCAAGAGTTCCCGTGAAATATCCGGGCCTGCGCTGACACCGGAATCATACTATCCGAGCCCTCCTCAACACGGGTATGAACCGGGCTCTGGTGTGGTTGTGTTCGGATGGATACTCTTTAGTCTTGTGATCATTCTTCCTTTTATCGGCGGGGAGGCTGGACGTGGCCTCTCTGGCTTCGGGGTGCTGGTCTCCATTGCGTTGGTCGCCATTGATGCCTCGCATATCCGGGTTAAGGAGCTGTCATACTCCACACTGAATCTTAGCGCAACGGAGCGTTATGGGGCGGTTCTTTGGGCGATCCTGTGCTGGCTCCTGTGGATAGTGGCATTTCCTTTATATCTTGCGAAAAGGCAGAAATTGGCTAAAGCGGCCCACGAGACAATTGAGAAAGGGCTCTACATTCCTGTGCAGGACCGCAAGGCGTTTCGAAAACGCATGAGGAATGCAAGGGTAAGAAGTGTGCTGGTTGTATTCCTTGTAGGCATCGGTGTGATGACAGTTGCGCTATTAGCGTTAATTGCGTTTGTGGGCCCATGGCCAGGATCGAGGACCGGAGGAGAGCTGGGAATGGTGTACGGGCTTGAGGGCATTGACCACTACAATAAAGGCGTGGAATACCTCAGCGACGGAAAGCTCGACGCGGCGGAAAGCGAGTTCAAGCAGGCAATCGAGCAGAACCCGAATCTCGCGGAGGCGCACCTCAATCTCGGTCTGATTGCTTTAGAGAACGGATGGCTTGATGGCGCCGAGAGAAGCACGAGAAGGTGTATCGATATCCTCGAGCGCACTCGAACAACGGCCATGGATGGAACGACCTGGAGAGAGGCCTTGTCCATAGCATATAACAACATGGGTGCAATAGAGATGGCA
>Ga0307380_10003116_pt1 | contig 23174 bp, 24 predicted proteins | sample UN3MG_FD_202239 | JGI IMG/M metagenome (GOLD analysis project Ga0307380, IMG submission 202239) | Soil microbial communities from Risofladan, Vaasa, Finland - UN-3 | ecosystem: Environmental > Terrestrial > Soil > Coastal area > Acid sulfate soil | place: Finland: Risofladan, Vaasa | collected... | reverse complement strand
ATCCAATCCCACCACACCGGTCACCGAGACCACCATCGAGGACCCCACGACGAGTATCCCCGACGGGAACGATCCACCGATCACCGACCCGACGACACCCCCCACCGACCCGACGACTCCCAGCACGTCAGAACGAGTCAAATCATTCACTCCACCCCCGGTGTTCGACCCTCCCCCACCCGATCCGCCGCCAGACGTTGACTGCAGGTCCGGCTACCCGCCACAGCCGTGTCCGGGAGAACCGCCCTCCAATCAGCTGCCCGGCGACCAGTTGCCGTCGGTCGGTGATGTCGGTGCTGCGCCGGGATCCAGCTCCAATGGCGGCGCGTCGAACACCGGCGGCGCCATTCCTGCCACTGGCTCCGAGACGGCGACCACGCTGAACATCGCGCTCGCCACCCTGGCGGTCGGCCTGCTGACACTGCTCGTCACCCGTCGACGAGATCCCGACTCGACCTGATCCCCGGTCGCGCTACTCGTTCGGCGGTCACACAGCCAGTGCCGCAACGGACTGCCTGCTCAGCCCGACTCCCGCTCGTAGCCAGGATCAGACGGCCAGTTCGGCTGGAACATGTGCCACTGCGACGGCTCCCGCCTGATCAGGGTCTCGAGGTCGCGCGCGAGTAACTGCGTGATGCGCTGAACGTCGGCGCGCAGACGCTTCTCGACCCGCTCGACGGGTAACGGCGGTCGCACCCAGGCGAAATGGCCGTCGACCCGGTCGGTGAAGTACACGGCTGTTGGCAGGATCGGTGCCCCGCTGCGCAACGCGAGCGTGGCCGGACCCCCGGGCATCGTGGTCGTCTCACCGAAGAACTCGACGGCGGGACCACCTCCCTGGAGGTCACGATCCGCCAGCAGGCACACGACGTGGTTGTCGTTGAGCGCCCGCATCACGGTGGTCCCGGCGCTGGGCCCGAGCGGCACCACGTGCATCCCGAGCGCGGACCGAAGATCGACGAACCACTCGAACAGTTCCGGTGGATCGATCTTCTCGACCACCACGGTGATCTGGTGACCCTGTTCGGCGATCCAGCGCCCCGCCCACTCCCAGCCTCCGAGATGCGGCAGCACCAGGATCACGCCGTTGCCACCCTCGAGACCCATGACGATGTTGTCGTAGCCATCGACGTCGAAGCCGCGCTCCACCGTGGCGGCGGAGAGATTCGGCAGCCGGAAGCTCTCGAGCCAGTAATGAGCGTAGGAGTCGAACGCCTCCTGAACTGCTCGGCGCAACCTGAACCCGTTCAGCGTCGGATCGACCCGCTGGAGATGACGGCTGATGGTCGCCCGCCGCTCGCGGCTGGCGAAGTTGGCTCCGAACCCGAACGGAGTCGTCAACCCTGCCGCCATCCGCGCCGGCATGAATTGGGCGGCGGCGGCGCCGAAGCGATACGACGACGTCGTCGCCAGATCGGTGAGACGGCGGGGATCGTGGATCGGTCGCGCAGACACGACTCAGGTCGGCCGACGCGGCACTCGCGTGCGCCGCCGCTCGGTACGCGCCACCCGGCGGCTCTGGCGCCGCGACCGACGCATCTCGATCTTCGCCGCCGTCACCGGCGCAACCGCCGCCTGCTTCCAGACCTTCACGAAACGCTGGACCGCCGTGATCGACGTGAGCACGAGCATGATCCAGAGAATCGGAATCAGCAACACCGGGAACAGCAGACCCAGGCAGATCGCGATGATCCGCTCGGCTCGTTCCATCAGGCCGCCCTTGGCGTCGATGCCGAGCGATTCGGCCTTGGCGCGCTGATAGCTGATCAGGCTGGAGACCGCCATCACCGCGTACGGCAGCAACGCCATGTGGGCCGATTCCTCGCTGGCGAAATACCAGGCGATTCCGCCGAGGAGCAAGGCGTCGGTGATGCGGTCGACCGTGGAGTCGAAGAATGCCCCACGCTGACTCGCAGTATCGGAGGCCTTGGCGAGCGCTCCGTCGAGGAGATCGGGCAGGGCGGCGAGGATGACGAGCACCAGACCGAGGCGGAGGTACCCCGCACCGATGGCAACGGCGGCGGCAACACCGACCAGCAACCCGAGGATCGTCAAGTGGTCGGGCGTGAGGCCGGTCTTGCGAAGCGCAGCGCCGACTGGCTTGACGGCCTTGTCGACCGGGGCGCGGAACTTGCCGTCGAACATCGAGACGACGCTATCGCGACTCGGCCACGAGGTCGGGGTTGTCCTCGCGTAGATGCTCGATGACACGACCATCGACGGCATCGACGAGAACGAGACCGCGCTCGGACGGTGGGTCCTCGGCCGAATAGCACAGGACCCGCCAGGTCGGTCGACTGCGCAATCCGCGCCACACCTGTTGGGCCGAGGCATGACCGACCGGGAAGCCGAGCGCCTGTTGGGCCGCAACCAGCGCGTCGGTCTCGTTGACGTGCATTCTCCAGCCACTCGTGATCGAGAACACACCGACGGCGGCGAGCACGGCGGCAGCGACGAGCAGCCCGCCGTTCACGATTGCCGAGCCGTCGAACACGAAGTACACCGACACGCAGATCGCTGCGATCACCAGATACAAGACACCTGGCCAACGACGGCGGCTGTTGTCGGGGAACTGGTACGGGCCGACGAACGCCGATGGATCGAGGTCCGTCGGGAGTTCGTCACGCAGGTCATCGGTCATCGGGTGCCAGGCTACTGAACGTCGGGCGCGCCGGGCGCCCAGCCGGCTCGGAGTTTCGCTGCGGTGTCGACGAGCGCTTCGGGCAGCGTCTGCGTGTTGGAGATCGCCGACATGAAGTTGGAATCGCCGGTCCATCTCGGCACGACGTGGACATGCAGGTGGTCAGGTATCGAGCCACCGGCCGGACGGCCGAGGTTGAGCCCCACGTTCATGCCGTCCGGCGAGTAGACCGACCTGACGACGCGCACCGCATCGGTCACCGTCGCCCAGAGATCGGCGGTCTCTTCGGCTGTGAGACCATCGAGGTCGACAACCTCGCGGTACGGCACGACCAGCACGTGGCCGGGCGTGTACGGGAAGAGGTTGACGAGGACGAAGCAGCTGTCGCCACGATGCACGATGTGCGTCTCGGTGTCGGCCGCCCCGGAACGCAAGAGCTGGGTGAACACGCTGCCGGCATCAGCCGAATCGTTGTTCGACCGGACGGGCGCTGCGGTGACGTACGCCGATCGCCACCCGGACCAGATTCGTTCGAGCATGCTCAGACGCCGAGCGCCGCCGATTCGGCTTCAGCGATCTCTCGGAGGAACTGTTCGACGAACCCCTGCACGGGCACCCCGCGTTCGACCGCGCCACCGCGCGGGTTCACGCCGACCGTACCGGCGGCAACATCGTCGTCGCCGACAACGAGAACGTACGGGATCTTCTCGAGCTTCGCGTTGCGGATCCGCTTGCCGAGCCCATCATCGGCCGCAGACGTGTCGACGCGAGCCCCGGCCGCTGCCAGGGCGTCGACAACCGTTGCAGCGTACGGTTCGTGCGCTTCGGCGACGGCGAGCACTCGCACCTGCGTTGGCGCGAGCCAAGTCGGAAACGCCCCGGCGTAGTGCTCGAGCAGCACGCCGAAGAACCGTTCGATCGATCCGAACAATGCGCGATGCAACATGATCGGGCGGTGACGGCCGTTGTCAGCGCCGACGTACTCGAGGTCGAACCGTTCAGGAAGTTGGAAGTCGGCCTGAATCGTGGAGAGCTGCCAGGACCGGCCGATGGCATCTTTGACATCGATGTCGATCTTGGGGCCATAGAACGCTGCGTCGCCCTCCTTGACGGCGTAGTCCAGGCCGTGAGAGTCGAGCGCTTCACGCAGCGCCTCGGTGGCCTCGTCCCAGATCTCGTCGTCGCCGATGTACTTCTCGGGGTCCTTCGTCGACAGATTGAACGTGAAGTCGTCGAAACCGAACGCGCGGAGCACCGACAACACGAAGTCGAGCAGGCCGGCGACCTCGACGGCCATCTGTTCCTTCGTGCAATAGATGTGGCTGTCGTCCTGCGTGAAGCCTCGGATCCTCATCAGCCCGTGAAGGGTTCCGGCGCGTTCGTAGCGATAGACGTTGCCGAGTTCGAACAGACGCAACGGGAGTTCGCGGTAGCTGCGCTGACGACTGCGGAAGATCAGGCAGTGCATCGGGCAGTTCATCGGCTTCATGTAGTACGTGCCGTTGTCCATCTCCATCGGCGGGTACATGCCGTCGGCATACCACTGGAGGTGGCCGGAGGTCTCGAAGAGTTTCCCGTTTGCGAGATGCGGGGTGTACACGAACTCGTAGCCGCCGTGCTCGTGACGCGTGCGGCTGTAGTCCTCCATCAGCTTGCGCACGATCGCACCCTTGGGATGCCACACCGCTAGGCCCCCGCCGAGTTCGCTCGGAAAGCTCAACAGGTCGAGTTCCGTGGCGAGCTTGCGGTGGTCGCGTTTGGCCGCCTCCTCCAATTGGTGGAGGTGCTCGGCGAGCGCCTGCTTCGACTCCCACGCCGTGCCGTAGATGCGCTGGAGCATCGGGCCCTTCTCGTTGCCACGCCAATACGCGCCCGAGACACGCTGGAGCTTGAAGAACCCCAGCTTGCCCGTCGACGGGACATGAGGTCCGACGCACATGTCGACGAAGCTGTCCGTGTTGCGATATGCGCTGATCACACCGCCTTCGCCGACCTCGGCGGAATCCTCGTTGTCGGCTTCCGCCGCCTCGACGCGCTCGATGATCTCGACCTTGTAGGGCTGATCGGCGAACAGTTCCTTCGCCTCGGCCATGGTCATCTCGGAGCGGACGAACGGTTGGTTCGCCTTGACGATCTCGCGCATCTCGGCCTCGATGCGTTCGAGGTCGTCGTCACTGAACGTCGTTGCATCCGGAAGATCGAAGTCGTAGTAGAAGCCGTTCTCGATGGCCGGATCGATCGAGAACTTGGCGCCGGGGAACAGTCGGGTCACGGCCTGGGCCATCACGTGCGCCGTCGAGTGCCGAAGCACGTGTCGACCTTCGGGGCTGTCCGCAGTGATGATCGCGACAGTGGCGCCGTCTCGCAGAGCGACGCCGAGGTCGGTTTCGGCACCGTCGACGATCGCGGCAACTGCCGCCTTCTTCAAGCCGGAGCCGATGGCCGCGGCCAGATCGAGAGCGGTGGCGTCGCCGGCCAGTTCGCGCTCGGAGCCGTCGGGGAGAGAGACCGTGATGTTCGACATGCGACCGTCAGGATAGGAGCAGGCACGACCGTCCGACGGATGAGTTGCCGGCGAGACGGTCAGTTGCCGGCGACGAGGGTGAGTTCGCGCTCGACCGACGCGTTCGGCGCAACGGTCGGGATCGGGCTCGGCTCGGACACCGACGCCACTCGAGCGGCCACCGTGGGCTCGGTCTCGGCGGTTGCGCCGGCGTAGGTGTTGACGTATGTCTGTCCGGTGAGTTCGCGGATCTCGAACATCACCTCGTCGATCATCGAACGCCAGGCGATGTGCTCGGCGCCACGACCTCGATACCGCTCGGGACGAATCGGACGGCCGATCTTGATCTGACAGCCGCTGAACAGCTTCGGCAACTTCGCATCCGGAGGCTGGATCTCGTCGGTTCCGATCACGCCGACCGGGAAGATCGGGCAGTCGAGCTTCATCGCCAGGCGTGCGGCACCAGTGCGACCCTTGTGGAGGTTGCCGTTGCGACTCCGAGTTCCCTCGGGGAAGATGCCGAACAGCTCGCCGCGCCGAAGCACCGTCTCGGCGGCGTCGAGCGCAGCGGTGCTCTTGTCGCCGCCGGAACGATCGATGGGGATCATCCCCATCGCAGGAAAGAGATGCTTGGTCTTCCACGAGTCCATGTACTCGGCCTTGCCGACGAACGAGATGTTGCGCTGCACGGTGAGCATCAGGAACGCCGAGTCGAGGAAACTGATGTGGTTCGGACACAGGATCGCGGGCCCGGCGACCGGCAGACGCTCGTAGCCGCTCAGTTCGATGTTCCACAGCCGCGCAGCAACCGGCCGCCCGAGGCGACGCACGCGTTGCTGCATCGCTCCTGCTCCCGGCCCTGACGTCATGGGTGCAGAGTAGACCGCACGATCGCGCAAAAGAAGCGCGAACGGTGAACTTCGTGTCAACGCAGTGTCGCGGCCAGGGCGACGCGCTGGTCAGTCGAGGTCGATACCGAGCAGTGCAGCGGCCTCGCCGACTCCCGCGCCGGCGGCCGCTGCGGCATCGACCGCGGCGAGTGCGCCTGGGGTATCGAGGTCGTCGTCGAGTCGGGCGCGGACTTCGTGGAGCAGGTCCGGGTTCGACCCGGAGCGTTCGTTCCATGCGTCGAGCCGGGCGGCATTGCGCGGCATGAGCTCGTCGTCCCACTCCCATTCCGTGCGGTAGTGGTGTTCGATGATGCCGAGGCGAATCGCCCGAGGATCCCAGGTCTCGCGGAGTTGGTCGACGAACACGAGATTGCCGAGGCTCTTCGACATCTTCTCACCGTCTTTGTGAATGAGCGCCGTGTGCATCCAGTGCTTGACGAACTGCTCGCCCGTCGCCGCCTCCGACTGGGCCCGCTCGCATTCGTGATGGGGGAAGATCAGATCCGCGCCGCCGCCGTGCAGGTCTATCGTGGTGCCGAGTTCGCGCAGCGCAAGCGCTGAACACTCGATGTGCCAACCCGGCCGACCCGGCCCCCACATGGTGTCCCAGGATGGCTCGTCGGCAGCCGACGGATGCCAGAGGACGAAGTCGAGCGGCGACCGCTTGTTCGGGTCGTCGATGTTGCCGCCGCGCTCCTTGGCGAGCACCATCATCTCTTCGTCGGTGTAATGGCTCAGCGATCCGAACGATCCGAACTTCGACACGTCGAAGTAGACCGAGCCCCCTGACTCGTAGGCGAAGCCACGATCCAGGACCATGCCGATGAACCCGCGAATGTCAGGGATTGCCGATGACGCTCGCGGCGCCGCGGCAACCGGGAGTGCGTTCAACGCGTCCATGTCACGTTCGAAGCGAGCCTCTTCGCCCGCGGCGAGGTCGAGGTAATGGATACCGAGTTCGCGCGCCTTTGCGAACAACGGGTCGTCGACGTCGGTGACATTGCGGATGCAACGCACCGTGTGTCCCTTGTCGATCAGGCGTCGTTGCAGGACGTCGTAGGCGATGAACGTTGCCGCGTGCCCGAGGTGGGTGGCGTCGTACGGGGTGATCCCGCACGTGTACATCAGCACGTGGTCGTTCGGTTCGAACGCCACGATGGCGCGGCGCGCGGTGTCGTAGAGCTGCATCACCCGGCGTCAACAGCGCGGGGGTCGCGTTTGATTCCCGTCAGTTTCGGTGCCACCCGGGTCTTGTAGCGGACGTTGAGCTGGAGCAGCACCGCGGTGAAGGCCTCGATCGCCGTCGCATTCGACAACTCGCCCGCGTCGAGCGGTCGACAGCCGGGGAAGTCCTCGACGATCTTGCTGACCTCGCGCACCGCCGCGGGGTCGTCCCCGCAGATGAGCACGTCGGAGTCGATCGGGTGGTCGATCAGACCGAGCTCGGCGGCGGGCAGGTGATGGAACGCAGCCACGACCCGACACCGCGGCACCGCTGCTTGCACATGTGCCGCCACACTGCCGCGGGGCGGCACGAGCGGCTGGAACTCCTTGTTGACCCGCACCAGCGCATTGGCCATCGAGATGACGATCTTGCCGGCAAGCGCTTCCTCGTTGTCCTGTGCGGTGCTCGCTGCGGAGTCCCACGGCGTCGCAATCACGACCATGTCGCAAGCCGCCGCTCCAGCGTTGTCGCCGGCTTCGAGGAGTCCTGCGAGTTGCGGCCACATGCCGACCAGCTCGTCGACGGTCTCCATGGCGCGGTACTTCGACCTCGACCCGATCACCACCGGATGACCGATGCTGGCGAGTCGAGCAGCGAGTCCGCTGCCTGCTGGTCCGGTTCCCCCGAAGATGCCGATGCGCATGGCGACAGCGTGGCACACGGACCGTCGGAATCACCAAGGGGCGCTCATCGCCGGCGGCGATCATCTACGGTCCCCTGCATGGGTCTGCTCGATGGCAAGAAGATCGTGATCACCGGCGTCCTGACCGACGCCTCGTTGGCCTTCGGGGTGGCCCAGCTCGCCCGGGCCGAGGGAGCCGACATCGTGCTCACCGGCGCCGGCCGGGCACTGAAGCTGACCCAACGCACCGCCCGCAAACTCGGCAACGACATCGACGTCTTCGAACTCGACGTGACCGTGCCGGAACACGGTGTGGCCGTGCGTGACGCATTGGCCGAGAAGTGGGGTCACGTCGATGGCGTGCTGCACGCGATCGGATTCGCACCCGAGGTGTGTCTCGGCGACGATTTCCTCGCTGCGCAATGGGACGATGTCGCCATCGCGTTGCACATCTCGACGTACTCACTCAAGGCACTGGCCGACGCGTTCCTGCCACTGATGGGCGAGGGCGGTTCGTTCGTCGGGCTGGACTTCGACAACCAACAGGCCTGGCCCGCGTACAACTGGATGGGCGTGGCCAAGTCGGCGCTGCAGAGCGTGTCGCGGTACCTCGCCAAAGAAGTCGGACCCCGCGGGATCCGGTCGAACCTGGTGGCGGCGGGCCCGATCAAGACGATGGCGGCCAAGTCGATCCCCGGATTCTCGAAGTTCGAAGACGTCTGGGACGACCGCGCACCGCTGGGTTGGGACGTCACGAACTCCGAGCCCGTCGCCCGCGCCGTGATCGCATTGCTGTCCGACTGGTTCCCCGCCACGACCGGCGAGATCATCCACGTCGACGGCGGCTACCACGCCATCGGCGCCTGACCGACCTGCGCCGGTGCCGGGCAATGCGTCTTGGCAACAACACCTACTCGTGGCGTGAACCCTTCACCAACCACGAGATCCACCAACTCCACGCAGCCGCATTCGATACCCGCCTCGTCGACGAGTCCGAGTGGGACTGGATCGACCAAACCGAACGACACAGCCTCGGCTGGGTCGTTGGCCGAGACGGCGACCGGCTCGTCGGTTTCGTCAACGTGCTGTGGGACGGGCTTGTCCACGCGTTCATCGAGGACGTCATGGTCGATGCGGACCACCGCCACCATGGCGTCGGTGTCTCTCTCGTCCACGCAGCGCGCGACGGCGCTGCGGCAGCAGGCTGCGGGTTCCTCCACGTCGGCTTCGACGAGGATCTCGCGTCGTTCTACATCGACGCGTGTGGGTTCCTGCCCGCACTCGGCGGCTTGATGGAACTGACGTAACTCATCGGGAGGTCGAGACGCATCTGGATCCTGCAGGATGATCGTCGGTGAGTGCTCAACATCGCTCGGCGATGGTGAGCCGTCGACGGCCTCAACTGTGAGACACGCCCTTGTCATGATGGAACCATGACCGTTGTCGAGGATCCAGTGCGCGGCGAGACGCCTGCTCGGTCTCGGCTGGGCGACGGGTTCCACTGGTTCCCGGCCGATGATCACCACAGCTTCGATCCGGTCACCGACATCGCCATCGGCGCCAACGCTGGTGTGGTCGACTCGGAGTGGATCGCTGCCGCGGTCGAGCACTGTGCACAGGGCTTGTCGATGCTCGAAGCCCTCGACCCCACCCACTTCGACGGCGTCACCACCGCGGCGTGGGCGACCGGGGTGGAACAACTCCGCCGCCAAGCCCACGCCGCCGCCATCGCAGTCGCCGATCACCTCGACACCGCACAACCGTTTCGTGATCTCGGGTTCTTCACCGCCAAGAACTGGATGAACTACCACCTCCAGCTCTCCGGCACCGAAGCCCACAGCCGAGTCCAAGAAGCCCGCCTCCGCCGCGCCGTGGCCGTCTGGAACAACGCCCTCGCGGGGCCGGGCAGGTCGGCGTCGCCCAGACCCGACTGATGGCCCGCATCGCCGCCAACCCCCGCATCGAACCCGACGTACTCGTCCGCGGGGTATGGGAGTTGATGATCGACGCCATGGACCTCCCCTACATCGAGTTCGAACGACGAGCCCTCACCTGGGAAACACTCGCCGACCCCGACGGCGCCGCAGAGAAACTCGAACGCAACCAGCAACGACGCGCCGACGCCCTGCTCGCCATGGCCCACGCCGCAGCCGCCAACCCACCCGGCCGCAGCCGCCCGCTCCCCACCGTCAACTTCCTCCTCGACGAAAACACCGCCGCCACCGTCGCCGACGGCCAACCCCTGAACCCCGACAACTACCGCACCGTGGTCTCACGCACCGACCGCGGCAACCCCATCAACCCCGACGCCATCATCGGTGTCTCACTCTGGGCACTCATCCGCCGAGTCATCACCAACTCCGCCAGTGTCGTCATCGACAAGGCAGAACCCAACGACTCTTCACCGGCCACGCCCGCGACGCCGTCATGCTCCTGGAGCCCACCTGCATCTGGCCCGGCCGCGACCAACCACACACCTGGTGTCACGCCGACCACCTCACCAGCTGGACCACCCGCGGCCCCACCAACCCCCACAACGGCACACCACTCTGCCCACGCCACAACTACCTCAAAGAAACCGGCTTCACCATCTGGCGAGACCACCACGGCCACTGGCACATCACCGCACCCGACGGCACCACCATCTGCTGACACACCCAAACGCGCTTGACTGAGGGCGTGGACCGCGATCCTGACGTCGACGTGGTGCTGGCAGCGCTCCTCGACCCACGCCGACTTGCGGTGGCCGGGGCCCTCGTCGACACCCGGCGAACGATCGACGACGTGGTCGAGCACACCGGGCTCGATCGCCCCGACGTGCTCCAGGCAGTCGGTGTGCTGCGTCAAGCCGGCCTGGTCGAGCACGACGGCGACACCTACACCCTGCTCGCCGCCATGCTGCGGGCGGCGGCGGCGAGTGTTCGACACGCCGAGCTGCCGATGGACCCGACGATCGGCTACGGGATGACCGACGCCGAGCAAGTCGTGCTGTCGCGATTCTTCCGCGGTCGATCATTGACCACGATCCCCGTGGATCGAGCGAAGCGACTGATCGTCCTCGAACGTCTTGCACTGGAATTCGACGTCGGGCGCCACTACACCGAGCCCGAACTGAACGCCGTGCTCCACGAGTTCCACCCCGACGTGGCGACACTGCGGCGATACCTCGTCGACGAGGAGATGCTCGATCGGCACCATCTCACCGACGGGCGCCCGGAGTACTGGCGCGCCGGCGGGCGCGTGCCATGAAGGTGTGCCGCATCGACCACGTGCAACTGGTGATGCCGCCCGGCCGAGAGAACGACGCCATCGAGTTCTACGACGAGCTGCTCGGCATTCCACAGGTGGCCAAGCCTCCCCACCTCGCAGCGCTGCCGGAGTGACGCCGACCGACGACCCCTTCGGCAATCGCATCGAATTGCTCGAGCCGGTGGTCGTCCGCTGGTGGAACCAACGCGCCGAGTTCGAATCGGTCCGGGCCGAGTACCTCCCTCGGGTCGACGGCACCGGCGATCCGACCTCGATGTGGATTGCCGACGTCGATGGCGAACCCGCCGGCCTCCTGCAGCACTACCGACACGTGGACCATTCGGCCCACGACGCCGCTGTCGGCGTCCCGAACGCTGTGGGGATCGACTACCTGCTCGGCAGCCGCCACCGCGGACGCGGTCTCGGCGGCCTCACCTCGTGCGCAGTGTTGGAACGGGCCGGATTCACCCGGAGTCTCGATTGCCAGCCGCCCGACGAACCCCCCGCTGCGGTGTACGTCCCGAACATCCATTCTCGTGAACTCGTCGGGGAATAGTTCCCGGACGAGTTCACGAGAACGGCGGATACGGTCGGGCGGGTGAACCGGCTCGCCGACGAAACCTCCCCGTATCTGCGCCAGCACCGCGACAATCCGGTCGACTGGTACCCGTGGGGATCCGAAGCATTTGCCGCAGCCGAGGAGCGAAACGTCCCGATCCTGCTGTCGGTCGGATACTCGGCCTGTCACTGGTGTCACGTGATGGCGCACGAATGCTTCGAGGACCCTGAGGTCGCCGCGAAGATGAACGCGTTGTTCGTCAACGTCAAGGTCGATCGCGAAGAGCGCCCCGACGTCGACGCTCTCTACATGGACGCGGTGCAGGCGCTCACGGGTCGCGGCGGCTGGCCGATGACCGTGTTCATGACGCCCACTCGCGAGCCGTTCTACGGGGGCACCTACTTTCCCAAGGATGCATTTCTCCAGCTGATGGACGCCATCGACGACGTCTACCGCAACAAGCCGGACGACGTCCTCCAGAACGTGACCGCGCTCACCAAGGCGTTGTCGACCACCGCCGAGCTGCGACCGAAGGACGACGCGCCGGGACTCGAGGTGCTCAACGCCGGGCTCCAGAGCCTGGCGAAGGCATTCGACAGCGAGTGGGGTGGCTTCGGTCAAGCCCCGAAGTTCCCGACCACATCGCATCTCGATCTGATGTTGCGGGCCTACATGACCACCGCCGGCGACGGACCCAAGCGCATCATCGAAACCACTCTCGATGCGATGTGCTCTGGCGGCATGTACGACCACATCGGTGGCGGCTTTGCCCGCTACTCGACCGACCGCGAGTGGCTCGTGCCGCACTTCGAGAAGATGCTCTACGACCAGGCACTGCTCCTGGGCATCTACGTCAAGGGCCTCGTCGTGATCGGGCGGCCCGACTGGCGCCTCGTGATCGAGGAGACGATCAGCTATGTGCTCACCGAGCTCCGTCATCCCGACGGCGGCTTCTACTCGGCGCACGACGCCGACTCGCTCGGACCCGACGGCGACACGGTCGAAGGTTGGTTCAGCACGTGGACCCCCGATGAGGTCCGAGCCGCACTCCCCCACGTCGAGTCCGACCTCGTCGAGACGTTGATCGACTGGTTCGGGATCACCGGCGACGGCAATTTCGAGGGTCGCTCGATCCCCAACCGCGCGGCCGCTCGTGGGCAGCTGCTCCGGACGCCCGAACTCGATGGTGCCGTCGCCGCACTCCGAGCCGCTCGTTCTCAGCGGCCCCGTCCCGGCCTCGACGACAAGGTGCTCACCGAGTGGAATGCATTGTTCCTGTCGTCACTCGCCCAGGCTGCCGCCGTCTTCGGACGACGTGACTGGCTCGACGCTGCGATCGCCAATGCCGAATTCCTCCTGCGCGAACTGCGCTCCGACGGTGGCCGCTGGTTCCGGAGCTGGCAAGCCGATGGCGAGCCCCAAGCGCGCCACTCGGCGCTCGCGGCCGACCACGCAGCGCTCGTCGATGCCTTCACTCGCCTTGCCGAAGCGAGTGGCGAGGCGCGCTGGATCGACGAAGCCGTGCGAACCGCTGACACCATGCTCGACTGGTTCTTCGACCCAGAACAAGGTGGCCTGTTCACCACGGCCGAGGATGCCGAAGCCCTCGTCGTGCGCCAGAAGGATCTCGATGACGGCGCAACTCCCTCGGCCAACTCCACGGCGGCCATCGCCCTGTTCCGCCTGGCGGCGCTCACGGGCGAGCAGCGATACGCCAACCAAGCCGACCGCATCTTGCAGTTGCTCGCCGCTGCGGTCGACAAGGCGCCCGGACAGCACTCCAACGCGTTGGTCGCGACCGATCTGCGCCGGCGCGGTCTCACCGAGGTCGTCGTGGTCGGCGATCGACCCGACCTGGTGCGCCTGGCGCAGTCGATCTGGCGGCCGGACACGGTGCTCGCCTGGGGCGAGCCATTCGACTCGCCGCTGTGGAACGACCGCGCCGAGGGCTTCGGTTACGTCTGTCGCAACTACGCATGCGAGCTGCCGCAGGACACACTGCAGGGCTTCGCGGAGAAGCTGACCGGTCGGGCGGTGACGATCACCGCCAACACCATCGTGACCGAACCGATCGACTCGGCTACCAGTGACTCCGATGGATGATCTGACGCACGGGGCGCCGACCTCGTGCGGCACTGCGACCCGGACCTGACACAGCGCCATCGGATGCCGCAGCGGGATAGCCCAGCGCGATCGCGCCGAGCAACTCGAGACCCGAAGGGATCCCGAGACGTTGGCGGAGTTCGCGTTCTCCCCGGAACACCCCGAAGAACAGCGCGCCCAATCCGACGTCTTCGGCCGCGAGCAGCATCGTCATCACGGCCATCGAGGTGTCGATCGTCCAGTACGGCACCGGCCACGCCGCTGCGCTCGCGCCGAGCCCGGTCTGGGCCTTGTCGGGCTCGGCGTACCGATCGACATATGCCTTCGAATCAGCGCACGGCAGTGCGATCACCGGCGCACTCAGCAACTGCTGCCAACGGAACGAGTCTCGCCGCACCGCGGGCAACGTCGAGTCCCAGAAGATCTCGGTCTCGGCACCCTCGAGGACCACGAGGTGCCATCCTTGCGTCTTTCCGGCGCTCGGTGCCCGCGACGCCAACTCGACCAACTCGTCGAGCACGTCGGGTTCGATCGGGCGACGATCGAACGCGCGGGTCATGCGGCGGGACCGGACGACCTCGGCGAATTCGGTCATGTGGCACCGACGGCGCGATGTTCAGCGCTTCCCGAGCTTCACCAGGTCTTCGGCCATCGTCCAACCGTAGACGACCATCGCGCCGCCCTTCGCAACCGGCACAGCGCTCAACATCTCGACAACAGCCGGATCGAGCTTCTCCGGCTTCGACGACTCGTGGTCGAGGAAACCGTCAGCGCTGCCCGTGGCCGCGATGAACGAGTTCGCGTCGTACTTGGCGTCGACACCGAACCGCTTTGCGAGCCGCCGCCCCCACGCGCGCTCCTCGCCCACGGCACTCGACCCGGGAGACGGGGTGACCTCACGAAGGTCCTTGAAGGCCTCGAGTCCGTCGGCGTTCACGAAGCGGCAGCCGACGACGACGTCCTCGTCGGGAAACGCCATCAGGGCCCGGTGGTACGCCTCGCCGACGAGGCCGCGAAGCACCTGATCGCGCTTCGAGGAGCGCTTCACCGACATCAGACCGATCAGCACGCACGGAGTACCGCCGATTCGTTCGAGGGTGGAGAAGGTGAATCCGTGCAACGCGCCGCCGAATCGGGCGGTGGTGATCAGGACCCAGTCCTCTTTCGCCTTGGAGAGCTGCCCAGCGCTGAACGCCTCCTCCATCGACGCCAGTTCGTCGAGGTCGGAATCGGTCAGGGCCGCAGCGTCGTTGGTCGAAACGTCCAGTGCCATTCGCCCTATTCTACAGCAGCACCGCCTCATGCCCGAAGGCCATGCGAAGTTCCCCGACCGAACGGTCGAGATCGACCCGGAATTCGTCGGCGAGCTTGAGCACTTTGCCCTGCCCAATATCGACCATCACCACCGAGTCTCCGGGGTGTTCGCGCAGGATCCGCTTCAGCCGCTGGATCTTCAGTTCATCGAGTGCCGCCGAGGGCAAACGCAGCCGCAGCGGCGCTGCTGGACCGTCGCTGAGCCCGGACAGCACGGTGACAGTCTGGCCGATCAGGCCGAACCGTGACTCGTCGCGCCGATCGAGCCGGCCCTTCACCGCAACGATCAGATCGTCTTCGAGCTTGTGGCCCTGTTCGGCGAGCGTCCGCGGGAAGATCGTCACCTCGATCGAGGCATCGAGGTCCTCGAGGAGGAAGACCGCCATCTGATCGCCTTTCTTGGTGAACTTGCGAGCGAGGTTCGTGATCACGCCGCCCACCACGACGTTCGCGCCGTCTTCCATCGTCTGCAGGTCGAGCACCGACTGTTCGACCTTGCGGCGCAGCGCCGCCTCGACACCGAACAGCGGGTGGTCGGACACGTACAACCCGAGCATCTCCTTCTCGTAGCGGAGCTGCTCGGTCTTGTCGAAGGCGAGGTCGGGGATCTCGGTCCGCTCGTCGAAGCCGTCTCCTGAACTGCCCTCGGCGTCCGCATCGGCATCACCCCAGTCACCGAAGAGACTCATGACGCCCTTCTCGCGCTCGCGACGACGCTTGACCGTGGTGTCGATGATGTGCTCGAACACCGTCAGCAGTCCGCGTCGTGTGTGACCGAGATTGTCGAAGGCTCCCCCCTTGATCAGCGACTCGATCGTGCGCTTGTTCAAAACCGGCTCGGGAACGCGCTCGACGAAGTCGTGGAAGCTCGTGAACTGGCCGTTCTCCTCGCGCTCGCCGATCAACAGCTCGACGAGCGCTTCGCCGACGTTTCGCACCGCAGACAACCCGAAGGTGATCGCGCCCGGGCTACCGACTGCCAACGTCACGCCCGGGGGCAGTTCGTCGGGGGCCAGCGCACCGAAGTTCGACATCGACCGGTTGACGTCGGGTGGCAGCACCTTGATGCCCATCGACCGACAGTCGCTGAGGTAGGTGGCGGCCTTGTCGAGGTTGTTCTTGACGCTGGTGAGCAGACACGCGATGTACTCGACCGGGTAGTGCGCCTTCAGGTAGGCGGTCTGGTAGGTGACGAGTCCGTAACCGAACGTGTGGCTCTTGTTGAAGGCGTAGTCGGCGAACTTCTCGATGATGTCGAACAACATCGGTCCGAGTTCGGTGCCGTAGCCCGTGCGCTCGACACCGGCCTCGAATGCATCGCGTTCCTTGGCCATCAGCTCGCGGATCTTCTTGCCGCAGGCCTTGCGCAGGTTGTCGGCTTCGGCGAGCGAGTAGCCGGCGAACTTCTGCGCAACGCGCATCACGCTCTCCTGATAGATCATCAGGCCGTAGGTGTCGCCGAGCACGTCCTTCGCGTCCTCGTGGAAGTACTCGACCGGTTTGCGCTCGTTCTTGCGATCGGCGTAGTCGTAGTGCATGTTGACGCTCATCGGCCCCGGCCGATAGAGCGCGAGCACAGCGGAAACGTCCTCGAAACTGTTCGGCGCCATTGCCTTGAGCAACTGCCGCATCGGCGGCGACTCCAACTGGAACACGCCGACCGTCTCACCCTTCGACAGCAGATCGAACGTGGTCTGATCGTCGAGCGAGATCTCCTCGACCACGAAGTCGGGATCTCGTTGCGCCTGGATCATCGCCTCGGCGTCGGTGATCACATCGAGGTTTCGCAGCCCGAGGAAGTCCATCTTCAGCAGGCCGAGGTCCTCGACGCCGTGCATTTCGTACTGAGTGACGACCGGTGCGTCGGCGGGGTCCTGGCCGGATTCCGGCTTGCGCTGGATGGGGACGTAGTCGGTGACCGGATCCTTCGTGATCACCACCGCCGCGGCGTGGATGCCGTCGGAGCGCTTCAGTCCCTCGAGACCACGAGCGACGTCGATCACACGCTTGAGATCCGAGTCGGTGTCGTACATCGCCCGCAGATCGGCAGCGGCCTTGTATCCGTCGGCATACTTCGGGTTCTGCTCGAAGCAGTACTTCAGCGGTGTGTCGCGCCCCATCACCATCGGCGGCATCGCCTTGGCCAGCTTGTCGCCGACGCCATACGGGTAGCCGAGCACGCGGGCGGCGTCGCGCACGGCGTTGCGAGCCTTGATGGTGCCGAAGGTGATGATCTGCGCTACGTGGTCGCGTCCGTACCGCTCGGCGGCGTAGCGGATCATCTCGTCGCGGTAACGCGAGTCGAAGTCCATGTCGATGTCGGGCATCGACACGCGGCTCGGGTTGAGGAACCGCTCGAACAGCAGGTCGTACTTGATCGGGTCGAGGTCCGTGATCCACAAGCAGTACGCGACCGCGCAGCCTGCGGCCGACCCTCGCCCGGGGCCGACACGGATCTTGGCGTCGCGTGCGTGCTTGATCAGATCCCACGTGATCAAGAAGTACGAGGCAAACCCCATGTCGTTGATGACCTTGAGCTCGTAGCTGAGCCGCTCGACTGCTTCGTTCGGGAGCTGATCGCCCCACCGCTTCTTCGCGCCTTCCCACGTGAGGTGCTCGAGGTACGACGCGTCGTCGAACCCCTCCGGCACCGGGAAGTTCGGAAGCAATGGCTTGCCGAACTCGATCTGGAGGTCGGCGCGTTCGGCGATCCACAGCGTGTTGTCACACGCCGAGGGCACTTCGCGGAACAGGTACCGCATCTCGGCTGCGGTCTTCAGGTAGTGCTCGCTGCCCTCGAACTTGAAGCGCTTCGCGTCGGACAGCAACGCCCCCGTCTGCACACACAGCAGCGCGTCGTGGGCTTCGTGGTCTTCCTGGTGCGTGTAGTGGCTGTCGTTGGTGGCGAGCAGCGGTGCGCCGATCTTCTTCGCGATCTCGATCAGCTTCGGGTTCGTCTCGCGCTGCGCGGGCAGGCCGTGGTCCTGCAGTTCGACGAACAAGTTGTCGCGTCCGAAGATGTCCTGCAGCCGGGCCGCCTTCTCGATGGCACCCTTGTCGTCACCATTGAGCAGCGACTGCAACACGTGACCGCCGAGACAGCCGGTGGTGGCGATCAGCCCGTCGGAGTACTTCTCGAGCAGCTCCCAGTCCATGCGGGGCTTGTAGTAGTAGCCCTCCATGAACGCCAGGCTCGCCAGTTGGATCAGGTTCTTGTACCCGGTCTGGTTCTCGGCCAACAGGGTCAGGTGGTAGTAGAGCTTCTTGCCGCCCTCGGTGTCGCCGCCCGAGTCGTCGAGGCGACCACGGCGGGTGGGACGCTCGCTGCGATGATCGTGGGCCATGTAGGCCTCGGTGCCGATGATCGGCTTGATGCCCTGCTTGTTGCACTCCTTGTAGAAGTCCAACGTGCCGTACATGTTGCCGTGGTCGGTCATCCCGATCGCCGGCATCCCATCGGCCACCGCCTTGGCAACCATCTCGTCCAACCGCGCCGCCCCGTCGAGCATCGAGAACTCGGTGTGGACGTGGAGGTGGGTGAAGGAATCGGACACGGATCTCGTTCTGGAATTACTCGGATGTTGTTTCGGCGACGTTAGCGCGTACCGAGCGCTCTCGGCTCAGAGGTACGTGCCTGGACGATCCGAGCCCGGTTGCTGAGGGTTCGGCTGCATCTCAGCGCCGCCGGGGAGTTGGCGCATCTCCTGGAGCTGGCGTTGGGCCGCGAACTGTTGCGCCATCAACGTGGCCTGGATGCCGTGGAAGAGGCCCTCGAGCCAGCCGACCAGTTGGGCCTTTGCGATGCGCAGCTCCGACTCGCTCGGGATCTCACCGTCCTCGAACGGGAGGGCCAGCGAGGCCAGTTCCGCTCGAAGGTCGGGCGACAGCGCCTCGGACAGCTCCGCCACCGACCGCTCGTAGATCTCCGCGAGGCGTTCACGCGACGCCTCGTCGAGCGGTGCCGCCCGAACCTCCTCCAGGAGCTGTTTCACCATCGAGCCAATCCGCATCACCTTGGCCGGCGACGTCACCGACTCCTCTTCGACCATCGCAGCGGCGGCGGCGTGGGCGTCGTGGGCGTCGGCGTCGGCGTCGGCGTCGGGAACGATCCCTTCGGTGATCTCATCAGGCTGCAGCGACTCGTGGGTCTCGAACATGTCTCTCTTTCTACCGATCGATCAGGCGAGCGCCCCGACGAGCGGAACGTTCACCTCGGCCGATGTCAGCGAGCCATGGCGACAGATCAACTCGAACGGTCCCGAATCGGCCGGGTCGTGGAAGCTCACCGGCTCGTGTGCGACCAACGCCACGTCGCCGAGGCGCGCCCGCACCTCGGGAGCCATCGTCGACCCGAACCAGTGCTCATCCAGCGTCTGCTCCTTGGTCACGATCCAGGCGAGGTGACCGACTTCGTCGCGTGCTGCGGCCGCGATGTCGTCGACGGCGCCCTTGGCTGCGTGCAACCAGCGGAACCGGCCCTCGCCCGACTGGAACGTGACCGACGTCAACAACGCCGGTGACGGAGACACCAGGCGGTCCCCCACGTGCACCTGTCCGTGGTCTGCGGTCACCAGCAGGGCGGTCCCCGGCGGGAGCGACTCCAGCACATCGCCGACCAGGCGGTCGGCCGCGCGCAGCTCCGCCTCGTAGAACGGACCGAAGCCTCGCTCGTGAGCAATCTTGTCGATCCCGCCGTAGTAGCAGTACACGAATCGCTCGCCGGATTCGATCTCGGCGCGGGCCTGAACCGCGATCGACGACGCAGCGCGCCAACCAACCGGATCGCACCCGCGCAGATGCGCCTCAGAGAATGCCGACGACTGGAGCTCGGCGATGCTCACCACCGGCACCGTCTGCCCGAGGAACGGTTCGAACGGCTGGACGTCGCGAGGCGGACGCGAACGTCGCACCGCTTGGTCGCCGACCGACCAGCGCAGCACGTTCATCACCTCGCCGCCGACCACGATCCGGTACCCGATCAGACCGTGCTCGGCCGGCGTGAGCCCGGTCGTGATCGAGGTCAGCGCCGTGGCCGTGGTCGTCGGAGCCACCGTATGGATCGCGCCGCCGACCATCGACGCCACCGTCGGCATCAGTGCACGGTGTGCCTGCAACTGGTCCCAACCCAAACCGTCGAGCACGAACACGACCACCGCCCTCGCGGACGCCACCGGTTCCGGCATCCAGGCCGGCAGGCCGCTCGACCACGACGACGGACCGAGCAACGCAGGAATCACGCCTCGAACGTTTGCACCGGCGTAGTCCGGAATGATCGGGCCGTCCGCGCCAGCGCTCCTCGTCACGCGAGCAGTCCACCACGTTCCTTCACCTCGCGACAAGCACAACCCCCAGAAGCTGAGCTGGCCGGGCCGAATGACTAACGTCGTCATGTGCGCATCTCGACCCGCGGTGACTACGCCTGCCGTGCCCTGCTGTCGCTGGCGCTGCATTCCGACGAGCAAGGGCCGACGTCCGTACGCGACATCGCGGACCGCACTGCACTCCCCCAGCCCTATCTCGAGCAGATTCTGCTCGCGCTCAAGGGCGCGGGGCTCGTCAAGTCCAAACGCGGTGTCGGCGGCGGCTACATCCTCGCTCGCGATCCTGCCGACATCCGCCTCTCCGAGATCGTGTCAGCGGTCGACGGCCCGATCACCCTCGGCGACTTCGGCCAACCACACCAGGACGGCGCGTGCGACCACGAAGGCCAATGCGTGCTGCTGGGCATCTGGAACCAGGCAGGCGATCACATGCGCGTCTACCTCGAGGGGTTCACGCTCGCCGGCATCGCTGCGATCGCCCGTGGCGACGCCCCCTGGCCGTAATCGTCGGTTCGGGCTCAATCATTGGTTCGGCCCCACCACACGTCTGTGCGAGACAATCGGCGCGGCAACCTCACTGCCCCACCGATGAGCCAAACATCCGTATACGGTCGGCTCGCTCATCGCACGGCGGCTCGCCGGGCGTGGTTCAGACTTCGGCGGCGTCGAGCCAGGCCTGGAGATCCGGTGCGAGGGGGCTGGTGAACGTGACGCGTTCGCCCGTGGTCGGATGATCGAATGCCAATTCTGCGGCATGGAGGAACGGGCGGGTCAGCCCCAAGGTCGGGCGGCGCTGGCTGTAGGTCGGATCGCCGACGAGCGGATGATTGATCGACGACAAGTGCACACGGATCTGATGCGTGCGGCCCGTCTCGAGGCGGCATTCGAGGCGCGACACCAATGCAGGGCTGCTGTAGGTGCCGACCACGCGGTAGTCGGTTCGCGCCGGGCGGCCTCCGGCGACGACGGCCATCTTCAACGGATCCCCGCGATCGCGCCCGATCGGCGCATCGATGATGCCGTGCGGCGCGTCGGGCACGCCCCACACCACCGAGTCGTAGCGTCGAGTTGCGCTGTGGTCGGCGAACTGCTCGATCAACAGCTCTGCAGCCTGATCGGTACGCGCCACGACCAGCAGCCCGGAACTCCCCGCGTCGAGCCGATGAACGATGCCGGGACGAATCGGGTCGCCTCCCACGCCCTCGAGTTCCGGGTAACGGGCCAGTAGCCCGCTGACCAGTGTCCCGTCCATGTTGCCCGCTCCGGGGTGCACCACCAGACCCGCAGGCTTGTCGACGACGATGACGGCATCGTCCTCGTAGATCACGCCGAACTCGACCGAATCGTCGGCGGTCGGCATCACCGGCTCGGGAATCGCGCGCGGGTCGACCTCGACGGTTTGGCCCTCCTGCAGACGCACCTTGCCCGACGACGCAGCACCGCCATCCACGCGCACGCCGCCCGCGGCGATCGTCGCCGCCGCCTCGGCCCGACTCAGGTCACCGATCAATGCGACGATCCGATCCAGTCGCTCGCCAGCGAGCGCTGCCGGCACGGACTCGGTGATCATCCGACGCCTCCGGGGTTCTCGACCTGATCAGCCGGGCGCTCGCTCGGCTCGTCGTGACGATGCGCGCGTGCGCTCAGGATGCTGCTCAGGATCAGCAACACCGCACCGACGTTGACGACCATGTCGGCGACGTTGAAGATCGGGAACCACTGGAAGTCGATGAAGTCGACGACCGCCCCGCGAAGGAACCCGTCGTCACCTCTGAACAGTCGGTCGATCAGGTTGCCGGCGGCACCACCGATCAGCAGACCCATCCCGATCGTGCTCATCGTGCTCGCCTCGCTGCGCAACGAGACCAATAAGTACACGATGACGATCGTAGCGATCACGCCGATCACGGGGCCGAAGCCTTGGCCCTGGCCGAACGCCATGCCGTTGTTGAACGCCAGGTTCAGCCGCAGCGTCCAGAACAGATCGATCTCGCGATCGGTGCCGAGCGATGTGACCGCCCAGTGCTTGGTCAGTTGGTCGACGACGACGACCGCAACCGCGATGGCGACAGGCGCCCGCCACGCACGGACAGCCGGCATGATTCAGCGCGGGCCGACGCCGCTGACCTTCTCTGCCGCGAGGACCGTGGTCTCGGGAATCGCTTCGAGACGTTCGCGCGGGATCGGTTGGCCCGACACCTCCGAGTAGCCGTAGGTGCCCTGTTCGATTCGCGCCAGTGCTGCGTCGATCTCGAGGATCGTCTGGCGGGACTGCGTGGACAGCACGCGATCGAGATCACGTTGGACGACCATCGTGTCGCCTTCGCCGCCTTCGTCGTCGAACTGCACGTCGCCCATCTCGCCGTCTTCGATGATGCTCGTCGCCTCGTCCTCGAGCCGGGTCGCTCGCGCAACTTCGGCGACGCGGCGTGCCTGCAACTCCTCGCGCTGCTCCTTGAGGAACTTCACATCGAAATCCTTCGTGTACGCAATGCCATCTTTCGTGTGGCCCCGAGGCGCTGGGATCTCGACGCGCTCGAACTTGGCGTTCGACAGCAACGACGGGGTCAAGCTCGTCACTCCTGGTTGCTTCGGCTTACGCACGACCGGCGCTGCGGCCCGCTTCGTTGCCGGGGCGTTGACTGCCGGGGTCTTCTTGGCCGGGGCCTTCTTGGCCGGGGCCTTCTTGGCCGGGGCCTTCTTGGCCGGGGCCTTCTTGGCCGGGGCCTTCTTCGCCGGGGCCTTCT
>Ga0307380_10003114_pt1 | contig 23190 bp, 17 predicted proteins | sample UN3MG_FD_202239 | JGI IMG/M metagenome (GOLD analysis project Ga0307380, IMG submission 202239) | Soil microbial communities from Risofladan, Vaasa, Finland - UN-3 | ecosystem: Environmental > Terrestrial > Soil > Coastal area > Acid sulfate soil | place: Finland: Risofladan, Vaasa | collected... | reverse complement strand
TCGGCTCGGGAGGCCCCTATGCCTTGGCCGCCGCCCTGGCCCTGAGCCGCGACACCCAGCTCGACGCCCGCACCATCGTCGAAAAATCCCTGGATATCGCTTCCGACATCTGCATTTACACCAACAAAAACTTTACCATCGAGGAATTGTAAAATGAGCAAAGCCATCATCAGTAAAGGCGAAGATCTGACTCCCAAAGAGATCGTGCGCGAGTTGGACAAGTACATCATCGGTCAGAACAATGCCAAGAAGGCCGTAAGCATCGCCCTGCGCAACCGTTTCCGCCGCCAGAAGCTGCCCGTCGAAATCGCCGAAGACATCATTCCTAAAAACATCCTGATGATCGGCCCCACCGGGGTAGGTAAAACCGAGATCGCCCGCCGCTTGGCCAAGCTGACCCGCTCCCCATTCCTGAAGGTCGAAGCGTCGAAATTCACCGAGGTCGGCTACGTAGGCCGCGACGTGGAATCGATCGTCCGCGACCTGGTGCGCATCGCCGTTGATTTGGTCAAGGCCGAGAAGATGGCCGAAAACAACGAAAAAGCCCGGCGCAACACCGAGGAAAAAATACTGTCCATCCTCTTGCCCCCGCCAAAGGCTTCCAAGGGGCCGGCCGCTGAAAACGAGAATGAAGCCGAGAATTTTGCGGAAAGCAAGGAAAAATTTCGCAAAATGCTGCGCGAAGGCAAATTGAACGACCGCATCATCGAAGTGGATGTCAAGTCCAATTCCTTCACCCCTTTTGAGATATTTTCCGCCTCCGGGGTTGAGGAGATCGGCATCCAGATCAGCGAAATGATGCCCAACCTGATGGGATCAAAAGGCCCCAAAAAGCGCAAAATGACGCTTGGTGAAGCTTTCGATTACATGCTTATGGAAGAACAGAACCGGCTGCTGGACATGGACCAGGTAGCCAAGATCGCTGTCGGCCGAACCGAGCAGATGGGCATCGTGTTTCTCGATGAGATCGACAAGATCGCCGGCCGTGAAAGCAGCAGCTACGGCCCCATGGTTTCCAGGGAAGGAGTGCAGCGCGACCTTTTACCGGTCATCGAAGGGACTACGGTCAACACCAAATACGGCATGGTCAAAACCGACCATATCCTTTTCATCGGCGCCGGAGCCTTCCACGTCGCCAAGCCCGCGGACATGATCCCCGAACTCCAGGGGCGTTTTCCCATCCGGGTAGAACTCGAATCGCTGAGCAAGGCCGATTTTATACGCATTCTCACCGAACCGAAGAACGCCCTGGTCAAGCAGTACCAGAACCTGCTGGGCACCGAAGGACTGGAGATCCTTTTCAGCGCCGACGCCATCGAGGAGATCGCCACCATGGCCGTGGAGATCAATACATCTCAGGAAAACATCGGCGCCCGCCGCCTGCACACGATCATGGAAAAAGTCATGGAAGACATTTCTTACGAGGCCTCCGACCTGGAGCACGGCCAGGTCAAGATCGACAGCGAGTATGTGAACAAAAAAGTAAAAAGCATCATCAAGGACAGCGATCTAAGCAAGTACATCCTTTAAAATAAAATGAAAAAAAATATTATGAAACTTTTGACGTTGATCCTGCTTTTTTCCTACTGCGGCAAAAAGGGCCCCCTGGTCCTCGAACCAGAAAAACTTCCCCTGGCCGCGGTTGGTCTGCAGGTCCGCCAGATCGGCAACCAGATCGAACTCAGCTGGAAATTCCCGGCGCTGCTTTCCGACGGCAAGACGTCCATGCTGCCGGCCCAGGTGCGCAACATCTACATCTACCATTTGGCCAAATCCTTCGTTCCGGATACCTTCCTGAAGAAGAGCGAACTGCTGGTCAAAGCAAAGATCAGCGAAATCTCCGACCGCGGCGACGGCACCTACTCCTACGCGCGGCCCTTCAAAGCCAAACTGCTCAAAGACAGGGAGCACTCCTTCGCTTTGACCTATCAATACGGTCGATCGAGATCGGCATTGGGTTCCATTGAAAAGATCATGACGCGCACCCCCCCCGGGGCCATCCAGGACCTGAAGTTCGGCCGCGAAGGCAAAGTCGTGGTTTTGAACTGGAGCCGACCGCAAACCGACAGTGAAAACCAGCCGTTGAGCACGCTTGCAGGTTACACGGTTTACCGCAGAATTCGTCAAGGTAAAAATCAGGGCGTTTTCCAAGCCATCAACTCCAAAACGGTGATCGGAGAATACTATGAGGACTACGACACCGGCACCGACGGCGAGTACGAATACCAGGTTACCAGCATCCTTTCCGAACGGATCGAAAGCGCTCCTTCCAACCAGGTAAAAACCAAAGTCCTTGACACTTTCCCCCCCGATATTCCCGCCAACCTGGTCGTTTTCACCGCCAAGGACCATATTTTCCTGACTTGGGAAGCCGTGCGCGACCGCGATTTGGACCACTACATCGTTTACCGCAAGTTATCCAAAAATGAGGATTTCAAGCTTCTGGACGCCGCCGTGAGCGAAAATTTCTACCGGGACAGGCAAATTGTCAAAGGACAGCTTTACATATACGCGATCGCGGCCGTGGACATAAAAGGCAACAAAAGCGAGACCGGCCCTCCCGTGCATCAGATCTTTGAATGAGGGCAGCCAAAAACAGCCCGCTTGTCAAGGCGAAGGTCGCCCTGATCGAATGCCCGGATTACAGTGAGGAACTTGTTTCGCGGGCGCTGCGCAAAGGCATCGACCTCCTGGGCGGCATCACCCGTTTTGCCCGCCCGGGTGAGAGGATCCTGCTCAAACCCAACATCCTGAACGGTGCCGCTCCGGAAAAATGCGTCACCACCCACCCTTCCGTGCTCAAAGCCATGGGCCTGCTTTGCCAGGAAAACGGCTCCCGGGTCAGTTTCGGCGATTCTCCCGGATTCGTCAACGCTCGAGACGCAGCCGCCAAATCAGGGCTGGCGGCAGTGGCCGGGGAACTCGGCATGGAACAGGCCGATTTCAATACCCCGGTCCAGGTCTCATTCAAAGAAGCCTTGATCGCCAAACAGCTGATCCTGGCCAAAGGTGCTTTGGAAACCGACGGGATCATCAGCCTGGCCAAGATGAAAACGCACGGATTCATGCGCATCACCGGTGCCGTCAAAAACCAGTTCGGCTGTGTCCCGGGGATACGCAAAGGGGAATATCATGTCAAGATGCCGCGGAACGAACATTTTGCTTCCATGTTGGTCGACATCAACCGCTACCTTAAGCCGCGCTTGTACGTTCTCGACGGCATCATGGCCATGGAGGGCAACGGTCCGGGTTCGGGCTCACCTAGAAAAATGAAGGTCCTGGTGCTTTCCAGCGATCCGGTTGCCCTTGATGCGGTTTTCTGCAAGCTGATCCGCCTGCCGGCTCCATATGTTCCGACCATGAAAGCCGCCTCAGCAAGCGGCCTGGGAACATTCGCTGATGAAGAGATCGAAATTTGCGGCGATGAACTTTCCCACCTGGTCGCTTCAGATTTCAAGGTCATCCGCCAGTCGGCGGTGCCCTTCGACCGCGCTTTCCCCTATTACTTAAAAAAATGGATTACGCCGCGGCCGTTCATCGATGGTTCTCTTTGCAATAACTGCGAGGTCTGCACGGAGGTATGTCCTTTGGAACTCAAGGCCGTGCGGCGCCAACCGGGCGACAAAAATCCCCATCCGCTTTATGACTATGAGCGCTGCATACGCTGTTTTTGCTGCCAGGAGATGTGCCCATCCGGAGCAATCACTATAAAAAGACCCATACTGAGCCGCGTTATTCACCGCTAAGTGCCGGTTCGCTCCGGCTTTCCCCCACATCTAATTCTCGGGGATGCCCTGCCGATTTTGCATTTCTTCATCCACAACTTTGCGCATGGCCCGGGTATGTTCGGGGGTGGTGCCGCAGCAGCCTCCGATCACCGCCACTCCGGCCCTGATCAGTTCCCGGCACATTTCGGCCATGTATTCCGGAGTTTCCGGATAGTACACCTGGCCGGAGCGCAATTCCGGAACACCGGCATTGGCCTGGATCAGCAGCGGCAGCCCGGTAAATTTTCTGAATTCTTTGGCGATGGCTACCATCTGCAAACTGCCGTTGCCGCAGTTGGAGCCGATCAGATCTGCCCCCGCCTTTTCGAGTTCCCGGCAGGCTTTCTCGATCGTAACGCCCATGATGGTGAAAAATCCCCGCGCCGTGGCTTCAAAGGTCATGGTGGCCATGACTGGAATGGATGGGGAAACACTGCGTGCCGCCTGGATGGCAAGCTGTGCCTCATTGATGTCGGACATGGTCTCCACGCAGATGATGTCGGCCCCGGCGCCGATCAAGGCACGCATTTGCGTTAGAAAACTGGCGAGTATCGTTTCCGCATCCGTATCCCCGTAAGGCTGCAGGATCCTGCCGCTCGGCCCGCAGGAGGCCGATAGGTAGGCCTGTTCACCGACCGCCCGCCGCACCGCTAGCACGGCGTTTTCATTAATGGCTAACGCTTGCTCGGCAAGACCGTAATTGGCCAGCTTCAACGGTGAAGCGCCGAAAGTGTTGGTCTGGATGATCTCGGCGCCGGCCTCAAGGTAGAGACGGGCGATCTCTTCCAGAATTTCAGGGTGTGCCAGGTTGACCCCCTCAGGGGGGGCCCCTCTGGGCAGGCCTCGCGTCATGAGCAGGGACCCGATAGCCCCATCGGCCTGCAGGACTTGGCCACGACTGATCCGGGAGGTGATGGCTTCCATTTATTGAAATGCTGCGGTCAGTGTTTTTACGCCCGCGACCGCCTGGGCGCAATCATAACCGTAGGCATCGGCGCCGATCTCGCCAGCGTAGTTTTGCGAAACCGGGGCACCGCCGATAATGGTTTTGATTTTTCCGGAAAGGCTTTCCTTTTTCAACAGATCCACTACCTCTTTCATCACCGGCATGGTGGTGGTCAGCAGCGCCGACATGCCGATAACGCAGGCGTCATGGCTCTTGGCCTCAGCTACAAATTTTTCGGCGGCCACGTCATTGCCCAAATCGATTACTTCAAAACCTGCGCCTTTCAGCATGATGCCAACCAGGTTCTTGCCGATATCGTGCAGATCGCCCTGTACCGATCCGATCACCACCCGGCCGCGGCTGGAAACGCCTGCGTTGAGGAGAAGGGGCTTAAGCACATCCATGCCGGCATACATGGCTTTGGCCGCCAGCAGTACATCGGGTAAAAAGATTTCATGCACGCGGAATTTTTCACCTACCGTGTTCATGCCCGCGATCAATCCTTCATCAAGGATGGTTTTTGGAACAATACCCTCAGCCAATGCTTGGTGCACCAAAGGCGGAACACCGGCATTGTCTCCGATTTCCAGGCATTGCGCAATCTGTTTTAAAATTTTCATGACATTCCTCCGCATTTTTATGCCGACCGCGCCATTCCTCTTTCCCGGCAGGTCGGACTTTTGCAATGGGCGCAAAATGGATACACTTCGGAAAATTGATGGATCACCGCCGGTCCGGCCACCAGCACCCCGGAGATCGATTTCAGGGGAGTCATCAGGAAACTTTCATTCAGGGTGATGCCGATCTTTTCCGGGCGCAGGCGGGCAAAAAGTTTTTCCTGAGCGCTGATGTGCCAACCGCAGTAGCCGGGGCTGTACAAAAACGCCCTGGGCAATGCGCCGTTTTTTTGCCCGGCGGCCTGACGTTCAACCCACTCCTCGGCAACGCGCCCGGCCTGGTCGGCGGCCAGGGAAGCCACGGCGTCCAATACCGAACCCAGGGCAAAATCATCACTTGCGAACAAGCGCTTGATTTCTTCGCTGATCCGTGGGCCAAGGGTGAATGCGAAAAGGAGCAAGCTGTCTGCTCGGGGAAATATCTTTTGCAGCGGCGGGTCTGGGGCATTCCGTCCCTGGCCGGAAAATACGTCGGCAAATTCATCTTTACCGATGGCTTCACTTAACCCCAGTGGTTCACTGCAGGTCTTGAACAACTCCAGCGCTTGCTGCAGCAAAACTGATGAGCGCGACGAAGGCCGGCTGCCGCTTTTCAGACCCAAAGCGGTATATACGGCCGCTTCCTGGGGTTGCAGGCATGAAAGCGGAAAATCGATCATGCTTCAACCGGGCGGGATGGGAGTTTTTTCATGCCCCAACGCTGCGCTTCCTTTTCCATCAGAGAGCACAGCTCTTTTTTTCGCTCGGCAGCCAGGCGTGATGGACGCCAGGCCGCGGTCAGTTTTTCCACTTCCTGGTGGGCCCGCTGCCCCAGGGTCAGGCTTCCCTCTTCGCGCCAACGGGAGAGATTAGCCCGGTCAATAATCGGGCCGGGGAAATAATGTTCGCTTTTTAAATGGCGGCGGGTGTGCGGGGAAATCAGCAGGTGCTGTTCGCGCAGCAGTTCCTCGAAAATGGGCCGGGCCGGGAAGTCTTCCTTGGGCTCGATGCCCCGCACCAGGCGCAGGGTCATGCCGCAAATCTCATTGTCCAGGACCAGCTTTTCCAAACTCTGGCAGCTTTCAAAATCAAGCATGCCTGGTCCGGAAATGTTGTTGATCCCGGAAAGGGCGGCCAGGGTAGCGCCCATGGCGGTTTCCAAACCGGCCTGGGCATCGAGCAGCTTGGCGTCGCTCAAGGAGATGTAGGCCTGGGTGGGCAGGCCGAGATACTTGCCGATCTCGTTATAAGCGCAATCGATCATCTGGGTCTCCACCGCGCCCATGGGCGTGGTCTCATAGCGCATGTCGAATACCGCCGGCGAGCCGCCGTACAAAACCGGCGCGCCGGGACTGCTGATCTGGCTGATGACGATACCGCTGAGGGTTTCGGCGGTGTGCTGCACCAGGGTTCCCACCAGGGTCACCGGGGCCATGAAACCTGAGAGCGGCATGGAGATGAATTCCACCGGGATGCCGCAGGCAGCGCAGTCGATCACGTTCTGCGAGGTGATCTCGCTCCACTTCAGCGGTGAGGTCGGACAGCAGGAAAAAACAGTCAGCGGTTTTGTGCGCAGTTCCTTTTCGCCACCGCGCACGGCCAGCTGCAGGTCCCTCATCACCTGGAAGGATTCGATGGTGAAGGTGCCGGTGATCACGGGCTTTTCGCCGTAGAGCAGGCTTAAAAAAAGCCGGTAGCTGTCGGAAACACGTTCGTCCACGTCGGCCGGTATGAAGGCCGTGCTTTGCGAAGAGATATGGGAAAGACCGGAAAGCAGCTGCACGTAGCGGACATAATCGGTCGTGTCGGGTTTGCGGATCTTCTGGCTCTGGTAGTCCAGAATATGCAGGGCGGCCGAGCCGGGAGTGAAATGGACCTTGCTTCCGGAAAAATCGTGGGTCTCATTGCCCAAAACGTCGAAAAGTTTGAATTGCGAAGGGACCGATTTCAGGCAACGGTCCAGCAGGGAATTCGTATAAAGCACCTGTTTTTTTTCAAAATCGACTTTGGCTCCGTGCTCGGCCAGCATTTCGAGCACACGGGGATTCTGGACCTTGGTCCCCAGCTGGCAGAGGATATCCCTGGCTTCGGCCACGATTCTTTCCAACAGTTCCGCGCTTAAAAACTTCAGTTGTGGTCTCAATGCCATATTCCTGCCTCCTTTAAATTACGAATCGTTTCGCTCGGAATCCATTTCTTTCCGGCAGTCTTCGTAATGGGAAATTATAGTTAAAGTGCCCGCCGCTGTCAATGAAAAGAGCGCCCGCTCATCTAGCGGCGGCGATTTCCTGCAGGGTTCTGATAAAATGATCCACTTCCTCGTCGGTATTATACAGGCAAAGCCCGGCCCGCACCGCGCCGCCCATTTCCTCGAGGCCCAGGAATTTCATGGGCTCCCAGGCGTAGTAGTTGCCGTCCCAGACATATATCCCTGACGCTCCCAGCTTTTCGGCGATAATGGCCGGCGTCAGCCCCGGCAGCGTGAAACAGGCCGTGGGCGTACGCTCGGCAAAACGCTCGGGATCGGTGATGCCGTAGACGCGCAGCCCGGGAAGCGCCAGCAATCCTTCCAGCAGTCGGGAAAAGAGTCGGGTCTCATGGGCCATGATGGCAGTCAAGGCCTGCTTGAGCCAGCGCTTACGGCCCGCAGCGTAGGCTTCATCAAGCCCCGGGGCATGGTCCGGGCCGAAATCGCGGCCCAAAGCGGCAAGAAAATCGATGGCCGCCCCCACCCCGGCTATGCCCTCGTGGTTCTTGGTGCCGGTTTCAAAACAGTCGGGCGGCTGGTTGCTGGCAGGTCTTACTTTATAAGGCTGAAGACGCGCCAGCATTTCCAGTTTTCCGTACAAAACACCGGAGTGCGGCCCATAAAACTTGTAGGGCGAGCAGGCCAGGAAATCACAATCCAAAAGTTGGACATCGATGGCGCGGTGCGGCGCATAGTGGACGGCGTCGACAAAAGTCAGGGCACCGACCTTTTTGGCCGCAGCGACAATCTTCTCTACATCGTTGATGGTGCCGAATGCATTGGAAGCGTAGCCCACGGCAACGATTCGGGTTTTCTCATTGATGATTTCTTCCAATCTTTCCAATTTTAGGGTGCAATTCTCAGAATCGATTTCCAGCCAGCGGATCAGGGCTCCGTTTTCCTGCAGAAAAAGCCAGGGAGCGATATTGGCGTCATGATCCAGGCGCGTGACCACGATTTCGTCGCCCGGGCTCAAGGTCCGGCCCAGAGAGCGGGCCAAGTGCAGTGTCAGGGTGGTCATATTGGCACCGAAAACGATTTCGGCGCTGGAACGGGCATTTATGAAATCGGCCATGGCCTGGCGCGCCTGGGCAATGATGCTGTCATTGAGTCGCGAGGTGGGGAAAAGGCCGTGCTCATTGGCGTTGGCTTGGCGGTAATACCCGGCGACGGCATCTATGACCGCCTGCGGCACCTGGGTGCCCCCCGGGCCGTCAAAAAAGACCGCTCCCGACGCCAGGGCCGGGAATTGGCCCCGGATGTGTTCAACAGGATATTTCATGGTCCCTCCTTACGATTTGAAAAAATACAGTTCCAAGGCTTAGCGGTTCAAAGCGAAGTTTTTAAAGGCAATGGCGGCGATCGACTCACCGATACTGATGGAGGCAGTGGCTGCAGGCGAAGGCGCGTTCAGGACATGGACCATGGCTTCGGCCTCCTTGATGCGGAAATCGTCGACCAGAAAGCCGTTGGCTTCCAGCGCCTGGGCACGCACTCCGGCTCCGCCCGGCTCCAGATCGGCAGACTGGATCTCGGGGATCAAGCGCCTCAAGGCCTTGACGAAAGCTTTTTTGGAAAAAGAACGGTGAAATTCACCAAGGCCCATTTTCCAGAATTTGAAACCCATGGCCCAGAATCCCGGATAATGAGCGAATTGCACGGCGTCACGTAAAGAAAAACTTGATTTTTTATAACCGAGCCGTTTGAAAGCCAGAACTGCGTTGGGTCCTGCTTCCACGCCGCCGGCGATCATGCGGGTGAAATGGACTCCCAAAAAGGGAAAGCGGGGATCGGGGACCGGATAGATCAGGTTGCGGACCAGATCGTAACGTTCAGGGATCAATTTATAATATTCACCTCGAAAAGGGATGATCTGCAAGCCCGGTTTGACACCGCACAAACGGGCCACGCGGTCGGAATGGAGCCCGGCGCAGTTGACCAGGTTTCGGCAACGGATTTCACCGCTGCCGGAGCGTAATATCAGCTCCTGGCCGCTCTTCTTCACTTTCCTCACCCGGAAATTCAAATGGATGTCGCCGCCGCCGGCAGTGATGATCTCGGCAAATTTCTCGCACACCTGCCGGTAATCAACGATCCCGGTTTCCTTGACCCACAGACCGGCGATGCCGGCCACATGGGGTTCGTATTCTTTCAACTCAAACGCAGCCAAACGCCGCAGCCCTTTCAGACCGTTGGCCATCCCTTTTTTTTCCAGTTCGTTCAGAGCGGGGATCTCATCCTCTCTGGTGGCCACAACCAGTTTGCCGCAGGCCTGATGGGCGATACCGTTCTCCTGGCAGAAGCGGTAGAGGGCTTCCCGCCCGGCCACGCAATTCCTGGCCTTCAGGGAACCCGGTTTATAATACAGCCCCGAATGGATCACGCCGCTGTTGTTGCCGGTCTGGTGGGCGGCCAGACGATCTTCCGCTTCCAACACCGCCACCGAGGTCACCCCGGATTTGACCAAAGCCATGGCCGTGGCCAGGCCGACGATACCGCCGCCGATGATGCCCACGTCGTAAACTGCCCGGTTGCCCATGGATCGCTCCTTTTGAACTATACTTGCTGAATTTTCGGTGCAGATAGAGAGAAAATATAGCAGAAGCCCCCGGCTAAGTCAAACCTAACCCAGCAAAGCTGGATAAGAGCCTTGGATAACAAATTTTCTTTGCTAAAAGCACAGAAAATTTATTATAAGGCTCTAAATCGAAGCTGCCGCTCCCATATCAATATTTGATTTTTATATACTTTTGGCTTAAATTAACAACAGAAGCAATCCTGTCACTACTTTCTTAATTCTTTCTCCACCCTCGCCTCCAGCTAACGCTTTTTATGGTCGAATATTTCGTGCCGATTGAAAATAAACGCTGATCTGATAAGATTCATTTTATTTTGTAGGGGCGGATCCCTGTATCCGCCCTTCGTTTTATGATCTTGATAAAATATCTAAACGGAAAGGGCAAGCACGGGGAGGCTGTCTCATAACTCATTATTTTGGTAAAATATAACTGTAAATAAATTGATTATTTTATTAAAGGAAGATCAATGAGTCATGAGATCAGGGCAAATTACGATGAGCAGTTTTTGTTGCCGCCGTCATTGGAAGAGTGGGTTGCGGGGGATCATCCGGTAAGGTTCATCCGGGTATTTGTGGATGCACTGGATATGAAGGTGTTGGGTTTTAAAGAGCGTGAGAGTGAGGAGGGGCGGCCGAATTATGCCAGTGATCTGCTTTTAAAGGTGTGGTTGTATGGGTATTTTGAGCGGATATACAGCACGCGGGCATTGGAGAAAGCCTGTAAGATGCAATTGCCGATAATCTGGCTAACCGGGATGAACTATCCGGACCATAACACGCTATGGCGATTTTTCCGTGAGAATCGTCAGGTAATTCGGAATGTATTTAAGCAATCGGTAAGAGTTGCATTGAAGGGCGAGATGGTGGGTTTGGTTTTGCAAGCTGTGGATGGGACGAAGATCAGAGCTGATGTATCACAACAGCGTTCAATAAATGCTGATGATTTGAAAAAATTATTAAGGCGGTTGAATGGAGCGGCGGAGGAAGTGTGTGGGAAAATCGAGAGTAACGAGAGGGAGGAAAGCGGAGATCCCGAATACAAATTACCTGAGAAGCTGCAGGACAAGGAAAGACTGCAGAGGTTGATCCAGGATGGTTTGGATGAGATGAGTGAGGACGATAAGCGGGAGATGAAGGAAGCGGCGGAGAGAAGTTTGGGGCAGATGGAAACAACAGGGATAAAGCATCTGAGTGTAACGGATGGTGAAAGCCGGATGATGAAGAACGCTGGTTTGATCAGGTTCAGTTATAACGCGCAAGTGGTGGTGGATGAAAAGGCGCGGATCATCGTAGCTTCAGAAGTAACAGTGGACGAAAGCGACAACCATCAGTTGACCGGGATGATCGATCAGGCGAAGGAGAATACTGGAAAGGTAGCGGAAGAGACGGTCGGAGACGGAGGGTATTTTTCCGGTGAAGAGCTACACGAAGCAGCAAAGAAAGAGTATCCGGTTTTGGTAAACCTGCCCGAGCGGGTACAAGAAGGCGGTGAATTTGGGAAAGATAAATTTAAGTATGATGAAGGAAGCGATCGCTATATCTGTCCGAAAGGCGGAGTATTGGAATTTGAGCGGGAAAAACGGAGCGGTCGGCACAAGAATTATAAGGTTAATGTGTATCGCTGCCGGCAATGGCGTAGTTGTCCGTTAAAAGACCGTTGCAGCAAAGATAAGCGAGGCAAAGGGATAGAACGAGGCGAATATGACGCGAGTGTTGAACGGCAGATAGAGAAACAGCGTGATGATCATAAACGGAAACTCTTAAGGCGGCGAGGCGAAATTGTCGAGCCGGTGTTTGGCTGGGTTAAAGGGATAAACAAATTTTTGCGTTGGACATTCCGGGGCAAGGAATCGGTAAACGCTCAATGGCAATTGATTTGCACGGTGATCAATTTAAAAAAGCTTCATAAAAAATGGTTGGAAGGAAATCTCAAGCTGGGATAATCAATAAAAACACCGACTTTTACTCTTATGAAAATAATCAAAAGCAAAACTTAACATAAATAGCGGAATAATCTACAAATCTGAGAAAAAGAAGGAATAAAGCCTTCTATATGTAAAAAAACTCAGATGGTTTTGGGACAGCCTCCGGGGGCTTGCCCCTACGGAAGAACATAATGGGCACATCGCCAATCATCATCGGTCATCATCCCGGCAATTTTATTTTTCTTAATTCTTTCTCCACCCTCGCCACCCGCTTACGAAATAATTTTATTATTTGATAAAAATCTTTACTGCTTAAGGCAAATATGTTAATCAATTAACTATAGTTAGGCGTATGAGTGTTGTCGGTAACCGGGGATAAGGATTGAATACTTATGAGCAAGACATTCGACCAAGGCAAAGATGAAGTTACCAAGTTGTGTCAATACTTCGCCAATAACCGGCAATCCTTCCTCGCCCATGGAGTCAAGGAAGCCCACGTCCGCCAATCGCTCATAGACCCTTTTTTCGAGATTCTTGGTTGGGACTTGCGCAACGCCGACATGGTCGCGCCGCAATATCGCGAAGTGGTCACCGAAGACAGTCTAGATATCGAAGGCCATCAGAAAGCTCCCGACTACACCTTCCGCCTCGGCACCCTGGCCAAGTTCTACGTCGAAGCCAAGAAGTGCGGCATCAATATCAGCGCCGATCCCGGGCCGGCCTATCAACTGCGCCGCTACGGCTTCAGCGCCAAGCTTCCGTTGTCCATCCTGACCGATTTCGAGGAACTTGGAGTTTATGATTGCGCTTCGCGCCCGCGTCCCAACGACAAGGCCAGCCATGCCCGTATCCAATATTTCGGCTTTGCCGAGTATCCCGACCGCTGGCGCGAAATTTGGGACGTGTTCTCGCGCGAAGCCGTATGGTCCGGGACGTTCGACCAGTACGCAGCCTCCAAGCGCAAGCGCGGCACCTCCGAGGTGGACGGCGAGTTTCTGAAGGATATTGAAGGCTGGCGCGATTCCCTGGCCCGCAACATCGCCCTGCGCAATCTCTACCTGGACTATGACGATCTGAACAACGCCGTGCAGCGCACCATCGACCGCCTCATTTTCCTGCGCATGGCCGAGGACCGCGGACTGGAGTCTTACGGTCAACTGCTCAAACTCTGCGAACAGCCGGAAATATACGCCCAGTTTATGAAACTGTGTCGCAAGGCCGACGAGAAATACAATTCAGGCATCTTCCATTTCCAGAAAGAGGAGGGGATCTCCGAACAGCACGACCGCCTTACTCCGGCGCTGACCATCGATGACAAGGTGATCAAGCCCATCCTGCAGAATCTCTACTTCGAACACGGCTCGCCCTACCACTTCGGCGTCCTACCCGTGGAGATCCTGGGCACGGTCTACGAGCGCTTCCTGGGCAAGGTCATCCGCCTGACCCCAGAGCACCGGGCCAAGGTCGAGGAAAAGCCCGAAGTGCGCAAGGCCGGCGGTGTGTATTACACTCCCGCTTACATCGTGAACTACATCGTCCTTAACACCGTCGGCAAGCAGATCGAGGGCAAAAGCCCCGCCGATCTCGCCGGCGGCAAAACCAAGGCCCCTTTCCGCGTCCTGGACATGGCCTGCGGCAGCGGCTCCTTTCTCATCGGCGCCTATCAGTTCCTCCTCGACCATTGCCTGAAATGGTATCTGGCCAACCCCGCCAAAAAGCACGCCAGCGCCGTCTATCAGAACGCCAAGGGCGAAACCTGTCTCTCCATCGCCGAGCGCAAGCGCATCCTCACCACCCACATCTTCGGCGTCGACATCGACCGCCAGGCCGTCGAAACCACCAAGCTCTCTTTGCTGTTAAAGGCCCTCGAAGGCGAAAACGATTCTTCTCTTTCCAAGCAAATGTCCCTCTTTCACGAACGCGCCTTGCCGAATTTGTCCGATAATATTAAATGTGGCAATTCCCTCATCGCCTCCGACTTCTCCATGATCCCCGAAGACCTCGTCCGCGTCCACGCCTTCGACTGGCCCGCGCAATTCCCCGACGCCATGAAATCCGTCGGCTTTGATGCCATTATCGGCAATCCGCCATATATCCGAGTGAGAATCTTCAAAGAGCTATATCCTGGGCAAGCAGAATATCTGGAAGCTGGCTACGAATGCGCCAAGCATGTATGGGATGTGTACCTGCTTTTCTTTGAACGCGCCGTAAGGTTGGTGAAAGAAAACGGATCAGTTTCCCTCATTGTGCCCATTCAAACACTCCATCAACCGAATTGCGAAAGTCTGCGGCGATACCTTCTGCGCAATACCCACATTCGGGAATTGGCAGATCTTTCAAGTATCAAAGTGTTCGCCGGGGCGATTGTGAAGAATTGCATCATCACAACAGACCGAATGACAGCTACAGATGAATTAATCAGGATAAGGATACCGGACACCGCTGTCGCCCTCTCTTCAGGGAAAGTAACAACTTGGCCCCAATCGAAAGTTGCGAACAATCCTGGTTTGAGCCTCAAGGTTGAGTTGTTGTCTCCCACACAGGGGTTGTGTGATAAACTTCGAGGTCGAAGCTGGCTCTTAGATCAGCTATGTTACTCCACCTTTGGAATGCGTTCATGCGCGAAAGGTAAAGGGCAGGGTGGCAAAGATCGTCTAATTACGCTAAATTCACGCGCGAAGAACGCAAAGCCATATCTGGAGGGACGAGATATAACCCGATACGGGATGTCCCCAACCGGTCGATTTATTCGCTATACACCGGAGGAAATGTATAGTCCCCGGTCCCCGGAGCTTTTTGAGTCACCTAAGATCGTTTCACAGTCGATGCTCTCAAGGGCGTGTCCGGTTGCCACATTTGATGATAGCGGCTTTTATGTGGAGCAAAGTCTTGTCTGCATCGTACCCCATGGAATGATTACCGACAAAAAACCAGAGGCAAACTTACCTTTGAAATTCATACTTGGCGTACTGAATTCAAGACTGGAACGTTTCTATTTTGAGTCCTATGTAATCGACCAGTCCTTGGGAGGCGGCTTAATTCATGCGACGCCCGGAACGCATGATAAGCTGATTGTGCCTAAGGCGACGGATAAACACATTAGCCTGATGGTGACCTTGGTGGATAAAATGCTGGCCTTGACGTCGAAGCTGCGCGGAGCCACATCAGAATCCGAAAAAGCCGCATTGCAGAACGCCGTCACGACGACCGACGGCGAGATCGACCGTCTGGTGTACGAACTGTATAGCTTGACAGAAGAGGAAATCAATATCGTAGAAGGTGAACGCTAACGATGATGCCGTCCAACAATCGGCTGGAACCGACACGCAAAACCGTGCGACTCACCCGTGACTTAGGCCATTGTTTTCAGAGTGATCATGTCCTACATAAAAATCGAACTTTTCGATCCAAAATTTAGGAGCGAGTATCCACGGGCGAAGATTCTTGTTGGGAATCAAATGGGATATTTCGTTCACAACCAAATCCCCCTTTACTTTGAAATCCAGCAAAATAAGCAAGGATCGGAAACGCCCTTCTCCTCATCTCTGCGTATGCGGGAGATATTCCAAGCCTCTATTCTTCTTTCACACAAGCATTTTCCAACTTTCGTTTTTCCCCATCATTCTTCCACATATATTCACATCACAATAAAGAGCGATTTTACACCTGAGCAACTGATTACGAAGGCAAAAAAAATTATTGATGGTGACGAGAAGATTCCTATACTTTATGATCCTTGGAAGACATATGATTTTGCCGAAGCCAAGAGAATAATCGAACAGACCAGAGGCAAGAGAGAGTACATTGATCTATTTCACTCGAGTCAAATGCCATTTCCAGATTTGATAAATCTCCTTTCAAAAAGTTTCGATTTCTCAGAGATCGAGCCAGATCATGCCTCTATAGCATCTTTCTATAATTTAATTGCGACATGTCCCCGTCATATTCATATATCGTTGTATTATTTAATCAATGCAGCACGACTAATGTGTAATTTCTTTGTAGAGGATGCTGCCATTAATCTAAACTTGGCCAGTGAGGCAATTATTACTGACTACATGAAAATTGCCGACATTCAGAACAAAAAGGCGGCGATTGTCAAACTCCTTTCGGAAGACCTTCAGCTCACTGAGAACAAAGTTGAATGGTATGTTGAACTTTACGAAGCCAGAAATGAGTTCCTCGCGCATATTGACAACGATATGTTTACACAATCTCAGAATATCTCGGATCCGGATAAATACTGTTATGACCATTACGAGGACATTGTCGACTTGATAATTGGTTATGTAGGGTTTAGGAAAGAATTGGCTAAGCGGAAACGTCAAATATAAAGGAGCCCTAGGGAGCAGATCTCCAGGTTCCAGAAATCATTATCGACCCTCATCATAACAATGCCATTTTATTATTTTACATTGTCCATAAGTATTTCACTTTATGGCAATAGATGGATTGCATTGAAAGTGTTATAATAATGTTATAATAATTAATAAAAGAATTCGTAAAGGAATAAAAATAAAAATCGATGAGGAGTAATTTCTGTGACTGCATTGCGTAGAAAAGATTCATCGCCGATAGAAGGGAAGATATTTACTAACTCAGAGATTGACCTTGGACTCAAGAAACTACGTCGGCGCATTGATGAGGTCCAAAATCTAGATCCAAAAGCAATCCGCTATGATGATGCACAAATCAAAAACATAGTGAGTAATATTCGGGAAACAATTTTTGAGATTTTTGGCGAGAGCTCACTTGAATTTAAAGAACACAAATACCATGAAATTCACTATGGAACGCGTAATGTTAGAGATACTGATACGAACCGCCAACACAAGTTTGAAATGGCCATTCCCCGTACAGTGACTATGCTCGAGGGATTATATTCCAAACTCAAGGAGAGGCGCGATGAATTATCTCAAACAGAACAATCAGAGATTGCTCCTGAAGGATTGACTCCTGACAGAACTGATCCAAGGAAAGTTTTCGTTGTGCATGGGCGAAACTTGCAAGCACGCGATGCCATGTTCACTTTCCTCAGAGCCATTGGTCTGGATCCGATCGAATGGTCAGAGGCAGTACGATTAACCCAAAAACCCAATCCATTCATCGGGGAAATATTGGACACAGCATTTCATTATGCACAGGCAGTACTGGTGTTAATGACTCCTGATGATATTGCATGGCTACATCCAAAACTGCAGTCAGAGGATGATCCACTTTATGAAAAAACTCCAACGGCACAGGCGAGGCCGAATGTTTTGTTTGAGGCCGGTATGGCAATTGGGAGGTTCCCTGATCGAACCATACTGGTTGAACTCGGTAAAATTCGGCCATTCAGTGATATCGGTGGGCGCTTTGTAGTACGATTGACGAATAACCCTCAAAAAAGACAAGATTTAGCTGATAGCCTTATTTCAGCAAAATGTCCAGCTAATATTTCAAACCGAGACTGGCATACTGCAGGTGATTTCGAGGCCTGTCTGCTACTGCCTCTATCTAATACCATTCAAATTCAAAATTCAGCTTTAATGACTGAAGATGCTCAATCTCACACAATGTCCGAACATGCAAGGACTATCATTACTGAGGTTTGTAAATCTCCGGATGGGAAAATTTTCATTCTCAAGACAAACCGAGGGCTGATTATACAAATAAATGGTAAAGATTTTTTCGAAGAAGGAAGTGAGCCTAGGTTGACGGTAGCATGGAAAGCAGCTATGAAAGAACTTGTTCAGCTAGGACTTTTGGAACAAGATGATGAAAAAGGCATAGTTTTTAGAATTACCAACAAAGGCTATGCCGTAGCAGATGAATTTAAAAGTGAGAGAAGCCCTCATTAAAAGGACACTTTAAAATGATAAGAAATCCTCAGGAAAAATTCATTACACTTTATGATACCGCAAAAAAATGTCTGTTGATTTTAGACCATTTATATAGCGATTTTGAGAAAGCCACCCTTCTCGCCATAGACCCAAAAAAAATTAAAGCAGATTCATCAATTGTTACTGAAATCTACATAGCTGCTCTTGGCATGATAGACTATCTTCATCGATTCTATGAAATTATTTGTGCCATGCCGCTTATCCGGAATGACCAGCCCGAATTAAAGAAGCTAAAAGAATTACTTGTCCCTGTTCATAATTGTAGAAATTACTTGCAACACATGCGCAGTGACCTCATGGCTAATGATCCTATAAATTATCCAATACTCGGTGCGATCTCATGGATAAATGATGGACGCAACTACATGCTCTTTTCAAATCAGGCCACACAGAGTTGTACTGCCCCAAGCATTGCATATGATCGTTTATCGAAAAAGTACATCTGCAAATATTCACTTTCGGTTGGTGGACACGAGATACAGCTTGATATTATCTATACACAAGTGAAATTATTCTGGGAATGGATTGAAAAAACTACTGAAATTAGTCCTCCACAAATCAAAGACTATAAATGGGGTGAACCAACCATAAGATTCTTGGAAATCAAAACAGCCTTACCAAGAAAACCATAGTCTCCAGGTTCCAGAAATCATCAACACCCATCACACCAGCAATGTCATTTTTCTTAATTCTTTCTCCACCCTCGCACTCAGCTTTCGGAATAATTTTATTTTTAGATAAAAAATCTTTATTTATTAAGGCAAATATGCTAATCAATAATCGTGATGTTGTTAGAAAGGTATATTTCGTATAATTATGGTTATGTAGTTTTAAGAAAGAAGAATAATTATGAAAGTAATTTTACCAAATAAATTAAACTCAACAGGGCAAGTAACTGTTGATTCAAAAAGCATTATTGTCATTGGAGCAAATGGATCAGGAAAAACTCGATTTGGGTCAGCCATTGAAGCAAAATACAATAATGTTACACATCGGATTTCTGCGCAAAAGTCATTATCCATGCCTGAACAAGTCAGCCCAACCTCAAAAGAAAATGCCGAAAATGATTTTTTCTATGGTTACGCAGCGGGAGGGCTACAACATAAAGTTGGTCAACGTTGGGGAGGCAAGCCAAACACCTTTCTTCTAAACGATTATCAAAAATTGATGGTATTGCTATTTACAGAAGAATTTGAAAAATCAATCAAATTCAAAGACGCCTACAACCCAGGTCAAGCAGATGACAAACCTGTGACAAAGCTGGATAGAATCCAAAACATTTGGGAAGAAGTATTGCCTCATAGAAAATTAGTCAAGAAAGCAGGGAAGATTGAAACTTACCCAATAGGAAGTCCCAATAAAAATTATAATGCTGCTGAAATGAGTGATGGCGAAAGAGTAATATTTTATTTGATTGGAGAGGTTGTTTCAGTTCCAAAAGATTCTATCCTGATTATTGACGAGCCTGACATGCACTTACATAAGTCAATCACAAAAAAACTGTGGGATAAAATTGAACAAGAAAGACCTGATTGTACTTTTATCTACCTAACTCATGATATTGACTTTGCATTCTCTCGGCAAGATTCAACAAAAATTTGGGCTAAAGGTTTCGATGGAACTTCATGGGATTATGAAATTTTAGAAGACAATTTAGAATTACCAGAACAATTATACCTTGAGCTTTTGGGCAGTAGAAAACCAATACTATTTATTGAGGGTGATGATTCAAGTATTGATTACAAGTTATTTCAATTGGTGTTTTCCGAGCATACTATAAAACCTCTTGGAAGTTGTACTAAGGTTTTAGAAACAACAAAATCGTTTGGTGAACAGAACTCTTTCCATCAAATTGCTTCTTTTGGTTTAATTGATAGAGATAGAAGAACTGATGAACAGATTAGTCATAATAATAATCCTAATATTTGGGTCGCTGAAGTCGCTGAAGTTGAAAATTTCCTTTTATTAGAAGAAATTATTAAGGTGGTAGCTTCGAACATGATGAAGAATCCAAAAGAAGTATTCGAAGCGGTAAAGAACAGCGTAATTGAATTCTTTAAAACGCAGATAGACTATCAAGCTGTTCAGCATACCATTTCAAGAATTGAGCTAATTTTCAAAAACGCTACAAATTATAATAGTGTTAAAGAATTCAAGGATTTAGAAGAAAGTTTAAGTAACTTCTGGAATAACCAAGATTTTAAAAAGATTCACGGTGAAATAAAATCAACTTTCAAAAAACTAATTGAAACAAATGACTATAACGGGATATTAAAAGTGTTTAATAATAAAGGATTACTTACAAATTCAAGTGTTGCTGGATTATGTGATTTAAATTCAAAAAACAACGCATACCTTAATTATATTTTATCAATTTTAAAGCAAAAATCTGTCAGTAGCGATACAATTAAAAAAGCAATAATTGAGAAAATAAAAAAGTAAGAAACTTTCCCCACGGTGCTTTACTTCTTCACCAGCACAAAAGTGATTATAATTCGATTTCCATTCGACTATTGACATTGTTAGAGGAAACTGTGATATTTTGAAGAATGCCGCGGGTGAGATTGACATACGAGGGGGGCCTTCATCATGCGCTGAGCCGGGGGCATAGCGACAAAAAGATATTTTCCGATTCACGATTGTAAGAAACAAAAGCTGATCTGATAAGATTCATTTTTTTGTAGGGGCGGATCCCCGTATCCGCCCTTCATTTCATGATCTTGATGAAATATCTTTAAGTAAAGGGCAAACACGGGGGTTTGCCCCTACGTTACAAATCGAATTCACTAGAAAGCTATAGGGGTTCGGTCTCCAGATTCCAGAAATCATCATTGGCCCTAATTCTAACAATACCATTTTTCTCAATTCTTTCTCCACCCTTGCTACCAATTTCAAAATAATCTTATTTTTAAAAAATCTTTATTTATTAATGCAAATATGCTAATTAATAATCATGATGTTGTTTGAAAAGTATTATTTCGTTTAATATTAGTTCGACAACATGATTGATGGGAAGGGAGAACGATCAATGAATCGTGACAAAAGACAGGGCAACCAATTTCGGGGGAAAAAAGATATATCAATTGAAAGGCCATCCATATGACTCCGGAATCGAGACTCACGTTGAATCCGCGGGTGTCGATATTCAGGCATAATGGCGGCATTTACCTATTCGATCCAGTCACTCGTACTTATGCCTCGCTGAATGAGGCCATGCTGGCATTCATCACAAAGCCGGACGATGCCAACTCCTTCGACGCACTATCTGACAATGCTCGCAAGGAGTTGACGGATGTCGCTGAGAAACTGCACAAGATAGGCATTTTGATTGCGCCGAACTCTGTAAGCAAGAGCAAGAAGAATGGCATGCCCGACCGTTTTGACACAACGACCCATTTGACCATTTTTGTCACTACAAAATGCAATCTTCGGTGCGCTTACTGCTATGCTCGGGGAGGTGATTCTAAAAAAACAATTAGCAAAGAGATCTGGCGGCCTGCGATGGACCATTTCTTTGCGAGTCTTAGTTCTGGTGCCGCTGGGGAGCGGGCCAACCACAAGAGTGCGGAATTGGCAATCCACGGCGGCGGAGAAGCAACGGTTGAATTTGCCACATTGAAAGAGATTGTCGCGGACTTCTGTGAGCGCGCCCGCTCGGCGGGATTGAATCCATTTGTGAGTATGGGTACCAACGGCACTTATGATGATTTGGTGCACCATTGGATCATTGAGAAAAACATTAGCGTGAATATTAGTCTGGACGGACCGCGCGACATCCAGAATCGTCTGCGCCCCTTTCGCTCTAATGAACCGAGCTATGATGTCGTGTTGCGCAATCTGCAAGCTCTGGTCAAGGCGGGCAGAAGCGTATACGTACGAGCTACTATTACGAACGAGTCTTTGGAGACCATGGAGGAAACCATAGAACTGGCAAAACAACTGGGTATTGCCAAGGTTCATTTCGAGCCAGTCTCACTGACGGGACGATGCGCCACCACCGCTATTGCAAGACCCGACGCAGAGAAATTCGCTGAAAGATTCCTGATGTGTTTCTATTTAGGTCTCAAACTTGATATAGATGTCCATTACTCTGGCATGCGTTGTTTTGAGCAGCGCCATCAACGTTTCTGCGGTGCCTGTGGCCAGAATTTTTGTATCACACCCGACGGAAATATCACAACGTGCTACGAGGTGCTCGATTCGAAGGATCCGGCGGCGAGTAAATTCTTTATCGGCAAAGTTGATCCGGTCCAAGGCCGGGTAGTGTTGAACCAAGTTCGCATTGATCAATTAAAGCTAAGAATTGCCAAGAACATGGATACTTGCAAAGACTGTTTTCTAAGATACCATTGTGCCGGAGACTGTCCTGTTAAAAGTTTTAGGTATTCTAATAATGACCTCTATTCCCCTGATCCTTATCGCTGTCAGATTTCCGACCGGGTCAACAAACAACTCATTGCCTGGTTGGCCGATGGTATAATTGAGCCTCGTGATGTTGAACAAACAAGCATCATCTCTCTAAACCAAAGTCTAAATTAGAAAAGGAGGATTAACATGACAAAAAAAAATGAACCCAAAATCCGCATGGTCTCGCTTAAAAACAAATCGTTGACTATGAACAAAAACAACCAAGTGGCAAAATGCCACTGTGAGGGGGACGACAACTGTCCGGAGTGCCGTGTGCAACCAATGTGTAGCTGCGACGACGACACATGTGCCTGCCACCCAATTTGTTCATGTGACCCCATTGAGAAACCATGCGTTGTTGACCCGCCACCTTGTCGCACGGTTATTCCAACCGATAAATCCAATAACCAATTGGAACAGCAGACTCCGAAGGAAGGTAAGGAAAATCCCCGGACGTTTTTCAAGATTGCCGAAAATAAATAGAAAGGAAATTGGGGTCAGGTCTTTCATTATTACTTTTATCTTTTTACTTCATGTCGTTTAATCGACCGGCTGATACTGACATGAAGGGAGAATTAATGCCAAGGCTTACAATATTACATTCCTTTATGGCCTGGCATGTGAATTGGACGGTCTGACGGAGGGGAAAATCAGGATCGTGCAGAGTGAGAGCGTGCTGTGCCATATGCCTCAAATCTCATCGTATTCATCCAGGCAGCGTTGCAGTTTATCGTAAAAGTGGTCCAGCTTGGCATGGGAAAGCATCGGGGTCAGGTCTCAA
>Ga0307380_10003113_pt1 | contig 23191 bp, 17 predicted proteins | sample UN3MG_FD_202239 | JGI IMG/M metagenome (GOLD analysis project Ga0307380, IMG submission 202239) | Soil microbial communities from Risofladan, Vaasa, Finland - UN-3 | ecosystem: Environmental > Terrestrial > Soil > Coastal area > Acid sulfate soil | place: Finland: Risofladan, Vaasa | collected... | reverse complement strand
CCACCCGGCAGGTCGCCCAGCCCCACCATGCCCCCGGCCTGGGTCCAGCGGAACGCCTCGAGGCGCGACGCCGATCTGCCAGCCCCCACGACCACGGTGCCATCCGCCGAGACACTGCCGGCAGTGGTGGTGAAGCACCCCGCCAGTTGCCCCAGCCCCACCATGCCCCCGGCTTGAGTCCAGCGGAACGGCTCGATGCCCGAGGCCGAGGTGCCCTGACCCACGACCACGGTGCCATCCGGCGTGACGTCGCCGGCCACGCTCCAGAAGCTCCCTCCCGGCAGGTCGCCGAGGCCCTGGAAAGAGGCTGCCGACGCGATTGGTCCAGCCAGCCAGAGCGCGGCCACCGCCACCCACAAAGCCCATCCTGCGGGGTTCCTGTGCCTTATGCCCCGCATCAGTCGCCTGTCCTCCCTGATCCCACGTCCGACACACGCCGCGCCACGTCCCGTACCCATGCCGCGACCTCCTTACATTCGCCCATGGCGGACGGGGGGCCTCCCGGTCACGTCGGGAAGGTGCAGAGATGTGTGCGAGAGAACCCCGGCCGCCAAGAGCGCGCTGTGGTGTCAAGCCACGAGTGTAGTCCCCGCCCTACAGAATGTCAAGGGCAGATTGCGGGTTTCGGGGGATCGCACCACGGAGACACGGAGGGCACGGAAGGGGCACCGGGAACGTGTGTTCGGTTGCCGGTGTTCGGGTGGCGGAGGCGGAACCGCCAAGACGCCAAGAACGCCAAGGGGACCGGGCCGGGGCGACGGGCAAGAGGAGCTATGACGAAGGCAGGAATCAAGCGCAGACTAGCTGAAGCCAGGACTCCGAACGCAGAGGGGCAGTTGCGGGCAGTTGGCACCCTGTAGCGGGGGCGGGATGCCTTCGGAAAGGCCATAAGTGTCGCCACAATAAGTGCTTACGCACATCACGCCCGGGGCTACAGGGTGCCAAACCCAGGGGCGGGGGGATTGGCGGCCTGTAGCCCTGTAGGGCGCGAGGTAGGCTCGGCGACGGCGATTCGGGGCTTGACGCCGGGCGGGGGAGTTGGTAGCTTGTGACGAGTGGATGAATGGATGGGTGGATGGGTGTCGGGCAATCGTCCATTCATCCAGCCATCCAACCATCCCCCTTGGTGGCAGCAGGAGGCCCTGTCAAGGAGAAAGTCTCTTGGCAACGATTTTCGAGGACGCGAAGAAGCTGGGCGGGCCGCTGAGCGTGCGCGAGCGCTTCCAGCGCGTGCTGCATTATCAGAAGGTGGACCGCATCCCGTTCTTCGAGTTCGGCTACTGGGACTCGACGCTGACGCGCTGGCACGCCGAAGGGCTGCCCCGCGAGGTGGATAACGAGGCGAAGGCATACGCCTGGTTCGGCATCGAGAACTGGGGCGGCGTGCCCGCCAACGTGTGCCTCACGGGCAACGTGTTCGAGCCCGTGACCCTCGAGGAGACCGACGACCATATCATCACGCGCGACGGGGTGGGCGCGGTGGCGCATCAGAAGAAGAAGGAAATCCGCACCATCCCGCACTACCTCGACTACGGGCTGAAAGGCCGCGAGGAGTGGGCGAAGTTCAAGGCGAAGCTCCAGCCCACGCTCGAAGGGCGGGTCAACCCGTCCTTCTACGAGAATCTGGCGAAGTACCGCGCGGCGCAGCACCCGATCGCCGCGCCCATCGGCTCGATGATTGGCACGCCGCGCAACTGGATGGGCTTCGAGCGCACGGCCATGCTGGCCTACGACGACCCCGACCTGCTCGATGACATCGTCGAAACGGTCTGCCGGTGCGTCGTCGTGGTGCTCGAAGAGGTCTGCCAGTACGTGCAGTTCGACTTCGGCGCGGGGTGGGAGGACATCTGCTTCAACTCCGGCCCGATCGTGTCGCCCTGGATGTTCGACAAGTTCATCGTGCCCCGCTATGCCCGCATCACCGACGTGTTGCGGAAGCACGGCACGGACATCTCGTGGACGGACTGCGACGGGAACGTGTGCCCGATCCTCAAGCAGTTCCTGGCGGGCGGCATCAACTGCATGTTCCCCGCGGAGGTGAAGGGCGGGAGCGATCCGCTGCGCATCCGCGAGCTGGCGGGCGATGCGATGCGGATCGTGGGCGGGGTGGACAAGTTGCCGCTGAACGAGAACCCGAAGGCCATCGAGAAGGAGCTGTTGCGCCTCGTGCCGCTGGTCGAGGCCGGCGGCTTCATCCCCACCATTGACCACCGTGTGCCGGCCAGCGTGCCCTACGAGAACTACAAGTTCTACATCAAGACCAAGCGCCAGCTCTTCCGTGCCGGCTACCGTGAGCCGCAATGCAAGGAATGAGGTCGAGGCGCCCCACTGCTTGACACATGGGCGTGCGGCACGTAAGATATCCCAGGCAAGACGACGGGCTCCGGCGCCGCACGAAGGGAAGCAGATTGGGCGAAGTACCGCTGGACGTTGATTTTCCCGGCCAGATCGCAGCCAGCAAGGCGGCCGCGGGGGAACGCCCCGCGCGCCACGCCCCGGAGTTGGCGGAGCCAGCGCCCGCGGGCGGCGAGCTGACGCTGGAGCCGCCGACGTGGCTGGGGCGGGTGATGCGCGGGCTCAGCTTCGCCGTGGACGCCACGTGCCGCCTGCGCGGCGGGTTGTGGCGGCTCACGCCGTGGCGGTGCCGGCGCGAGGCCGCCGGCTTCGCGGCGCTGTGCGACACCACGCGGTTCGCGACGCTGCGCGAGTATCCGCACCTGGCCAGGGCCATCGAGGCCGAGATCCGCCCGCACTACGAGCTCTACACCTCGCGGTTCAACGCCGCCTGGATGGCCGTTTCCCTCGAGCTGTCGGTGTTCCTGATGGCCTTGTGCCGTCTCCTGAAGCCCCGGCGATTGGTGGATCTCGGCTCGGGCTTCAGCTCGGTCCTCCTGCGGCTGTACCAGCGGGAGGCCATGCCCGCCCCCGAGGTCTGGTCGGTGGACACCTCGCCCGAGTGGCTCGAGATGACCCGGCAGATTCTGCAATGGCTGGACCTGCCGACGGACCACCTGGCGACGTGGGACGACTTCGTGGGCCAGGAGCCCAGCGGGTTCGACCTCGTCGTGCACGACCTCGGCTCCATCCTGACGCGTCGGCGGACGCTGCGGCGGGTGCTGGGGTTCACGGCGCGCGGCGGCGTGGTCGTGATAGACGACGCCAATTACGGCAAGGTCCGCCGGCACGCGAAGCGCACGCTGCGCAAGCGCGGCATCGAGCACCACCTGGTGGGCGCGGCCACGCGCGACAAGTACGGCCGCTACGCCCTGCTCGCCGCGCTGTAGGCCGGCGCGGGCGAGGCGCTTCACGACGGCTTCTTCTCCACCAACTCGATCAGGCGCGAGGCGATGTGGCGGGCGGGGCTGCGCGGGGCGTAGGCGCGCGCCGCGGCGGAGAGGCTCTGGCGGGCCGCCTCGTCGGCCAGAAGGCGCTCCACGGCGGCGGCAAGGCTCTCGCCCGGCGGGAGCAGCGCGACGACGCCCTGGGCCGCCAGGTGCCGGGCGTTCACCACCTCCTGCCCCGCCAGCGGGGCGATGGCGAGGGTGGGCACGCCGAGCGTCACCGCCTCGGTCATCGAGAGGCCGCCGGGCTTCGACACGAACAGGTCGCTCACGGCCATCAGCTCCACCACGAAGTCAATGAAGCCGAAGGCGTGGAGGCGGCTGTCGCCCGAGGGACGGAGCGCGTCGAGGCGCTGGCGGAGGCGCGCGTTGCGGCCGGCGACGACGAGGAGTTCCATGGGTCGCCCGGAGGCGAGCAGGTCGCGGACCCCGGCCTCCATCGGCCCGAGGCCCAGGCTGCCGCCCATGAGGAGCACGACGGGCACGCCGGGGCGGAGGCCGTGCTTCGCCCGGAGCGCCGCGGCGTCGAGCGGCTGCTCGAAGGCGGGATCAATCGGCACGCCCGTGGCCACGAGGCGCTCGGCGGGGATGCCCGTGGCGACGAGGCGGCGGCGAATGTCCTCGTCGGGCACGAAGAACAGGTCAATCTGCTCCGAGCGCCAGGAGGGATGGGCGTCGAAGTCGGTCACCACGGTCGCCGCGCCGCCTCGGTGGATGCCGCGGCGGCGCAGCGCGGCCGCGGCCTCCGACGCCGTGACCTGCGTGGCCAGAATGGCGTCGGGCTGCCACTCGCGGACGAGTCGCTCGAGGGGCCGCAGGGCGCGGCGCAGCACCCAGGGCGGCAGCGTGCCGCCGCCCTTCGGCGGATGGCGGTAGAGCCAGCCCCAGAGCCACGGCACGTGGCGCACGATGAAGAGGTAGCCCGCGACGTAGAGCGTGCGGAACCAGCCGGCCGCGTAGTCGTGGAGGTCAATGCTCCGCACCTCCCAGTGCGGCGCGAGGGCCTGGAGGGCCTGGGCGATGGCCTGCCCGGCCTTGCCGTGCCCGCCCCCAACTGACAGGGCGACGATCAACACGCGCTTGCTCATTCAGGTTCCTGTGCCCAGCGGCGCGAGAGGCCATAGGCCAGGCCGTAGGCGAGGAGCCCCACCCCGGCCCCTGCCGCCACGTCGGCAAACCAGTGGATGCCAAGGTAGAGCGTCGAGAGGGCATTGGCTGCCCCGAGGAAGGTCATCAGCAGGGCGAAGCGCACCCGTCCCGTGTGCCAGGCCACCAGCGCCAGCGTGACCCCCAGCGACGTGTGGAAGCTCGGGAAACAGTTGTCCAGCCCGCTCATCGCCCGGTACGCCTGCATCACCACGGGATGAATGTCGTCGAGGAGCAGCCGCACGCCCGGGCTGCCGAGGTCGTGCCGGTAGTAGTGGAACGTCTCGCGCACGGGAAACCACAGGAAGAAGGGCAGCTCGCATACGTAGTTCAGGAAGTACCCGATGAGCACCATCGCCAGCCCGCGGCGATGGCGAAGGTGGTCGAACACGAACAGCAGCGCGAACACCAGGCAGGGAAAGACGATGACGTAGATGAAGCCCAGGAACCACGTGAGCGGCAGGCAGGCCAGCGCCTGCTGGAGGTGCGCCACCGCGCCCCCCTCGAGGTGGTAGACGTCTGCCGTGTAGTCCCGGCCCCGATCGGTGATCACCCAGGACGTGAATTGCCGGTCGACCTCGAGCTGGAGATAGAGGAAGTTGGCCACGAGGATCGAGCAGCAGGCGAGGAAGTACAGCATGCGGCGGCCGGACCGAGCCGTGTCCCACGCGGTGCGGCCGACGACCCGCCAGGGCGCCGTCTCGGGCGCTCCGGCCCATACGAGCAGCAGGATCGTGGCGGCCATGAGCAGGGTCTCCACGACCCTGGCCAGCAGTTGTCCGTCCATGTGCAGCCTTGCGCGGGTGATGGGAATGGTGGCACAGGCGTCCCGCCTGGGAGGGACACAGGCAAGATGCCTGTGCCACTCGGCAGCCGGCGTTTATAGCCGAAATGCCCCTTCGATGCAAACTGGGGCGAGCCGCTACTCCTCTTCCTCCTCCTCGAGGTCGAAGGGGTCGGTCGGCTCAGGAGGGGGAGGGGGCGGCTCGGGCTTCCTCGGCCTCGGCGGGGCCTCGATGGCGAAGGCGGGGACAGCTACGGAGCGGCCGGCCGCCCGCAGCACGGCCTGGGGCGCCGCCGCAAGCGCGGCCCCCGCAGCCGTTGGGTCGAACCGCGCGGTGAACCGCACCGTGGCCTTGCCGCGCGGGGCGACCCGCACGGTCTGGCTCGGGGGCTCCAGCGCCCAGCCGTTCCCCTCCGCGTCCTCCCAGCTCAACTCGCCCACCATCTCGTGGGCATAGGGGTTGGCGGCCGAGAAGCTGAACTCCTTGCTCTTCGGCTCCGCGCCGGGATGAGGGAAGGAGAAGCTCTTGAAGCGCTTGGCGGCGGCCAGGAACTCGAGGGCGGCGACCGGCACCGCCTCGCCGAAGTCCCGGCGGCCGTTGGCCTTCGTGAGCACGGCGCAGTCGAGGGGCCGGCTCGCGTCGTCGTACGCGCTCACCACGAGCGCGTCGTCCTCGACCCCGACGATGCAGAAGTTGAGCGTGCTGGACGCGTGAGCCGCCCACGGCCCGGGCTGGACCTTGTACAGGCTGGCACCCCCGCCGCCGGTCACGATCTGCACGAGCGGCGGGGCCGACGAGTCGTCCCCGTCGGCGAACGGCACGGTTCGCTCGTAGGTGTGGTCGTGGCCCGCGAACACCAGGTCCACGCCGCGCTCGAGGAGCAGCGGGAGGAGGGCCTCGCGGAGCTTCTCGGAGCCGCCGTGCTTGCCGCTGCTGAAGAAGGGCTCGTGGGCGACGACGATCCGCCACGTGCCCCGGCACTCGGCCAGTGCCTGCTCCAGCCACACCAGTTGGGGGTCCCCGGGCTTCACCGAGGCGTACGAGTTGAGGACGAGGAAGTCGAGGCTGCCGAACCTCCAGGCAGTCCAGCCTGCGGTGGGGAAGGCGGCGGGCGGCGCGCCCCGCAGGCGCTCCGCCCACAGCAGCTCGCGAGGCGGGGCGAAGTAATCGTAGAAGACCGGGCTGTGCTTCTCGTGCGTGCCCATCGCCGGGAGGATCGGGCAACCGCGGAGCAGCTCGGCGGCAGGGACGAAGAACTGCGCCACCCACTGCGCCCGCACCCTGCCATCGCTGACGAAGTCGCCGGTGTGCACGACGAACGCCGGGTCGTGCGCGGCGATGGCCTGGGCCACGCGGGCGTGCTTCTCGGGGTTCGAGCGGCTGTCGCCGTACACCGCGAAGCGGACGGGAGCGGGGCCGTCCGGCGCCGTGCGGAAGCGCCAGAAGGGCGTGGCCGCGTGGCCGACGAACAGCCGGTACGAGCACTCGGTCGCCGGCGGCAGGCCCGCCAGGGTTACCTGGTGCAGGCGGGCGGGAGCAGGGCTGTCGGCGAGCCGCCGCTGCCGCCCGAAGCGGCACTCGACGCGGCCCGTGGTCGGCTCCTTCGTCTGCCACGAGATGGTGATGCGGTCGGGCCGCAGGCCCGTGAGGAATGGCCCGGCCTCCAGGGCCGTGGGCATCTCGACCGCGCCGGCAAGCGAGCCGGCCAGCCAGGCGAACCCTGCGGCCAGAAGACAGGGGCGTGCCATTCTGCGGTGGGTCACAGCATCCTCGCCGTCGTTGCCCGTCGTGGCCCGTCCCCTGGAAGGATCACCGGAGGCCACCCGTATTATCGCGGATCCTCCGTACCGCTGCAACAATGGCGTGCATGTCCTCCTCGGCCGCCAGGAGCATCGTCTGCGAGAACCACACGACCTCGCGGCACGCGCGCTCGGCGTTGGGGCACACGACCTTCGTGTAGTCCATCTCGCGGCCGTAGTAGGGGCACGACACGGGGCAGTAGGCGGGTCCCGTGCCCTTGCGCTGGAAGAGGGGGTTGCGGTAGAGGGGGTGCGGGTAGCCTGGGCCGCACGGCACGCCCTCGGCGCGCAGGGCCTCGACGAAGCGCTCGCGCGAGAGGCCGAACTCGTCGGCTACGATGCGGAAGCCGTAGAGGTGGTACGAGCGGGGGTTCGCCCGCGCGTCCTCGCGCAGCGGGTGCAGCCCCTCGATGCCGGCCAGGCCCGCGTTGAGGATCGCCGCGTTGCGGGCGCGGAGCGCCGTCTGCTCGGGCAGCCGCGTGAGCTGGGCGAGGAGCAACGCAGCCTGGAACTCGGTCATCCGGTAGTTCCCGCCCGTGAGGTAGTGCTCGTACCAGGGCTTGTCCTTGCCGCGCCCGACGTTCGACAGCGAGCGAATGGTGTCGGCCAGGCCCTCATCGTCGGTGAGGATGATGCCGCCCTCGGCCGACGTGATGTTCTTCGACTGCTGGAACGAGAAGCCGCCCGCGTCGCCGAGCGCGCCGCAGCCCTTGCCGCGCCACTTCGAGCCCCAGCCGTGGGCCGAGTCCTCGATCACCTTCAGGCCGCGGCGGCGGGCGATGTCGCCCAGGCGGTCCATGTCGGCCGGCAGGCCGCCGAAGTGCACGGGCATCACCGCCGCCGTCCTGTCCGTGATCGCCGCCTCGACCTGCCCCGCGTCCAGGTTCAGCGTGTCCAGCTCGATGTCCACGAACACCGGCACGGCGTTGGCCTTGAGCACGGCGGTGGCCGTGGCCACGAAGGTGTAGGGCGGCACGATGACCTCCATGCCCGCGCCGATCCCCGCCCCGATCAGGGCCAGCTCGAGCGCCGCCGTGCCGTTCGTGCAGGTGATCCCGAACCGCGCGTCCTGGAAGGCCGCGAACTTCGCCTCGAACTCGCGGACGCGTTCGCCGTACCACCACTTGCCGCTGTCGAGGACGGCGAGGAGGGCGTTGCGTTCGCGTTCGTCGTGCACGGGCCAGGCGGGCCACGGCCCCTTGTGGGCGGGCTCGCCGCCGAGGAGGGCCGGCGTCGTATTGGCCGAGGAAGCCATCGGATCTTCTCCTGGAGCGCGGGGCGGAGCGCACCTTGCCGCTGGGGGCATCCTACCCCCGGCTCGCTGCGGGGTCAAGTTGACTTGACTCGCGCCCTTCGTCCTCCTCTCCTATCTTTGCCCGCATCTCGGGCTCCGTAGCCCGCCGACGGCGGGCGGCAGGTGGTAGCCCACGGCGTAAGCCGTGGGTTCGGGTGGGTACAAGGGCCAGCCCCCGCAGGGGGCGGCAGAACGCCGGCGGCCAACGCTTCTGCCGCCCCCTGCGGGGGCTGGACCCCGGGCCGCCCAGTCCACGGGCTTACGCCCGTGGCTACCTTCTGACGCCCCTGACGGGGCTGGGAGCGCCCATGCGCAGAGATGTGGGCAAAGATCGGGCCCTCCTCTGAGGGGCGCGAGTCAAACCTGCCGGCGGGCCGTCCCTGGCCCGCGAGGGGCCGGGCGGGGCCTGTGAAAATGCGTCAGCCTTTCGGAGTGCGGCGCGAAGCGCCGCTTTCCATTGCACCGGCGCGGCTTCTGAGCCGGTCCCGCGCCCGGCCCTGGGCTCGGCCCGTGTGCAGGTGTCGTGGGCCGGCGCCGGTCGAACCCAAAGCGGCGCTCCGCGCCGCACTCCCAAAGGCTGTCGCACTGCTTGCCGCACCCCCCTCAGCCCCCAAACCTGATGCCGAAGGGCGCGCCGCCCTTGCAGGCAGCGGCGGCGTGGGCTATGCTGGTGCGAGGTCGGCGACGCCAAGGGGACGGAGTGAGATCGCTCATGCCGGACTATCAAGCCCTCACGGCTCTCGTGCGCGGCTCGCAGCCCGGGGTGATCCCCGCGGTGTGGGACTTCTTTCCCTGCCACGCGGGGGCCGTGGGCGGGGTGCCGAACTTCCTGACCTACTACTTCGACGCGGACGAGAAGCTGCGCCTCCAGCTCCGGCTCAAGGAGCTGTTGCCCGAGGCGCTGATCCTGCCGGGCGTGTTCCCCGACTTCGGCGTGATCGTCGAGGTCTCGGCCTTCGGCGGCCGCATCCAGTGGTTCGAGAACGGCGCGCCCTACATCGGCGAGGTCGTCCGCGGCCCGCGGGACATAGACGCGCTGAAGCCGCCGCGCCCGGGCCTCGACGGCCTGATGCCACTCGTCCTCGTGCAGCGCGAGGCGATGCGGCGCACGCTCAAGGCCCGGGGCATCGAGATGGAGCGCTGGGCGATGACGATGGGGCCGGCCGAGGTCGCCGGCCTGCTCATGGGCTACGAGCGCTTCTATCTCGCCATGTACGACGACCCCGCGCGCCTCGCCGCCCTGATGCGGCTCGTCACCGACTTCCTGATCGGGTGGCTGCGGACGCAGGACGCGGCGGCCGGCGGGGCGGAGGCCGTGTGCGTGGCCGACCACGTGGTGAGCCAGGTGCCGCCGGCCCTCGTGCGCGAGCTCATCCTGCCGCACGAGCGGGCCATCTTCGCCGAGTTCCCCCACGCCGTGCGCATCTACCACAACGAGGGCCGCCACTCCGACGAGCACATTGCGATGGTGCTGGAGTTTGGGGCGGACGTGTGGCACTTCGGCAGCGACGCGCACGCTCTGCCCGACCTCTACGCGAGGGTGGGCGACCGCATCGTGCTCTTCGGCGGCCTGGACCCGCACGGCGTCATCCGCAGGGGCACGCCCGACGGCGTCCGCGCCGCCAGTCGCGAGGTGCTTCGGCAGGCGGCCGGCCGCCGCCTCCTCCTCTCCTCCGGCACCGGCACGACGCCCGACACCTCGCTGGAGAACCTGAGGGCGATGGTCGAGGCCGTCACAACGCAATCATCGCCTTGACGACGCCGTCGGCGCGGGAGTCCACGAGGCGCAGGGCGCGCTCGGTCTCGCCGAAGGCGAAGCGGTGGGTGATGAGCCGCCGCAAGCGGCCGCGCTCGCGGCGCAACAGGGCCAACGCCGCAGGGAAGTGGCCGACGAAGCGCAACATCGGGAGGATGTCCAGCTCCTTCCGCACGGCGCGGGCCATGTCGAGCGGCACGGTCGCGCCGCGCGGGAAGCCGATGATCAGCACCGTGCCGCCCCGCCGCACGAGGTCTATGCCCTGCTGCGGGGTGTCGAGCGCGCCCGCACAGTCCACGGCAACATCAATCTCCTCGCCCTTCATCGCCGCGACGATGTCGGTGGCGTTCGGGTCGAGCGTGCGCTCGGCGCCCAGGGTCCTGGCCATCGCGAGGCGGGCGGGCACGAGATCGGTCGCGAGCGCCACGGTCGCGCCCACGGCCTGGCAGGCGACGGAGACCATCAAGCCAATCGGCCCGGAGCCCAGGACGGCCACGCGGTGGCCCAGGCGCACGCCGGCGCGCTCGACGGCATGGACGGCACAGGCGAGGGGCTCGCCCAGCGCGCCGTCCTCCGTCGTCAGCCCGTCGGGCAGCGGGTGCACGAAGTCGGCGGCCGTGACGAAGCGGTCGGTCAGCGCGCCGTCCACGGGCGGCGTGGCCGCGAACGAGACGTCGGGGCACAGGTTGTAGCGCCCGCCCCGGCACAGGCGGCAGCGCCCGCACGGCACGCCCGGCTGCACGGCGACGGGCTGGCCGACCTCCAGCCCCCCGACGCCCTCGCCCAGTTCGGCGATGGTGCCGGCGAACTCGTGGCCGAGGACGAGCGGGGCCTCGACGACCATGTCGCCGATCCGCCCATCGAGGAAGTAGTGGACGTCGGAGCCGCAGACCCCGCAGTGCTCGACGGCGACGGCCACCTGCCCCTGCCCCGGCCTGGGCATGGGGCGTTCCTCGATGGCTAGCTCTCCCGCTCGCCGGAGCACGGCCGCGCGGACGGTTTCTGCCATGTGGGTGCCCCTTCTGGCCGCTTCAAGCCTTGTTCGTGACTTTCTCGTAGGGCCAGGCGACGAGGCCGCCCTCCATGACCTTCACATTCGTCCATCCGTGGGCATCCAGCAGGCCGGCGGCCTCGTAGCCGCGGAGGGAGATCTTGCAGTAGCAGACGATCTCGCCGTCCTTGTCCTGGGGGAGTTCGTGAAGCCGTTGGCGCAGGGCGCCGAGGGGGATGAGGGTCTCGCCGGCGTCGAGGCGCATGGCCTGGAACTCGTCGGGGCCGCGGGCGTCGAGGAGGAAAGGCTTGTCGCCGGCATCGAGCTTGGCCTTGACCTCGGCGCAGGAGATGCCTTTCATGCGGCCGAGCATCTTGTTCTCCAGCACGTGCGCCGTGACGATCAGCGGGTCGAGCGCCGGGGAGAAGGGTGGGGCGTAGGGGAGATCGGCGTTGACGAGGTCGGCTACGGTGAGCTGGCCGTGGAGGGCCATGGCGGCGAAGCCGACGCGCTTGCTCACGTCGCCGGTGCCCACGCACTGGAAGCCGAGGAGCCGCCCCGTGGCGGCGTCGGCGACCATCTTGGTGATGAGGGGCTTGCCGCCCATGAACGGCGGCTTGTCGAGGCCCGCTGCGACGACGGCGATGATCTCCTCGTAGCCCAGCCGCCGGGCCGCGGTCTCCGACAGGCCGGTGGCGCCCGCCGTGTAATCGAAGACTTTGCACACACAGGTCTGGATGGTGCCGGGGAAGATGGCGCGGTTGCCGAGGACGGCGTTCTGCCCGGCCACGCGGCCCTGGAGGTTGGCCAGGTCGCCGAGGGGGGCGAGAACGCTCTCGCCCGTGATGCGGTGGTGGACCTCCACGCAGTCGCCGGCCGCATAGATGTCGGGGTCGGAGGTCTGCATGTAGTCGTTGACTTTGATGCCGCGGCCGACCTCGAGGCCGGCCTCCTGGGCGAGCCGGGTGTTGGGGCGCACGCCGACGGCCACGACGGCCAGCTCGGCCGCCAGCTCGGCGCCATCCTTCAGCCGCACGCAGGCCAGCTTCCCGTCCTTCCCAACGAACTCGGTCACCGCGTTGTTGGTGATGATCTTCGCGGCCTTGCTGTTGACGTGGTTCTCGACCAGCTTGGCCAGCTCCGGGTCGAGGAAGAGCAGGATCTGGGGCATCATCTCGACGACCGTGACCTGGAGGCCGGCCAGCTCGAGCGCCTCGCAGGTTTCCATGCCGATGAGGCCGCCGCCCACGACGACGGCGTTCTTCACCTTCCCCTCGTCGCGGATGCGCCGCAGGTAGTCGGCGTCGCGCATCGAGTGGAGGGTCGTGACCCCGTCGAGGCCAATGCCGGGAATGGGGGGCACCAGAGGGGTCGCGCCCGTGGCGATGATGAGCTTGTCGTAGTGAAGGGTCCGGCTCTCGCCCGTGACGAGGTTCTTGCACTCGACGGTGTGGGCGGCGCGGTTGATGGACACGGCTTCGGTGGAGGTGAGAGCCGTGATGCCCTTGCCCTTCATGAAGAAGGCGGGGTCTCGGACCACCCCGGTGGGCGTGCAAATGAGCTGCCTGCGGTCATCGAAGAAGCCCCCGACGTAGTAGGGGTAGCCGCAGGAGGCCATCGAGAGGTCGGGGTCCTTCTGGACGATGGTGATCTCGGCGTGCTGGTCCATGCGTCGGGCCTTGGCCGCGGCCTTCGGCCCGGCCGCCACGCCGCCGATGATCACGATCTTGCGTATGTCTGCCATTCCTCTTCCTCCGTGAGTTAGAGTCTCCGTTGGCCGCGCACTGCGCCCCATTGCGTCCACTCCTTCCTGGCCAGACCGGCCGGGTCAGCGGGGCTGTCACTTGAACCCGCCCCGACGCGGGGCGCCGCACTCGCCCGCGGAGCCCGAGGCCCCGACGCTGGCGAACGTGGAGAAGAGCTTCTGCATCCCGCGGCTTCCGCACTTGGGGCAGCGGTGCCGGCCCTGGGAGCCGGCCCGCTCCAGGACCTCGATGACCTGTCCGCAGTCGGAACACCGGTATTCGTAGATCGGCACGGCTTGTCCTCCAGGGTTACCGCTTCCGCGAGCGCATGCGTTCGATGGCCTTCCTGGCCACCTCGTTGTCGGGGGCGAGGACGAGGAGGCGCTCCAGCTCGTCCTGGGCCTGCACGAGGAGCTGGTTGGCGGCGCACCACCGGGCCAGCTCGAGAAGCGGCTCGGGCTTGTCGCCCGCCTCGTAGCGCTTGCGGACGTAGGCGGCCATCCTGCTGGCGGCGGGGCTCGCGGCGCCGGCGCCGCCCATCAGGAGGGTCCACGTGTCGGCGCAGCGCCCCACGCCGATGCAGGGGCCGCCGCCGAGCATGATCTTATGGTGGCCCTGCGAGTAGTACCAGCCCATGAACGTGCCGACCCCGGCGCCCTGCCCGTAGGCGATGCACTCGCCGTTGGCCTTCGTGTGCTCGCGGCCGGCGCGCTGCCAGGGGGTCTTGAGCTCGGCCGTCGGCGATTCGTGGGCGAAGTACTTCTTCGCCACCATCTCCTCGGAGTGCTTCTTCGCGGCGACGACCAGGCGCAGGTCCATCTCCAGCGGCGGGAGGCCGAGGAGGATGCGATGCGTGTTCAGCCGCTCGATGCAGGCGTGCTCGCCGGGATCGATCCAGGCCGCCAGCTCGCGGTTGGCCCCGAGGAGCGACCGCCACCTGATGCCGCCCGCGCACTGGCTGACGAACGTCACCTGGACGAGCACGTCGCGGAGCTCCTCGTTCCAGCCGAAGCGCAGCCCGCAGCCGGCGGCATACGTCTCCATCTCGTGGACCGCGTCGCTCAGGGGCTTGAACTTGTCGGATTCCTCCAGCACGGCCATGGCCGCGTCCAGGGCCTTCTCGATCGGGGCCATCGCCTCGTCGAGCTTCTCCTTGCTGAAGGCGTTGCCGTTCACCAGGTCGCGCACCTTGGCCTGGTGCGGGGCGACGGCGCTGCGGAGGCCGGCGACGGGCTTCTTGCCTTGCAGCGTGCCCAGGAGCTGCGCGAGCCTCTGCCAGGCGCGGCTGCGGGCCTTCTCGACGGCGCCCACGACCTGCCGCGGCGGCGCCTGGCCCGTCTCCTGGAGCTTCTGCCAGGCCTCCTGGCGCTTCTCGGGCGTCGAGGCCGAGGCCTCGAGCGCCTGGACGAACGCCATCGCCGGGCTGGGCGCCTCGCCGGCGAAGGCGGCGGCCGAGGCCAGGGCGAGGCACAGCCGTGTCGCGTTCCGCCGCACGCGGGGTCTCCTTTCCTGCTCTTGCCCCCTGATTCTAGCGCAAAGCCTGCCCTGCTGCGAGGGCACGTGCCCGGCCAGCTTCGCGTGTTGCAAAGGAGGGGGTGGGGTGGTAAAATGCATGTGGCGCAAGATAGGTGTAGTACGGCCCGAGGTCGCAGCCATGCCCAGGCCCCGGCTATGTTTGACCGTCGTGAGCGAACTCCTTCGGGGAGAGCAGTTCTCCTTCGACGGCGATCAGCCGATCAGCATCGGACGCACGACCGACAACACGCTGCCGCTCGACCACAAGAGCGTCTCGCGCCGCCACGCGCGCATCGAGGCCGACGACACGGGCTACGTGCTGCTGGACCTCGGGAGCCACAACGGCACGCGCGTCGGCGACAAGCTCGTCTCCAAGCAACGGCTCCAGTCGGGCGACGTGATCGGCCTCGGCGAGATCCTGGTGAAGTTCGTGCTGGTGGACGATGACGCGGCGACCGAGGGGATGGGCGGCGGGAATCTGCCCGTGGTGGCCGCCGCCGTGGCGCAGGCCGCCGCGCTGGCCCGCCCGATGACGTTCGAGGATGTCTTCGTCCCGGGCGGCGCCACGACGCCCGTCGCGGGACCGAAGGCGCGCCGCAACTTCTGGCCCGCCATCTACGCCCTGGGGATGGTGCTCGTGGTCGTGCTCGGCCTGGCCGCGTTCTGGGCCGTCGGCGTGCGGCCGATCGAGACGCCGCGCGTGGACGTGCTGGTGCGTGCGAACGAGTCGCTCCCGGTGGACCTCTCGCGCCTGCCGGCCCCCGAGCAGCGGGGCTGGATGCGCGGGCTGAGCCGCATCCAGCGCATCGGCACGCCGGCCGACCAGCAGGTCGCCGACGCCCGGACCACGCTCTTCCACACGCTTGTCTCGGTCCGCGGAAAGTCCCCAGGGTCCACCGACATCCCGGTCTACGGTCCCCCCCTCGGCGAGGTGATCCTCCGCGTCGTCGTCCGAGGCGCCAAGCCGCCGCCCGAGGCCGCCGACCCCGGGGGAATGTCGGTGGCCGATCGCCGCGCCTTCGGCCACAGGATCCTGCAGAAGGCCGACACCTTCGTGATTGGCAAGGGCAGCGTGAACTCCTACACCTGGGGGATCGCGAAGGAGCTGGACCTGGCGGCGCGGCTCCTCGAGCCCATTCCCAACGAGCTCACCCACGCCACCCGGGCCTCGCAGATGGCGCACGAGCTGCGCAAGGCCCTCAACCGCCGCTTCGATCAGCTTGCCCGGGAGATTGACATCTTGCGCGAGCAGGGCAAGTACCCCGAGGCCCTCGCCAGGGCCCTCGAGCTCAGGAGCCTGTTCCCGGACCCCGAGTCGGAGGAGCACCTCGTCGTCAACCTCTTCTACGAGGGGTTGGTCGAGGAGGCCGCCCGAGCGGAACGCGAAGCCCAGGAGAAACGCTAGATGCGCCTTGTGGCAATGAGCGCCGGTCAAACCCTCTCCTTCCCCCTGCGGCAGGGCTCCACCCTCATCGGGCGCCACTCCGCCTGCCACATCTGCATCCCCTCCAAGACCCTCTCGCGCCGCCACTGCCAGTGCTACGTGGACGGCACGAGCGCGACCCTGCGCGACCTCGGCAGCTCGCACGGCACGTTCGTGAACGGCCAGCGCGTCGAGCGGGCCGACCTGCACCACGGCGACGTCGTTTCCCTCGGCGGCTTCGAGCTGCGCTTCGACTCCGAGGGCGCCGCGCCCACCTACGGCCACGGCGCCGGCGCGGCCGAGGACATCGTGGTCACCGCCGCGCCCACGGGCGCGGAGATGCCCGGCGGCCCGCCGCCCGGCGCTGCGCCGGGCGGGCAAGGCCCCACCCAGCCCCTCGGCGAGGACCTGCCGCCGCCGGCGCCCACCGACTTCCCGGAGTCGCCCAGCGGCGACGAGACGCCTGCCGACCAGAGCTTCATGCCCGCGCCCTACGTGCCGCGCCAGGAGACCGTGCTCGGGGGCGGCGGCGCCGGGCAGCCCCAGCTCGTCGTCCGCGAGGGGCGCTGGTTCCTCCGCGACCCGCGCACGGGCCGCGAGGTCGAGATCGCCCCCACCGGCGGCGGAGCCGCCGCGGCCGCCGCGCCCGCCGCCGCGCTCCGGCGCCCCAACACCCGCCTCCTCGTCACCGTCATCGCCATCGCCGCCGTCGTCGTCATCACCTTCGCCGCCGTCATCCTGCGCCGCAAGGGACCGGTGGACGACCGGCCGCGCGTCAGCGACGCCGTCTGGGCGCAGATCGTGGACCCCGGGGTGGACGAGTTGAAGAAGGGCAACTACGCCCAGGCCCTCGCCCAGTTCAAGCTCGCCAGCGGCAAGCGGCCCGACCTCGAGCCTGCCCGCCTCCTCACCCAGTACGCCCTGCTCCTCCAGGCCGCGGCCGGCGACTTCCCGAAGCTCGACCGCAACGAGGCCCGGCGCTACCTCGAGAGCGTCGAGAACACCCGCTGCCCCTCCGACAAGGCCATCGCCTTCGCCCGCGAGCAGCGCGAGTGGATCGATCGCGAGAGCGTGGCCCTCGGCCTCCTCGACCAGGCCAAGGCCCGCCTCGCCAACGCCGGCGACAGCGAGGACGTCCTGCTCGAGGTCCGCGCCAGCCTCGAGCAAATCCCCCAGGAACGCTACGCCGCCAAGCTCGCCAAGCAGCTTGCCGCCGACATCAATAAGTCCATCGCCGCCTCCCGCCTCGGCCGCGCCGAACGTGAGAAGGCCCAGCTCAAGTGGGCCGAGGCCGTCACCGAGTACCTCGGCGCCATCCCCTTCATCGAGGACTCCGCCCTCAAGGCCCAGGTCAACAAGCAGATCGAGGAGTGCCGCCGCTACGCCGTCGAGTCCGGCCTCATGCGCCAGGCTCAGGATGCCATCCGCGACAAGAACTACAGCGGCGCCGAGGACGCGCTTCGGCGCATCCAGCCCGGCTACTACTACGGGCGCGCACAATCCCTGCTCGCCGAAATCAAGCGCATGCGCGCCGCCGACGCCGCCGCCGCCCTCCGCCAGCGCATCCTCGCCCTCTACACCAGCGGCGCCGGCCTCGAGGCCGACAAGCTGGCCCGCGACAACAAGCTCGACGAGTTCGCCTACATCGGCGAGCGCGTCAAGCGCATCGAGGAACTCCTCGCCGCCGGCAAGAAGGCCGAGGACGACCACCAGTACCCCGAGGCCGAGAGCAAGTACCAGGACGCCATCGCCGTCGAGTCCGACACGAATAACGACTACAATCGCCGCGCCCAGCGCCTGCTCGACGCCCTCAAGGCGCGCTATTCTGAGATCGCCAAGGAGTTCTCTGCCAAGGTCTTCCCCCTCGTCAACAAGGACCCCCTTCAGGCCCGGAAGTGGGCCGAGGAATCGCTGAAGTACGACGCGGCGAACAAGCGCGCGAAGGACGGCCTCGACCACCTCGAGCGTCAGGCCAAGCTGCTCCTCAACGACGGCATCCGCCACGCCGCCGAGAAGCGCTTCTACAACGCGAAGGGGACCCTCGAAAAGGCTCGGGACTCTGCTCCTCCCGGCACCACTCTCTACCAGCGGATCGTCCAGGAGCTTCAGAAAGTCCTCGACCAGCTCCACGAGTGACCGCAATGCGCGTTGGCACGCGGCTCCTGATCCTCAAGCTGGCGTTCGCTGCCGCGGCCCTCGCCGTTCTCCTCCTCGCCATGCACCTGCTGCTTCCGGGGCTGCTGGGGCGCAGCGCCCCGCCTCCGCCCGGCGCCGGCCAGGCGCGTGCCGAGACGAAGTCGGCCCGCGTCACCGTGCCGCGCGACGGCGGCAACCTGCCCTCGGGGCCGCGCGTGGCGCTCCAGGTCGCGGGCCAGGTCGAGAGCTTCGTCCAGGCATTCTGCGCCGAGTTGGGTCCCACCCTCGGGCTCCAGCGGCCCGCCGAGAAGCTCGACATCCACGTCCTCGGCACCCACGCGGAGGCGGAGGCCTTTGCCCAGGGACGCAAGCTGAAGCCGGACCCCGCTCACCCCAGCGCTTTCCACGACCCCGCCTCCGGCACCCTCGTGGTCACCCTGAGGCCCTACCCCGACCTGGTGGGCCTCGTCCTCCACATGGCCACCCACCTCCTCATGGACCGGGCGGGCGGCCCCGACGCCCAGTGGAGCACCTGGCTCGCCGTGGGGATGGCCGTGTGCGCCGAGCAAGGGGCGCTCCAGCCCGGCCCCGTGCGTCCTGGCTCGGGCATGGGCAGGGACGCCTTCGTGGTGCTCTCGGTCGCCAGCCGCGGTGCCCACGTGCCGCTGCACATGCTCGCGCGCGGCGGCCCGGCGCTCTTCGCCGGCCCGCTCGGCTCGCTCGCCTACCGGGAGTCGGGCCTGCTCGTGCTCTACCTGCTGCGGGGGCCCGCGGCCGGGCGCCGCCAGGCATTCCTCCGCTACCTGCATCTCGAGCGCCAGCCCGGCCCCGTGGCGCCCGGCGCGCTCGAGGCCGCCCTGGGCACCGACCTCAACGGATTGGAGACAGAATGGTTCGTCTTCCTTCGCGCCATCGCCCGTTCCCGCTGACCTCACTGGCCGCGCTCTCTGCCCGGCCGCTCGGCATTGCCCTCGCTCTCCTCCTCGCCGGCTGCTCGGGTGGCTCGGACGACTCGGCTGGCAGGACGGCCTCCGGCAAGATCCAGCTCAACATGTGGCACGCGCAGAAGAAGCAGAACGAGGATGCCCTCAAGGCCGTCGTCCAGCGCTTCAACGCCGCGAGCCCCCACTACGAGGTCAAGCTCCACAACGTCGGGTCCTACACCGCCATGTTCCAGAAGACCCGCGCGACCATCCAGGGCGGCAAGCTGCCCGACCTGTGCATCGTCTACGAGAGCATGGTCGCCGAGTTCATGGAGGCCAACGTCGTCCTCCCCCTCGACGACTGCCTCGACCACCCCGACTACGGCCTGTCCAAGGCCGACCAGGCCGACATCTTCCCGTCGTTCCTCCAGGCCAACCGCTACGAGGAGTTCGGCGGCCAGCTCCTGTCGTTCCCCTTCACCAAGAGCCTGCTGATGCTCTACTGCAACACCGACCTGCTGCGCTCGGCCGGCATCGAGAAGCCGGCCGCGACGTGGGCCGAGTTCACCGAGCAGTGCCGCAAGGTGAAGGCGAAGACGGGCCACCCCGCCTTCGCCTACTCGCGCGACCCGTCGTCCTTCGACGGCATGGTGTTCGCCCACGGCGGCAAGCTGGCCACCATCGCCGACCGCCGCAGCCGCCTCGACAGCCCCGAGGCTGTCCGCTCGCTCGAAATCCTCGACACCCTGGTCCGCGAGGGCCTCGCCACCGTCATCGCCATGGGCGGCGACGACGACCGGTCGCTCTTCGCCGATGGCAAGGTCGCCTTCATCCTCCGCTCCAGCACCACCCGCTCCTACATGGAGAAGGACATGGTGGACAAGGACGGCCGCGAGAAGTTCCAGTGGGCCATGGTCTGCCCCCCCGTCGGCGAGGGGCGGCCCAAGCTCACCGTCCTCTACGGCGGCAACATCCTCATCTTCAAGAGCACGCCCGAGCGCCAGCGCGGGGCCTGGGAGTTCATCAAGTTCTTCATCTCCCCCGAGATCACCGCCGAATGGTCGGTGAAGACCGGCTACCTCCCCGTCCGCCGCTCCGCCGCCGACGTGCCCATCCTCAAGGACTACTTCGCCAAAGGCCCCCGCCACCGCGCCGCCTTCGACACCATCCCCTTCGGCGTGCCCGAGCCGAACGTGGCCGGCTGGCAAGCCGTCCGCGAGCACATCAAGACGGCCCTCACCAACGTCTGCATGGGCCGGGCCACCCCTGCGGAGGCCGCTGCCGAGATGGGCCGCCAGGCCGACGCCGAGCTCGCCCGCTTCGCGCCCCGCGCCAAGCGTTGAGGGGCCGTGGTCCCATAGGTCCTATCGTGCAAGTGATCAACCGCAACCGCAGCGCCCCCTTCGTCACCAAGGATGGCTCGACCATCCGCTCGCTCCTCGACCGCACGAACTCCTCGGCGGCCAATCAGAGCCTGGCCGAGGCCACCGTGCCCCCCGGCGGCGCCACGGCCCCCCACCGCCACCTCAGGGCCGAGGAAATCTACTATATCCTCAGCGGCCACGGGCACATGCAGCTCGGCGACGAGGGGCGGGACGTCGGCCCCCTCGACGCCGTTCTCATCCCGCCGGGCACATCGCATGCCATCGCCAACACGGGCGCCGCGCCCCTCGTCTTCCTCTGCTGCTGCGCCCCGCCCTACTCCCACGACGACACGCTGCTCGACTGAAGCGGGAAGAGCCGGCTCAGGGCGGCTCGACGGCGCCAGCGGGGGAGGGGCACTGGGGCCGCCAAGGTGGCCACGCGCGCGCAATACCCCCTGGCCACCTTGAAGGCGCCGGCCAGACCGTGCCACCGGAGCCATAACAGCTTATGGAATAGACAGATACGATGCCTTGCCCCCTCGCGCCGGCCGCCTGTCCGCCCCGTCAAGGTGGCCACCCCGCCTCCCGCCTCACAGCAGCGCGGTGCTGAAGTAGCGCTCGGCCCGGTCCGGCAGCACGGTGGTCACGTTCCCCTTCACCCGGCGGGCGAGCTGGCGGGCGGCCCACACGTTGGCCCCCGACGAGATGCCGACCAGCAGGCCGAAGTTGCGGCTCAGCTCGCGCGTCGTCTGGATCGCATCCTCGTCGCTCACCTGCAGCACCTCGTCAATCAGCTTCACGTCCAGGATCGCGGGGATGAAGCCGTCGCCGATCCCCTGGATCTGGTGCAGCCCCGGCTCGTGGCCGAGCAGGGCCGACACGTTCTTCGGCTCCACCGCCACGATGCGCACGCCCCGCTTCCGCTCGCGCAGAAACTTGCCCACCCCCTGAAGCGTGCCCCCGCTGCCCACGCCCGCCACGAAGCACGCGATGTCGCCCGTCATCTGCCGCCACAACTCGACCGCCGTCTCCTCGTAGTGGCACCGCGGGTTGTCGGGGTTCTCGAACTGCTGGGGCACGAACACCCGCGGGTCCTCCGCGGCCATCTCGCGCACCCGCTTCACCGCGCCCGCGATGCTCTCGGCGTCGGGCGTCAGCACCAGCTCGGCCCCCAGGGCCAGAATCAGCTTCTTGCGCTCCTCGCTCATCCCCTCGGGCATCACGATGCGCACCTTGTAGCCCTTCAGACGCCCCACCAGCGCCACCCCGATGCCCGTGTTCCCCGACGTCGGCTCCACGATGATCGAGTTGCGCTTCAGCCGCCCGTCGCGCTCGGCCCCCTCGATCATCGCCCGGGCCACCCGGTCCTTGATGCTCCCGCCCGGGTTCAGGTACTCCGCCTTGGCGAACACCCGCTCGCCCTTCAGCCGCAGCAGCGGCGTGTTGCCGATCAGGTCCAGAATGTTGTCCGTAAGCATCGCACCCGGCCTCCTGAAGCCGCACCCTTCCGGCGATTGGTCCCACGCGGCCCCTATTCTCCCCTTACCGCCCCGCGGCGTCAAGCGCTTTTCATCCCCGCAGGGTCCCTGCCCTGCATGGCACCACCCCGCGCACGGGGATGATTCCTTGGCGACTTGGCGTCTTGGCGGTCGGTTCTGTCGCCCCGGGGTTCCGCCGGCCGGGGCGCTCCGGGGGCGGCCGGCATGTTGCCGGAACGCAAATCCATGTTGCCGTTCGGCAACGGGTTGTAAGTGTCTAATTGGCAAGGGGAAGCGGCGATTTGGCCGCTCCGGGGCGAGACTCGTGTTGCCGGGCGTCAACATGGCCTCGGCGGCGGCCAATTTGGCGGCCCGGGGGCCGCGCGCGACCGCGCTGTAAGTGCTTGCACGGCAACAGGAAACGTCGAACGATGCGCATGCCCGATTTGGCCGCCGGCCGGCACGTCATTTGCAAGTGTTCAACCCATCTTGTGTTGAAAGGCAAGCCTAGCTACTGCCGGCTTGCCGTGAGGCCATGAGGCACTGCAAGGAGAAACAGGTCGTGAAACCCGCCCATCGCTCTCTCGCCGTGACCGTCGTCGCCCTCCTGCTGGCCCTCGCCGTGCCCGCCGCGCAGGCCGGCGTGGTGGCGTGGTGGGCCTTCGAGGGCAACACGAACGATTCGGGGCCCAACGGCTACAACGGCGTGGTCACGGATGCCGTGCCGACCTCGCCGCCGACCTACGTTGCAGGGCCGGTGGGCCAAGCCCTGAACATCACGCCTACCGTTGGCGACTACGACTACGTGACTATCCCGCATACGCTTTTCTCCACTGCCCCCACCAAGTTTTCTGTCGGCTTCTGGCTCAATCCGAACACGGCTGTGGATTACAATCAGGGGATAGGCCGCGATTGGAATGACTTCAATTTTCATACCACCTCAAACGGCAGTGTCTATACGGGAGTGAATTCGAACAACGCCTCACGGTTCACGCCGACCCAGTTGCCCGCCAACACCGTCCAGTTGAGCACCTGGCAGTACTTCACGTTCACGTACGACAACGGCAATGCCGCCTTTTACAAGGATGGCAACCGGCTCGCCTCGAAGTCCGGCATGGCGGCATCGAGCCCGTGGACCACCTTCATGATCGGCGCGGACGTGGTCGGTAGCGCGGTCAATGGCGCCGTGGACGAGGTGGCGATCTGGAACCAGACGTTGAGCCCCATTGACGTCAAGAAGCTGGCCGCGGGGGGCACCTTCACGCCCGCGGACGTGGCGACGTACGACCTGGCGAATGTGACGTATCGCATCCAGGTCGGCTCGCCGCCGGCCTCTACGTCGGGGAACACGACGGTGAAGGCGTATGCGACGGACGACGTGGATAAACTGGGCTCGCAGTTCGCTTCGACCTCCTCGGGGAGCAACCAGGTCACGGCGACCGGCAGCGTGCCGTGGCGGGTGGGCATGACGGATTACTTCCAGGTCGAGGCGACC
>Ga0307380_10003106_pt1 | contig 23214 bp, 19 predicted proteins | sample UN3MG_FD_202239 | JGI IMG/M metagenome (GOLD analysis project Ga0307380, IMG submission 202239) | Soil microbial communities from Risofladan, Vaasa, Finland - UN-3 | ecosystem: Environmental > Terrestrial > Soil > Coastal area > Acid sulfate soil | place: Finland: Risofladan, Vaasa | collected... | reverse complement strand
ACGTCGGGCCTGGCCCGGATGGAAGGATGCCGCAAGAGCAGTTGCCCCAGCGCGAATGCGGCCTCCACGGCGGTGTCCCAATCCTCGTCCTGCTCGGCCAGCAGGACGAGCTGGTCGGCGCGGCGGTTCGGGTCGACGGCGGCCAAGGCCACCGCTAGCTTGAGGTTCTTGGCCATGTGGGTGTCCTCGTACCGGCCGGCCAGCTCGCATAGCTGCTGAAGGTGCTCCTCGGGGGTGATGCCGAACCTGTTGACGTGCAGATACGCCGCCAGTGCCTGCGCCGAGCGCCAGTCGTTCAGCACGTCGTTGGTCCTCATCAGCCACAGCAGCCGCTCCAGGCGGTACAGCGCCTGCTCGTAGTACTCGCGCGGCGGCACGGGCGGAGGTGCGGCGAACACGCTCGAACCGCGGCCGGCCTCGGCCAGGCCGGCGGGCCTTGCTGCCGCGCCCCGGACTCCCTCCCGGGCCGCCTGAAGCTCGTTGTATGCCTGACGAATAAGCGCCTCGCCGCGCGGCCGGGGCGTGCCCGGCAGGACCGAGCGGCGAATGTCCAGCTCCGCCAGGCGCCACTGCGCCAATGCCGCCTGCGGACTGAAGCCGTAGTCGCGGCGCAGGCGCTCCCACGATCCGGCGGTCGACGCGATGACCTCCGGCAGCTCCCAGGTCCGCTGCGGGTCCTGCCTGTACTCGTCGGGAACCGGCGCGAGGTGGGCGGCCGTGCACTTGACCCATCCCTCGCTCAGTGCGCGCCGATCCAGTTGCAGGCTGCCGCTCTGGGCGAGTATCCACGCCACCGAAGGCGCCTGCTCACTCCGCGGGTAGCGACGGAGAAACCGCTCGCACTCCTGCCGGAGGCGATGCTTGCCCTCGACGAGGCGGCCCTGGGCCCGTTGCAGCAGGGACTGGGGGCTCAGGCCCTCCGCGGCGTTCCTGGCGATCCAAGTATCCAGATCGACCGGCTCGAAGACCGCGTCGCCGGGCGAGAGATGCTTGACGATCAACTGGTAGTCGAGCTCGGCCGGCCCGATCTTCCAGAAGAATACCGTCACCGGCCCGGCGAGCATGATGGCCAGCACCGGCCAGACCGCGCCCGGGCGGTATCGGGTGACCTTCGCCAGGCCCACGACCACGGCGAAGGCCAGCACCGCCGACAGCACCGCCACCACGAACGGCGCCTTCAGCACCCACCTCTGTATGGGCAGCACGGCCACCGCCGACGAGCCGGCCGACGCGAACAGGTACAGGTACAGGCCCAGCGGCAGCAGCCCGAGCATCGCCGCGAGAAACGGCATGTCGCTCCGCATGGTCGTCCTGCCCGCCAGCAGGCACCCGATGGCCAGCGCCAGCGCCATCGCCGGCGCGTGCCCGACGGCAGCCACCAGCACCACGAACGCCGCCGCGTATCTCAGCCGGTACAGCACCGACACGATGATCGGTATGAAGATCACCACCCCCAGTAGCAGCCCGCCCACCAGCACCATCCACGGGTGGGTCAAGACGTTCAGCGTCCTCTCGAACAGGTCCGGCAGCGTGGTGGGGTTGGTGATGTCGGCCACGTACGAGCTCGGCCGCACGTCCAGCCACCGACCGGTGGACAGGTACAGCCAAAAGGCGTTGACCAGCGCAAAGCCGATCAGGTTCACGCCGAGGAAGATAGCCGACCGCAGCCGCCCCGTGGGACGCAGCAGCGGCTGAACGCCCCGATGATGGTCATAGCGCTCGCCCACGGCCATGATCGTATGCCGGCGCCCTGCTCGCGGGCAACGCCCTCTGTCGCCCAGCTTCCGCGTGATCTTGCGGTAGCCCGGCGCGATGCAAGGGGCGAGGCGTGCTTATCCCTTCCTTGACCCCAGCCCCACGTAAACGCGCTTGCCGATGCGCTCGAAGCCGACCTTGGCGGCGACCCGGAGGGAGGCCGCGTTGGACTGCCCGGCCGACCACACGGGTACGAGGCCGGCCGCCTGGACCGCCCGCGCCACCGCCGACGCGGCGGCCGTCGCGTAGCCCCGCCTGCGGAACGGCTCCAGTGTGCAGACGCCGATGTCCGCATGCACGCCCGTCCGCGCGCTGGTGTGCGCGATGGACACGACCTTCCCTTCCACAAGCCCCGCGGCCGCAAAGCCCTCCTGCAGCATGGCGCGCGTGGAGCCGAACCCCGCCCCGCGGACCGGCGGCTCAGCCGCTTCAAGCAGCGGCGCGTCGTCCCGGGTCAACAGCCGCACGTGCGGGTGTCCACAGACCGTAGCGGGACGCCTCAGCTCGTGGAAGATGTCCTCGTAGAGCCAAGTCTTCTGCTCCCTCCGGCCCCGCATGATCTCCGCAAGCGAGCGCGCTGTGTCCGCATCCACCTCCACGCACTGCCAGCCGCCGACTCGTTGAAGAATATCCCAGATCGCCGCCGGCTCGCCGTAAGCGTCCGGCTCGGCCGGCACCGCGCGTCGCTGCACGACGGCCGCCCGGAAGTCGCCCGGCCCGCCCACAACCCACGCCCTGCACAGCCCCCGCCGAAGCGCATCGACAGGACCAACAGTCAGGGGCGTGTCTCCAAGCGCCTTCGCCAGCGCGTGTTGGCCCGCCTGGTCCAGCAGCAGGGGGTCCATCGCGCTCACTTGCCGACGGCGTCCCTGGCCGGGCCGGGCCGCCAGCGGACGGCCTCCAGGAGGGCCGGGCGGTTGGCCTGCCAGCAGACCTCGCTCTTGACGGCGGCCGGCAGCTCCAGCGTGACCATGGCGATCTTGCGGTCGATGCCCGCCCATGAGCCCATGGAGCCCGGCGTGGGATAGCCGATTGTGCCCATGGCGGGGTAGCCGTTGTGGGCGGCCATCTTCCGGGCGAGCGCCTCGGCCGGGCCGTCCCAGTTGTTGCACTGCTTACCACCGGCGATCGAGTGAATGGAGATGATCGTCTTGGGTGTGAGTTGGCGAACGGCCTTGATGATTGCGCGGGTTTCCGGCTCGCAGGCCGCCTTGGCGCCTCCGTGATATCGCCCGGTTTTGCTTTCGCGCCAGTTGGCGGCCGGGAAGTTGCGGTTAAGGTCCACGCCGCGGCTGTTGGCCCGCGTTCCCGCCTCCAGGCCGTCGGGGTTGGCCCGCGGCAGCACCGCCACTGTGCGGTCCTGCCAGATCGACGGGTCGGCCCGCAGGTGCTCCAGCAGGCGCTCGGCGACGGCGGCGCTTGCCGGCTCGTCGCCGTGGATGCCGCCGAGGATGAAGATCGCCGGGGCGCCGTCACCGAAGACGTGCATGACCAGCTTCGTGCCCTTGACGGACCGCCCGAGGACAACGGTGCGCTCCCTGGGCTCGGGCTGCTTCGGCTCGGGGATCTCCGGCGGCTCGTACCGCTCGACAGGCGGCGCGGGCAGCGTCACGTGCACGACCGTCGGCTCGTGCGACACCTGCTTCTGCTGGCAGCCGGACAGAACGGCACAGCACCATGCGCTGAGGAGCAGCGCACGCGCCGCCCAGCGCCTGCCGGCCAACCTGTACCCGATCGGATCAGCATCTGTCATCTGAGGTCCAGTGCGATTCAATAGAGCCGCGATTATCGCCGCAACGCCCCGCGAGCCCAAACCTATTCCTCGCCGGAGGCCAGGACCCGCAGTGCGATGTCCACCTCAAACGCCGGGCAGGCGAAGGCCCGTCGGCCGCTGGCGTGATAGAACCGCTCGGCCGTGCGGACGGCGCCGCTCGCCGGGTCGATCCACTCGGCAAGATATCGGCCGGCCGGAAGGTCCAGCACAAGCTCGGCCTGCCCGTCCCGCCCCGGGCCGGCGGGCTTGACGGCCTCGGCGGGCGACGGCGAATCCGGCGTGATCGCCTTGCGGTCGGGGTCCTTGTAGGCGTTGACGTACACGGCATACCCGGCGCCCGGCTGCACCAGCGCGCGGGCCGTCGCCGCCGGCCAGCTCCAGCCCTTGATGACCGAGTTGTCCGGGCGCATGTGGATGAAGTCCAGGGCGTTGATGAACTCCCGCAGCACTGCCAGTTGTTCGCGGACCTCGGCGGTCGTGGAACCCGGCGCGTCGTTCGCCACGTCAGTTCCGTCAGGCCGGGCGACGGTGTAGCCGTAGTCCAGGTTGTTGTACAGCCCGCCGCCTGCAATCAGGAAATCCCACGCCTCGGTGCGATAGGGCGCGGCGTGGCTGCCGCGGAAGCCAGTCTCGTCGTCGCCGATGACTCGGCCCAGCCCGTAGTTCATCTCCACCGTCACCGGCGGGAAGGCGTAGTGGAAGTTGAGAATCGAGACCGCCGGGTGAGGCCGCTCGACCTTCTTGTGGTGGTTGGCGATGTTCTGCGCGATCAGGTGCCGCGCCGGCAGTGGCGATTCGGCCTGGGCGATCGCGTCGGTCACGTGCGCCTGGAAATCGTCGCCGATCCCGAAGTACGGCTCGTTGGCGATTTCGTAGAACAGGTTGTCGAACCCGCTCAGCTCCGAGACGATCTTGCGGACCATGGCCTCCTGAACGGCCAGCAGCTTCGTGTTGGCCAGCGAGTAGGCGTCCTCGCGGGAGCAGTCGCCGACGCCGTTGACGTTGTTGGCCGCGTGCAGCGGGCTGGCCTGCCAGAGCTGCTCGGGGGCCTCCTTCCGCTGGTAGTACGGACAGAACAGGCTCATCTCCACGACGATGCCGCGCCCGCCCGCCTGCGAGACGAAGTCCTTCAGCCGCGCGAAGTACGCTTCGTCCCAGCGGGCCAGGTCGAACTTGTTGCCGCCCTCGACGTAGCCTGCCTGTTCGCTGCGGGCCCAGGGGCAGATCAGCCGCCCGGGCGCCGGCCGCAGGTTGTTCCGCTCGATCCGGAACGACCCGGCCACCTCGCGATACGCACCGCTGAAGATGCGGGTGTAGTTGAAGCCCTTCGACCCGAGCGCGTCGAGGTAGCAGACGTAGTCGAAGTCCAGGTTCAACACCGCGCCGTAGTGCTCGGCCGAGCTAAGCAGTATCGTCGGCCGCCCGCGGAACTCGAAGTAGTGCGGGTTGTCCGGATGAAGTCGGATGGGTTGGCTGCTCATTGCGTCAGTGCCTTTGCTCAACCGGCTCGGCGGCCTGGATCGCCTCGGCGGCCGCGAACGATGCCACGGCATCCTCCAGCGCGGGCTCGAACGGCCGACGGCCCCGAAGCGACTCGACGAAGGCCCGCGTCTCGTCCAGCGTGCCGTTGGCGTCAACGGGCGGGGAGTCTGCCGGCACGCGCCAGTTCAGGACTTCCTGGCGAGCGTCGTGGATGGTGACGCCGGCGGCGAGGGCGTCGATGAGGATGCGATAGTCCTCGCCGAGGATCTCGTAGGTCTCTTCATGGAAGCCGACTGCGGATGCAAAGACCAGCTCCGCGGCTGCACCCGAATCGAATGTCAGCGTGCCCTGATACAGATGCGAGTCGGGGTCGCCGGTTGCGACGCGCCTGGCGACGACCTCGCACGGCCGGCCGAGGAACGAGCAGACCGCATCCACCAGATGGATGCCGGTCTGAGCGACGAAGCCGGCCTCGCGGCGCTTGTGGCGGAGCATCCGCGCGACGATGAGCCTCGGCGGGCGCTTCGCTTGATCCGCCAGCCACTGCCTCGCCCTGACGACGGCCGGGCAGAAGCGGCGATTCATAGAGACCATGTGCGGCGTGCCGGTCTCGCGCGCTACGGCCAGCAGGCGCCGCCCCTCGCCCACGTCCAGCCCCGGCGGCTTCTCGATCACGACCGGCACCTTCGCCCGGAGAATCCGCGAGGCGATCTCCAGCGTCCGCTCCATGGGCGTGACGGCCACGATGCCGTCCAGCCGCTCCGAGGCGAGCATCGTCTCCAGATCGTCGTACACGCGCACGAAACCGAACTCGCGGGCGTAGCTACGGGCCTTGGCGCGGTCGATGTCGCAGACGGCCGCCAGCTCCACCTCGCCCGGCAGCTCGTCGTGAACGATCTTCAGCGCCGGGCCGTGAAAGGTCCGCGAATGCGAGCCCGCACCAAGAAGGCCGATCGAGAGCATCTGGACACCTCACCCGATTCCCTGCGCCTTGAGCCGCTCCACGGCCCGGCCGACGCCAACTTCCGCGCCCTCGGCCAGCGGCGCCGGCAGCTCGTACTCGAAGAAGCTCTCCACCTCGTAGCCGCCCTCGGGCAGCATGTGCGACACGGGCAGGTAGAGGCCCTGCCCGTTGGCGTAGCCCAGGGGGATCGTCAGGCCGCCGCCGAACGCCCCCTCCACGCACGGGCCCAGCTCAGCCACCGGCTCGCCCTCGATGGCGACGAGGCGCAGCCCTTGGCCGAGCTGCACGCCCTGCACCAGGATGCCCACCGAGTCGGCCAGCCGCCCCCGGCGATCCAGAAGCTCAAGCTGCCGATGCGCCCACAGCACGCGGAGGTCCTGGTCCAGCGGGGAGATGTCGGCCCGATAGTCCTTAGCGATTGCGTCAAATTCCCGGCGCGACGGCGGGCCTGCCAGCGGGAGGCGCTCCTCGACAATCGCCGTCCGCAGCTCCGGCTGCACCCGCGCCAGTGAGTCGGCCATCACGTCGGCCGCCTCTTGGGCGAGCGTGCGGCCGGCCTGATCGACCAGGCTCCAGTCGTTGTAGGCCCAGCGCTCGCGCCCGCGGCCGGAATTCGCCGGCTTGGCGTCGCCGGCCACTCCTTGCAGGAACATGCTCACCGGCGCGCCCAGTTGCTCGTCGAGCGCCGCGCAGGTGACGCCCGGGAACTCCGCGGACACCTCGAAGCCGCTTGCGATTGACGGATGGCACGAGGCCGACACCATAGCGCAGACCGGCCGACCGGCGGAATCCTCAAGCAGAACCACCGACAGGGCCTCATGCACCACGCCGTCCGGATAGGGAGCGAACCTGGCCTTGCCGTCGGGGCCGGGCCTGCGCCGGCTCATCGGCAGCGTGGTCGTGCCCGCCCCGGCGCGGACGCCGACCTCGGCCGGGGCGTCCTTGGCTTGTCCCGCCGCCTTCAGCAGCGCCGCCTGAAGCTCCTGGAGGTACAGCTCATCGGGGGGGAGATACCCGTGCCGCGCCCAGGTGCCGACCGACGGGCTCGCGTGCGTGTGCGTCGTCGCCAGAAGGACCTGCCGCGCCGCCAGGCCCGTCGCCGCCCCCAGGGCGCCCTTGAATCGGTCGGCATCGGCCCGGCCGAGGAACAGAAGGTCGAACGAGACGATCAACGCCTCCTCGCCCTCATGCGCAAGATAGAGTGCGCGAACGAACAGGTCGTCGTGAATCGAATCGCACCCGCCGCCGCGGTCGCGCCGAGACGAGCCCATCATCATCGTCCCCAGCGGCGGCGTAATCTTCTCTCGCGAGAATCCTGCCTGCATGACCTGGAACTCCACTCAGCGCGGGCGTGTTTGCATCCGACCCGCAGACCGCCAGGCGACCGACACCCATGCCTTCACGGTCAGTGAGGCGCATGTCGTCTTGCCGCGCGGTCCCAGAAGAGATCACAGATTACACGGATTGAACAGATTCCACGGACACAACAAGAAGGGGCTGCACAATCCTGTGAATCCTCGAATCTGTGAAATCTGTGTTCTTCTCTCTCAGATGGTGGTCGGTCATAGCCAGCCTGCATGCCTCTTCATTCATGGCCGCCACCCGCGTAGAGTGTAGCGACCCGGCTGCCTTCGGCAACCATTGTGGAGAAGAGACATTGGGCGACGTCCAACTGGCCATCACGAGCAACTACGCCCGCAGCGACGGCGACCCGGAGCCTTACCTCGCCCGCATCGCGGAGGGCGGCTTCACGCACGTGCTCTGGGGCCATCACGCCTGGAGCGACTTCATCTACACCGCCCCGGAAATCCGCCACGTCGAGGGCTGCCTGAAGCGAACCGGCCTGAAGATGCAGGACCTGCACTGCCCGACCGGCAAGGACAAGGCCTGGGGCTCGCCGGTGGAGTACCAGCGGCTGGCGGGCGTGGAGATGGTGACAAACCGCATCGAGATGGCGGGGCGGCTCGGCTGCGACGTCGTCGTGATGCACATCCCCATGGAACCGGACGACCCCGCCGAGCAGGCCGCCTACTGGGACCGACAGCGGCGCACTATGGACGCCCTGTTTCCCGTCGCCCGCCGGTGCGGCGTGCGGATGGCGCTGGAGAACACGCTGCCCGGCAACTTTGACACGCTGGAGCGGTTCTTCCAGATCGGCGGGCCGGAGGTGCTGGGCCTCTGCTACGACGCCGGCCACGGCAACGCCAGGGTGGACTGGCCCGGCAACGGCCTGGAGCGGCTGGAGGGCGTCAAGGACCGCGTGATCGACCTGCACCTGCACGACAACGACGGCACGGGCGACCTGCACTGGCTGCCCTTCACCGGCACGGTGGACTGGCGGCGACTGGCGGCGATCATCCCGACAACCAGCTACCGCAAGAACGTCGTCCCGATCGAGGCCGGCATCAAGGACGAGCAGGAGGATCAGGCTCAGTTCCTCAGTCAGGTCGCGGAATGCGGCAGGAGGTTCGCCGCGATGCTGGAAGAAGCGAGGGGGAACACTTAGAATGCCGCGGCCTAGTGGAGCGTCAAGGACGATCCTGCGAGTACAGGCAATGCGACACAGAGACGCAGAGCAACAGAGAGTGCCGAGTGTTCCTTCCCCTCTCTGCGCCTCTGCGTCTCTGTGTAGAAATGGCGGCGCTCTGCGGCTACTCGCATCTTCAATCGTGACACAGCACTCGTGGTGATCTGATGTCCACGGCGCGACGGCGAATGGAGGTCCTCTGAATGGCGCGTCAGATTACCCGGCGGCAGTTCGTGCAGGGGGCGGCGTCGGTGGCGGCGCTGTCGCTGCTGAACTCCTGCGCGCGCTGGGTGCCGGGCTTGCAGGGCCAGCGCCCCACGGCGGCGCCCCCGAAGCTGCTGCTGGACGCCCTCGGGTCGGACGACCTGGCCGTGCAGTCGGACGCGGCGCGCCTGCTGGGCGACCTGGGCTCGCCGAAGGCCGTCGGGCCGCTGGTGGACTACGTCACCACCTGCCGCCGCTACGTCAAGACCGCCGGCCTGGACGCACTGGCGCGGATCGGCGACCGCAGCGCCGTCGCCGGGGTCCGCCCGCTCGTCAAGGACCCCGGCGTCTGGGACGACGACTATTGGTACGGCTACGCGTCGGTGCGGGTGTCGGCCGCCCTGACGCTGCTGGCGCTCGGCGACCACAGCGGCTCAGAATTGCTGGTGACCGAAGGCCCCGACCACAAGGACTGGGCCCTGTTCACGTGGTTCGGCCCTACGGTCATGCGCCTGCCGAACGGGCCCGCCGCGGTGCGGAAGCTCAAGGCGCGATTCACGATGGAGAAACTCCTGCCCGAGAGCAAGGACGACCCGGGCCAGCTCGTCGTCATCTGCGACACGCTCGGTCTGATGAGCACGCCGGAATCGCGCCAGGCCATGGTGCGGCTGCTGGGCCACCGCAGCCGCTACGTTCGCGGCCGCGCGGCCGTCAATCTCCTCGCGGCGTCGAGCCGCGCCGAGCACGTCGAGAAGGTCACTGCGGTCGCCGCCGGCGACGAGGCCCTGTTCGCCCGGGTCAAGGCGGCCGAAGCGCTGGTTGCCAAGGGCCAGACGGCTTACGCCGAGACGATTCTGGCGGCCGTCAGACACGCGGACGACGAATTCGATCGGGCCGCGGCAATCGATTCGCTCGGCGCAGTCGGCCACCCTCGGCATGTGCCGCTGATCGCCGGGCAGCTCGAATCGAAGGATGCTTATGTGCGTCTGTGTGCGGTCGAAGCGCTTGACCGCATCGGCACGCGGGCGGCGGTGTCGGCCGCCGCGAAGCGCCGCGATGATCCCGATCTTCGCGTGCGCCTTGCGGCGGCCAAGTGCCTGGCCGCCCATGAGGACATCGCATGAGCGACGAGTTCCAGGTCGGCGCCGCCAGCGTGAACATCTCTCCGGACCGTCCGGAGCTGCTGGTGGTCAGCGGCCTTCATGGTCCGCACGCCCCGGCGCGCGTGATGCAGGGCAACGAGCTGTACGCCGACGCGATGGCCGTCCGCGCCGGGGGGAAAACGGCCGTCTTTGCCACCGTGGATACGGGCGGCCACGGCTACCGGCGCGAGATCCCCATCCGCAAGGCCGTCGCCGAGAAGACCGGCATCGACGAGAAGTGCGTCATCGTCACCAGCCGGCACAACCACTCGCAGTGGGCCGCCGCACTCGACGAGAAGAACCCGCAGCACGTTCAGGCCCGCAAGGTCTACAACGAGAAGGCCGACCAGGGCATGATCGACGCCTGCGTCAAGGCGGTCGGCGGCCTGCGCCGGGCGGAGATCGCCGCCGGCACGGCCACGCTGACCGAGCCCATCGGCCAGAACCGCCGCGCCCGCTTCGGCCACGGCGGGGCCATGCCCGGCTGGGGCACCGGGCCGATTGCCGTACCGGGCGAGAAGCTCGCGCCGCAGCCCGGCCCCGACAGCACGCGGATCGACTTTCTCGCTGCCCGCGAGGTGGGCAAGACACAGCCGTTTGCCGTTCTCACCAGCTACGCCACGCACGTCCATCTCGGCGCCACAAGCACCTTCAATGGCGAGTTTCCCGGCGGCGTGCGCAGCGCGATGGCCAAGCGCATTCCCGGCGTCACGGTCGTGTACGCCAACAGCACAGGCGGCGACGTGGACCTCCACTGCGTGCACCCGATACCGCCGGGCGGATGGGACGCGCGGCTGAGGTGGTATGCCGAGTCGCTGGAGCTGCTGGGCAGCCGATTCGCCGACGCCGTCGTCGGGGCGATGCCGAAGCTTCGCTACTTCCGCCCGGCCCGCATCCGGCACGAGTATTTCTCCACCGAAGGCCAGGACGAGCGCCGCACGCGCCTGTACATCGTCAACGGGGTGGCCATGGGCGACGCGGCGGTCGTGAGCATCCCCGCGGAGCTGTTCAACGAACTGGGGTTGAAGATCCACGCCGCCAGCCCGTTCAAGCACCTGCTGCTGATGGGCTACAACGGCTCGGGCCGGCTGGGCTACGTCGGCACGCCGCTGTCGTACGAGCAGGGAGGCTACGAGATCGCCCGCGGGCCCGCCCCATCGCCGGCCGAGGAGCAGCGGATGATCGACGCCAAGATCGAGAACCGCACGATCGGCCGCGCGCGGGCCAACACCGGCATGGAGATCGTCGAGAAAGTCGGACAGGTGCTCAAGCGGCTTGCGTGACGGCCGCGCGTGAAACTCAGGCGGGCAGGACCGCCACGTCGTGCGGGGATATCAGCAGCGCGACCCTTCGGCCGGCGGCCCAGGCGTCCGAGCGGCCGGCGAAGACGGTGACCTTCCAGCGAATCCCTTCGGCCAGCACGCAGACGAACTGCCGCGTCTCGCCGGCGAACGTGTCCGACTCGATAGTCGCCTCCAGGGCCGATTCGCCTTCGCCGGGCGCGGTGTCGGGGCTCGAGATGCGGATGTGCTCCGGGCGGACGCAGCAGGTGACCCGCGCCCCCTGCGCAAGCGCGCCCGGATCCTGCACGGCCAGCACGCCGGCGGGCGTCCGCACCGTGGCGGGCTTGCCGGGCGCCGCGAGCTCGCCCTCGATGAAGTTCGCCTCTCCCATGAACTCGGCCACGAAGCGCGTGCCCGGGCGGTCGTACAGCTCCTCCGGCCGGCCGACCTGAGCGATTTGCCCCTCGTTCATCACTGCGATGCGGTCGGCCATCGACAGCGCCTCCTTCTGGTCGTGCGTGACGTACACGGCGGTCGTGCCGGTTGACTTGACGAGCCGGCGCAGCTCGCCGCGCATGTGCAGGCGCAGTTGGGCGTCGAGATTGCTGAGCGGCTCATCCAGCAGCAGACAGCTCGGGCCGGCCGCCAGCGCCCGCGCCAGCGCGACGCGCTGCTGCTGCCCGCCGGAGAGCTGATTCGGCCTTCGGGCGGCGAGGTCGGCCATCCGCACGCGCGCGAGGTTCTCGACGGCGGCCGCCCGACGCTCGGCTGCGCGCAGGCCGTGCATCTTCGGGCCGAACTCCACGTTCTGCCGCACCGTCATGTGAGGCCAGAGGGCATAGCTCTGAAAGACCATCGGCGTGTTGCGTTTCTCGACCGGCACGCGGGTGACGTCGCGGCCGCCCAGCAGCACGGCGCCCGAGGTGGGCTGGGTCAGCCCGGCGATGATCCGCAGAAGCGTGGTCTTGCCGCAGCCGCTGGGGCCGAGCAGGAAGAACAGTTCCCCCGGCTCGATCCGCAGGCTGACGTCATCGACCGCGCGGACGGCCGACTGCCCGCCGCCGAACAGCTTTGTGATGTTGCGAAGCTCGATCTCAGTCATGGTCAGTCCACAGATTACACAGATTGCACAGAGAGAAGAAACGTACTCGATCCCGACGCACAAGATCCGCGGCTCAGCGCAGGATTAGCCCGTCGCTTCCTGTTCTACACCATCTGTGCAATCTGTGTAATCTGTGGACTCTCCTACGCCCTGAAGATGGCGCCCAGGCGCCGGCCGAGCAGGGCGCCCGCCACGGCCAGCGTGCCGGCCAGCAGCACCATCCCGTACACGCCCAGCGCTGCCGCCTGATAGCCCGTCTCCGGCGAGCCGGTGCTGGTCGCCAGCTCGTATAGCTGCTTGGTGATCGGATAGTACTCCTGCTTCTGCGCGAGTATCAGCGAGTCGCTCACCTCCAGCATGGCGAAGGCGAATGTCAGCACGCCGGCGGCCACGATGTTCGCCGCGATCAGCGGAAGCGTGATCCGCCAGAAGGCCCCCGCGCGCGAGCTGCCGAGGTTCCGCGCCGCCTCCTCCAGCGCCAGCGGCACCTGCTGCAAGCCCGCCGACACGCCGCGCACCACGAACGGGATCCGCCGCACCGTGTAGGCGATGACCAGAATCCAGAACGGGTTCTTGGCCGGCCCAATCGACTCAAGCCACCCGCCCAGTGGGCCGCCGACCCAGTTCGTAGCCGTCAGGGCCACGTAGCCGGCGGCCAGGATCATGCCCGGCACCGCCAGCGGCAACATCATCAGCCCGTCCAGGATGTTTCGTCCGCGGACCCGCGCGCGGATGATCAGCCACGCCGCCAGCGAGCCCAGGGCAATGTCGAATCCCGTCGACAGGCCGGCGTATTTCAGGCTGTTCAGCAGGCTGTGATACGTCGCCGGGTGCGACACGACGAACGCGATGTGCTTGAGCGTGTATCCCTCCGGAAGGATCGTACTGACCCAGCGCCGGGCGAAGCCCGTCAGGACCACGCCGACATGCGGCAGCACGGCCAGCAGGATCACCACTCCGAACAGCGCCCAGGCGCCGAGCGTGCCGAGAAAGCCCAGCCTTCGCGTCTCGGCGGCGATCGAGGCCTTGGACGACTCGGCCCCCGCCGCGCGCCCGAACAGGAACTTGCCCAGCACGTACAGCCCGACCGAACCGGTGAGCATCACGAACACCAGGCTGTACGTCAGCCCGCCGGTGTCGGCCCGCGCCAGGTCCTTGAAGATCGTGACGGGGATCAGGTGCGTGTAGTTGAGTATCAGCGGCGTGCCGACGTCGGTGAAGGCCCAGATGAACACGATGGTTCCGCCGGCGAACAGGCCCGGCCTCATAAGCGGCAGCGTGACGCGGAAGAACGTCCGCACGGGCCCGGCGCCGAGGTTGCGGGCGGCCTGGGAGTACGTCGGGTCCACGTTGGCAAGGGCCGCCGAGGCGTTCAGGTACAGGATCGGGAACAGGTGCAGTGACTGGAGGAACACCACCCCGGCGAAGCCGCCGCCGAGCCAGTCCGGCGGCAGCGACGACGCAAAATCAAGCACGCCGATCCGTTCGAGCAACTGGTTGACCACGCCGAACTGGCTGAACAGCCGCCGCATGGAAAGCGCCCCCACGAACGGCGGCAGGATCATCGGCAGAAGCACCCCCACGCCCAGCACGCCCTGACCCGCAAAGCGGCACCTGGCCCGCAGCAGCGCCAGCGGAACGGCAATAGCCAGACACAGAGCCGTGGTCGTGCACGCCAGGACCGCCGAGTTGGTCAGGTTGCCGATCAGGACCTTGCTGCCCAGCGCCTCGCCGAACCAGTAGAGGCTCAGGCCCCCGTCCGCCACGAACGCCCTGCGGATCGCCAGGCCGACCGGCAGCAGCAGGAACAGCGCCATGCCGGTCGCCAATATCAGGGCAAGGGTTATCGACGCAGGCCCGCCGCCGCGCCCGGCGAGCGGTCTGGAGGCTCCCGGTGGTGTGACGAACTCATTCATCGCGCAGCAATCCGCTGGTACTTGTCGCCAAAGAACCGCTGCCAGCCCGTGATGATCCGGTGCTCTTCCTTCTTGTTCTTCATCCCCGTGGCGACGGCGGCCATCTTGTCCAGCGTGTCGGCGTCGTCGGGCAGTCGCTGGAACTCCGCCAGGAGCGCCGCATCGTATCCGGACCGTACCAGTGCGTCTCGGGCCGACCGCAGTCCGTCGGTGTTGTCCACGGCCGCCGCCCGAACCAGCTCTCGCAGCACACCGTAGCTGATCCGTCCCCTGTGTCCTTCCAGCGACATGGCCTGGCCAACCTCGAACGGGTTGACTATGGAGGGGATCATCCTGCCGGCGTACCTGTCGTACACGTCCCTGCGGATGGGCTGGCGGCCGAGAGGGCTCCGGACGGGCCCGTCGGCCTCGCCCACGCGAAGGGCCCAGAGCGCCTGGCCCTTGGCCGACATGCAGAAGTCGATGAATCGCTTGGCGAGCTGCGGGTGCGGCGGGTTCTTGAGGATTGCGATCGGGTCGGGCGTGAAGGCGGTCTGCCCGCGCGGGCTGACGTACACGAGTCGACTGGGCGCCTCGGCCACCCGGACCGCGCCGTAGAAGTCGATGGCCGTCGCCACCAGCGCCTCGCCGAGGCCGGGTGCGTTGGCGGCCGTCCCGGCGCTGTCCGTGAAGCGCTTGGCGTTGGCCAGGATCAGCAGCAGCTTGCCCCAGCCGGCCGGCCAACTCTCGCCCGACCGCACGATCATCTGGTAGGCAGCCGCCGCCGAGCCCGACTGCGTCGGATCGGCAAGCACGATCAGGTCGGCGAAGCGCCGGTCGGCCAGGTCGTCCCACGTGCCGTCGGGCGGTGCGATGCGGCAGCGCCGAAGCATCTCGACGTTGTACAGATACCCGAACGCGCTGATGGCCGCCCCGATCCAGCGGAGGTTCGGATCGTACATCCGCGCCGAGCCGAGCGTCTCGGGGATGTTGGCCAGCACGTCCGGCGCCAGCGACATCGGCTGGAAGATGCCCTCCCTCGCCAGCGGGATGAAGTTGAACTCGCCCCCGCCCCAGAGGATGTCGATGCCCGAGCTGTCCCGCTGGCTGTAAACCTCGCGCAGGTAGCTGAAGATCGTGCCCGAGCCGCCGCCGACAGTGCGCCACTCGAAGACGACCTTCTGCCCGTGCTCAACGGCGTGGTGGAGCGAGAACGCCCACTGGAACTCGTTGCGGATGTTCTCGTTGTGCGGGCTGATGACGGCCAGCGTAGCCGTCGGCAGCTCATCCAGCGGCTTGCCCCATTTGGCGCGTACCTGTTCGTCGGCCGCCTGCGTCCGCCCGTCGTCGGGAAGCGAATCTCCCGACCCGCAGCCAGACACGACCGCGAGCCAGACCGCGGCCAGAATGCCGGCGAGGGCCGGCATATACAGACGAGCGTGAGTTGCTCTGATCAGCGTGTGACCCAAGGGCGATGAACCCTCATGTCTGCAATGGCGTCAATTGAGCTCACCCGGCTTGGCTCTGGACAGCGCGCTGAGGAACAGGCGATAGCTCAACAACGCGCCCAACACAACCAGAAACGCGTGAAACGACAACTCTCCGTACTCGAAGGTCGAGCCCGTCCTCCATCGATCGCTCAGGAGGAAAAACCAGATTGTGTACCCCAGCCCTTCCAGGGCCAGACCGGCAAAGACCAGCCCAAAGATGATCTTCAAGGCCTTCATTGCCCACCTCGCCTGCCAGACCCATCTGTACGGCGCCTGGTGTCCATTTCGATAGCGGCTTCTCGCTAGTGTAGTCCAGGCAACTGCATCTGCCTGGAGTTCTTCAACACCGTCAGGTATAGCGACGCGGTCCACCGTAGACAACCCCGCGGCGGATCGCTCCGCCCCGGCGCGCGGGCTTTCCATCGCCGGCGGGATCGCTAGGATGTACGGGCAGACGGAGGCACGACGAGCCGGCAAGATGAACCGCAGAGATATCCTCAGATGGCTGCGCGAGGGCAAGCCGAGCGCCCTGGATGAGCTGTGGCAACTGGCCGACCGCACGCGCCGGCAGGGCGTCGGCGACGAGGTGCACCTCCACGGGGTGGTGGAGGTCTCCAATCACTGCAATCGCTCGTGCCTCTATTGCGGCCTGCGGCTGGAGAATACCGCCTTCAGCCGCTACAGGATGACCGAGCAGGAGATCCTGGATTGTGCGCAGCGCGCGGTGAAGTCCGGTTACGGCACCGTCGTGCTGAAGTCGGGCGAGGACCCCGGCATCGGGCCGGACCGGGTGGCGGGCATCGTGCGCCGCATCAAGCGCGACACGCCGCTGGCGGTCACACTGTCGCTGGGAGAGCGCCAGGTCGAGGATCTTCAGGCCTGGCGGCGCGCCGGGGCCGACCGCTACTGGCTGCAATTCGAGACCTCCAACCGCCAGCTCTACGACCGGATCCATCCCGCCCTGAAAGGCGCGCGGTCGAACAGGCTGGCGATGCTCGGCGAGCTGCGCCGGATGCGATATGAGGTCGGCGGTGGCGTGATGGTCGGAATCCCCGGCCAGACCGTCGATGATCTCGCCGGTGACATTGAGTCGTTCAGCCGTCTGAACCTGGACATGATCGGCATCGGGCCATATATCCCGCACCCCAACACGCCGCTCGGGCGGGGGCGGCAGCCGTGCCGGGACCAAGCGCCCAACACCGAGGTGATGACGTACAAGGTGCTGGCCCTGACCCGCATCGTCTGCCCGAGGGCGAGTATCCCCGCCACGGCGGCGCTGGCAACGGTCAACAGGTCCAGCGGCAGGGAACTGGCCCTTCAGCGCGGGGCCAACGCCGTGATGCCGAACCTCACGCCGTTTCAGTACCGCCGGCTGTACGGGGTCTATCCGGGCAAGGCGTGCATGTACGAGTCGCCCGAGGACTTCCACTCGCAGATCAAGGGCCGGATCGTCGCCATGGGCCGCAAGATCGCAGCCGCCCCGGGCGACCGCGATAGGCGCACAGGCACCCGGACGGACGTATAATGGTGTCTTGAGCGCTGCGCGGCAGGCGAGAGACCCGCCGCGGGAGGTTCGGCCGTGGGTCCGCTCGCCGCACCATCACTGAGCGAAAACGCATGCGATTTCATCAACGACGACGAGATCAGCCGCCTGCTGTCGTCGGCTCGCAGCGATCCGGCGCGAGTCCGCCAGATCATCGCCAAGGCCCTGTCCAAGCAGCCGCTGGACCTGACGGAGACGGCCATCCTGCTCCGCGTCGATGAGCCGGAACTCATCGACGAGATCTTCCAGGGCGCCCGCAAGCTGAAGCGGAGTATCTACGGCAATCGCATCGTGCTGTTCGCGCCGCTCTACATCGGCAGCTACTGCACGAACGACTGCGCCTACTGCGGGTTCAAGCGATCCAACCCAAACGCCGTCCGCCGCACGCTCAGCCGTCACGAGATCGTTCAACAGGTCGAGGCGCTGGTAGGCCGCGGCCACAAGAGACTCATCCTCGTCTTCGGCGAGCACCCCCGGTACAGCCCGCGGTTCATTGCCGAGACGATCGCCACGGTTTACAGCGCAAAGGCGGGCCACGGAGAAATCCGCCGGGTGAACATCAACGCCGCCCCTATGGACCACGAGGGCTTCGGCATCATCCGCCAAGCGGGCATCGGGGCGTATCAGATCTTCCAGGAGACATACCATCACGCCACCTACGCGAGCGTGCACCCGGCCGGCACGCGGAAGGCCGACTACCTGTGGCGCCTGGACGCCGTCAGCCGCGCGATGGAGGCCGGCCAGGGCGACGTCGGCATCGGGGCCCTGTTCGGCCTGTACGACTGGCGGTTCGAGGTGATGGGCCTCGTCGCGCACGCGCTGCACCTGCAAGGCAAGTACGGCGTCGGGCCCCACACGATCAGCTTTCCGCGGCTCCGCAGCGCCAGCGGCGTGAGCTTCAGCGGCGGCTGGGCGGTCAGTGACGACGAACTGAAACGCGTCATCGCGACGCTGCGGCTGGCCGTGCCGTACACCGGGCTGGTGCTCACCGCCCGCGAGGGGCCTCAACTCCGCCGCCAGGCCATCGCCTTCGGCGTGTCACAGATCGACGCGGGCACGCGGATCGAGCTTGGCGGCTACACCGAGGCCGGCGACGCCCAGTGCATGGACAGAGAGCAGTTCACCATCGGCGACGTCCGCTCACTTGACGAGGTCATGGGCGAGCTGCTGGCCGACGGGTACATCCCCAGCTTCTGCACCACCTGCTACCGCGTCGGCCGAACCGGCGGGCACTTCATGGAGTTCGCCGTTCCGGGCTTCATCCAGCGGTTCTGCACGCCGAACGCCCTGACGACACTAATGGAGTACCTGGTGGACTACGCCGGCCCTGAGACCCGCGCTGCGGGGGAAAAGGCGATCGCCTCCGAGCTCGCGCGGCTGCCCGACTCGCCGCAGAAGGGCGAGGTGGTAGCCCGCCTGGAGAGGATCAGGAACACAGACGCGCGGGACCTGTATTTCTGACGCTGCTCGCGCCGCTTCTGGCAGCCCGCCGAGTTCGGGCATGGCCGCCATCGGCCCGGCATGTATACTCGGGGGGCGCCGAAGCCCGCTCCAGCGGCTTCGAGCAGTCTGGTCGGCGGAGCTGGCCGGGAGCTCAATTGCCGCAATATCGCCCCGCCGGGCACGTTAAACGGAATGGCAGATGGACCCCGAGCGGCTCCGTGAAGTCGTGAGATCGGCCCAGAGAGGTCAGTCCTGGGCCTATCAGGAACTGCTTGAGGCCTACGGGCCGCGGCTGTATGGGTATTTCATCCGGGCCGTCGGGAGCCATCATGACGCCGAGGACCTTCTCAGCGAGATGGCGCTGAGGCTGGTGCGTCGGCTGAAAACTTATAACGAGCGCGGCAAGTTCGAGCCGTGGCTTTTCCGCATCGCGGCGAACCTGGTTCGCGACCGCATTCGGCGGCTGCGAGCCAATCCGGCCGCGATGAGCCTGTCGGCCGAGGATGAGTTCGGGCCTACGCCGGGCGACGTCCTGCCCGGGCGCGAGCCGGGGGTGGACGCGGCGGCGCGGGCGGCCGAGGCGTCGCGCGAACTGTCGGCGGCCCTGGGCAGGCTGGACGAGATGACCCGGCAGATGGTCGTGCTTCGGCACTTCGGCGAGATGAGCTTCAAGGAGATCGCCGCGGTGTGCAGCTGCCCGCTCGGGACGGTCCTGGCGCGGGTGCACCGTGGGCTGAGGGCCATGCGGCGGTGGATGGGTGGCAACAATGGCACTGACTGAAGAGCAATACGAGCGAATCGGCCGGTGGCTGGACGGTGAGTCCGTCGAGCTGTCGGACAACGAGCGCGCCGCCGCCGAAGAGATTCGCGGCGCCGAGGCGCACCTGGCCGGGCCGATGCGCGACGTTGAGGTGCCTGCCCGGGCGATGGCGCGGGCGCGGCGCCGGCTGGTGGCGGCAACAGCAAGACCGGCCTTGCGCGTGAGGTTCGTGGGCATCGCGGCGGGGGCAGCCGCAGTGGCCGCCGCCGTCGTTATCGCCCTGCTGACGTTCCTTGCAGAACCCGACTCGCGGAAACCCGATCGGAATCAGGCCGACGACCAGACTATCCCCGTAGAGGTCTGGGTAGCGGCTGTGCAGCAGACCCCAGGGGGCGACGATATCGCACTGCTGGCCGATGAGCTCGATAAGCTGGAGGCGGAGTTGGCCTGGTCCGAGACCGCCCAGCCCTTGGATCGACAGATCGAGTCCCTCGCGCGGGAGCTGGACCAGTTCTGGCTGGAAGACTCGCCGGACTGGGCGTCGGACGGCTGAGCGGACGAGTCCACAGACAAGAGGTGATGCCATGTCGAAGCGAGCGCTGCTGACCGCGACTGTCATCCTGGTGGGATGTGCCACCGCCATCATGCTGGCCGGCCCCGACGGTCCGAACCGTCCAGTCCGACCGATGGCAGACGCCGCGGGCGAGCCCGGCGGACAGCGGCCGCTCGGGCCACCGCGGCAGGTGGTCCATTTGACCCCATCCCAGGAGAAGGAGCTGCTGGGCGTCCTGAAAGAGAAGCGGCCGGAGGACCACGACTGGCTGATGCGGCTGAAGGACCGGAACCCCCGCGCGTACCGGTGGGCTCTGTCGACCGCATGGAGGACGTACCAGAACTGGAAGAACTTCCCTTCGGAGATCCAGGAGGCCATTCGCGTCCAGCAGACCGCCAAGTTGAAGTCCTGGCGATTGTGCCGCCAATACCGCGGCGGGAAGGACGAATCCGTCAAGCAGGCCCTGCACAGCGAGCTGCTGGAGGTTCTTGGCCAGGAGTTCGACGCGGACCAGAAGATACGCGAGTTTCAGCTCAAGCAGTTGGAGGAGCGCATCAAGCTGGTCCGGGAGGAGCTGAAGACGCGGGCCGAACATCGCGACGAAGTCGTCAAGGAGAACCTCGAACGGCTGCTGGCGCGGAAGGAGCCCGACGCGATGCGCATGGGCCGGCGGTTCCGGGTGCCGACGACCCGCCCGAGCAAATGAACGCCGACACGAAGACCTTTCGCAGCGCGGTCGTCGACCGCGTCCGCGCTTCCGGCGGGGTGTGGGAGCTCCCCGGTGGGCAGATCCTGCTGCCGAGGGTGTTCGGATTCTGCCGCGGCGTGACCCGCGCCCTGGCGATGCTCGAGCGGGCCGTCGCGGACAAGGCCCGCACCGGCAAGAGACTGTTCCTTCTCGGGCAGATCATCCACAATCCCTGGGTCAACGACCACTTCCGCGCCTGCGGGGTGCGAGTCCTCAGCCCCGAGCAGATGACCGACCTGTCCGGGGTCATCGCCCCGGACGACTGTGCGGTGGTGCCGGCCTTCGGCGTCCCGCTGGCCATCGAAGAGCAACTGCGCCGAATCGGCTGCGAGATCGTCGACACGACCTGCGGCGACGTGCGCCGGCTGTGGGCCTGGGCCTGCCGCGCGGCCCAGGACGGCTTCGGGGTGCTGATCTACGGGCGCGCGTCGCACGACGAGACAGTCGTGACCAAGTCGCGCCTCGAGGCGGCCGGCGGGCGGTACCTCGTCGTCGGCGAGCTGGACGAGGCCAGACGATTCTGCGACATGGTGGAGGCCGGCGACGACGACGCCTCGCCGAAGGAGAAGTTTGGGGCGGATGCCAGCAACGCCGATTCGCTTCAGCCCTTCTGCCGCCTGGCCCAGGTCAGCCAGACAACCATGCTCTACGACGAGACGACGCAGGTGCGCGGGATGATCCGGTCGGCATTCGTGCGCCGCTTCGGCGCCGAGGAGGCGGCCCGGCGCCTTCTGCTACAGCCGACGGTGTGCCGGGCCACCCAGCAGAGGCAGGCCGCCGCCGGGGAACTGTGCGAGGCCGGCTGCCACCTGGTCATCGTCGTGGGCGGGTTTGGCTCGTCCAACACGCGACACCTGTACGAGCTGGCCCGCCAGCGCGGGCCGGCGTACTTCATCGAGGACGCCTCAGGCGTCATCAGCGGCGAGGCGCTCCGCGCGTTCGACGCCAAGCGGAACTCGGCGGCGGAAATCCGCGACTGGCTGCCGAAGGCGCGCCCCCTGAAGGTCGGCGTGCTGGCCGGAGCGTCCAGCCCGGAGATCGTCGTCGGCGAGGTGCTGTGCCGGCTGGCCGAGCTGCTGTCGTCCTGAAGCCCACGAAGCGGCGCGCGGCCGAAGGCCGGGCCGGGCATCCCCCCGATCTTTCCTACTCCAGCTTGGCCAGCCTGGCGGCGAAATGCTTGAAGCGCTTCTCGAAGGTCTTCAGATCGTCGCAAATGTAGTGTTTGAACAGCGGCTCGGAGACCGTCTGGTTGTAGGCCCTTCCCCGCAGGCGCAGCTCCTTAAGCGCCCCTCGCGGCACGCCGAGGGCCTCGTTCAGCCTGCCGGCCTCGGCGTCGGCGAGCAGCCGGTCCAGGCCCGCGCTGTAACTCGGGTCCGAGCGGATGAACTGCACCAGCGCCCAGAGCTGACCGTAATAGCCGACGGTGCGCTCCGTGTAGCCGCCGACCGCGTCGCCGGCGTCCATCGGCAGCAGCCGGTCGATCGGAATCCAGAACCTGCGCGCGATCGTCTGCTCCAGGTCCACGTTGCGCGAGAGGTTGAGCTTCGGGCTGAAGCTGACCCGCCGGCCTTCGATCTCGTATCCTTCGGCCTGCGTGCACAGGCCCTCCTCCAGCCACATCGGCAACTGGTCCGACAGGCGGTGGTGGATGAACTGGTGCATCCCCTCGTGGGCGGCCACCAGCAGCGTGCCCAGCCCACCCATCTCCCACAGCACGCACACTTCCTTGTAGCAGTAGCCGCCGCTTTCGATCATCAGGAACTTCTCGGCCTGCTCGCCGAGCACCGATCGGGTCAGGGCGGCCCATTCCTCGCGCGTGCCCAGCACGTACATCGGCATGAGCTTGCCCGCGGGCCTTTCCGGCAGGTTCAGAATCCGCAGGTAGTTCCGCCGCGATGCCTCCATGAACCCAGGCAGGATGGACGCAAGTCTGTGGTTGTTGGCCGTCGTGAAGATTCGGTAGTTGGCCGTCTGAAGCTGCGAGCCGCGACCGCGAGGGTTGTCCCAGGGGCTGCTCTGGACCGGCGCCGCCAGCGGCTCATCAGCGCGCTGGGGGAGTTTCTCGCAGCCAAGGACACACCAGGCCGCGAACAACACAAGTGGCAGATACAGTCTTCCCATCACGCCATTCTACCCCGCGCCGGAACCGCATGCGTCGGAAAAACATCCAACTCATCGGGCGTCCACGGGCCGTTCATGAGGGATTCACCGACGCCAGAAGCCCCTGGAACCGTGCCGCGGCGCCGCGTATTATGGTCGCTTGCGGGAATCGAGCCGGCCGGCTGATCGCATGTCGGCCGGTCACGTTCAGCGCCAACTAAGGGAGCATTCCGATGAAGCACCGCACACTTATCGCCGCGACCGTCCTGATTGGGATCTGCGCCTGCCTGCACGCCGCCCCGCCGCTCGCCGACCGCCTGCCGGCCGGTACGCTCGTCTACGTCGGCTGGAGCGGCGCGCCACCGCTGCCGGCCGAGTCCAGGCTCGCAAAGCTCCTGGGCGGGGCCGACGGGGCATCTCTAGCCCAGTCCCCGCTGGGGAAGCTCCTT
>Ga0307380_10003105_pt1 | contig 23214 bp, 10 predicted proteins | sample UN3MG_FD_202239 | JGI IMG/M metagenome (GOLD analysis project Ga0307380, IMG submission 202239) | Soil microbial communities from Risofladan, Vaasa, Finland - UN-3 | ecosystem: Environmental > Terrestrial > Soil > Coastal area > Acid sulfate soil | place: Finland: Risofladan, Vaasa | collected... | reverse complement strand
CCTTTTTTGTCTAACCGATTCATATATAATTTTGATTTTGCACTCCTAAAGCCTGAAGCCTTTTGTTAGCAGCTTCGACATTTTCAGTCATTTTATGTGTGCAAGTTACTACGCATCTCAAAGTCGGAGCAATATAATATATTTCTCTAATTCATGTAACTCAATACCAGAAAGGTCTTGGTGCATTTTAACGATTCAGTATAGAATAGAATAAATAAATGCCTCAATGGTATCCCGGGTTTCATTCAAATCACCAGTTCGGAGAAGCCATCCACGTTGAATCACTGCACCGTTCCAGCCTGTAAATCCCGGGCCAATCCTTGAAAAGCCCCGATCGGTCATCGGACGGGGCTTTTTCGCGCGGTTCTTTTTATTTCTACATCTGATTCGAGGGATTCACTTGAAAATATATCCCTTGATTACCCCGACGCTGAGGATTATACTTTTCAAACAAATTACACAAAGCATTATGATATTACCAGTTTTGCAAAAGGAGGTTGTGATGAAGCGGCTCTTTCTGGTACTGCTGGTTTTCGGGGCTGTGGTTCCGTGCTTAGGTGAGGCGCCTTATAACGCGATGGGTGAAATGGCGGGAGAAGTCGGCCTCCATTCGGTCATCCTGCAGACCAGACTGACCGCTTTTGCCTCCCGCGACAGCGCCGGCGTTGTGCCAGGCGCAGAGGGTTGGGTCTCGTTCGAGTTATCTTCCATCGATAATTTCAGCGACTCCCGGTTCACTCCCTGGAGGCAGGCAACACTTGAGAACGATTTCATTGTCAAGGAGCGAGTGGCCGGTTTAAGCGCTGATACGCCGTATTTTTACAGGGTGCATATCGGCGAGTCCGTGGGCCGGAGCGATCGCCTGGGACCCCGCCGCTCTTTTCGTACGGCCCCGGAACCGGATCTGCAGCGTGATGTGTCATTTACTGTGGTTACCAGCCATAAATATACAGCCGTGGACCATCCGGATGGATACAACTCCTATGCGGCCATGACTCGCTTGAGGCCAGATTTTATTATCTGTACTGGAGATAATGTCTATTATGATTCCGACAGCCCGCCCGGCGTTGATTTGAAAACTTGCCGCAACCTCTGGCATCGCACATTCTCTTTGCCCCGGCTGGTGACCTTTTACGGTCTGGTGCCGGCTTACTGGGAAAAGGATGACCATGATTACCGGTTCGATGACGCTGATCCTTACATGCCGAACCATAATCCTTACCAGCCCGACCTTCAACCAGGCTCTGTGGATGATGAAACCGGCCGCCGAATTTTTCTGGAACAAGTCCCTGTCGGAAACAGAACTTACCGCACCGTGCGCTGGGGCTCCGCACTCCAGGTCTGGCTCACCGAGGGACGTGATTTCCGCTCTCCAAACGACATGCCGGACGGCCCGGGGAAAACAATGTGGGGCATCGAGCAGCGCCGGTGGCTCAAAAGGACTATTCTGGAAAGCAAAGCCCTGTTTAAGGTTCTGGTCTCGCCGAGTCCATTACTAGGACCGGACAGGGCCGACAAAAAAGACAATCAAGCCAACCGCCTCGGATTTTTTACGGAAGGTCAGAATTTTCTCAAATGGCTAGCTGAGAACAAAGTCCGGAATTTTTATATCGTCTGCGGAGACCGTCACTGGAAATACCGTTCCGTGCACCTGGAAACAGGCCTCGAGGAGTTTTGCTGCGGCGCGCTGGGGGACGGCAGCAGCGTGAAAAATCCCGACTACTCCGATCCTGCTGTCGAGAGAAAATTCTACCTGGGCAACGGTGGTTTCCTGCTCGTGCGAGTCAAGGCTGAAAGGGTTTCTGAGCCGGCAATTGTTTTCGACCTCTGCGAGCAGGACGGCCGTGCGGCCTATTCGGTGCGGCGTCCTTACAAGGATCAGTGATGCCGGCCGGTCAACATTTCTGAAAACTCAAGCGATGAATATATTAATTTATATATCCTTACTAAGGCGCGGGTTCTCAGAAGATTTTTTCGGCATATGAAAATTCAAAAAGCAACGGAGGTTCTTGTCGGATGAGAAGGCTCGCTTTTTACGGATTATCGGTTCTGGCAGTCTTTTTCTGTTTCCGCCCGGGATTTGCCGAAGAGAAGCGCCCCGTAACTCTGCGTTTTAATATTATACAAGACCAGGTCATCTACGAGGAAAGCGATTACGGTGAGCCGCCGCAAGTAGCGATCTGGCTCGAGGATCCGGTCACCGGAAAAACCCGCACGATCTATGTGACCTATCGCACGGCCACAGGGAATTTCAAGGGCAAGGTCGAATGTCCGGTTGCCTTGCCGATCTGGATCGGTGTCTACCGTAAAGAGTTCGGCAGGGAAGGATTTCCCACCCCGCGCTCTCTGTCACCGGAGGCGATAACCCGGGCCACCAGCAAGACCGGGCTGGTGACCGCTGAGGTGGAGGTGCCGCTCTCAAGCCGCTGGCGCTACTATATCGAGATGAATGTCGCCGGAGATTTCAACCGACATTTTCCCTTGGAAACCGAAGACCACAGACTCGATTACCACGGCAATGCACAGCCCTCCCTGGTCTATCGGGGAGAGATCACGGCTGAACCCGGCAATCGATCGACTCCCCAGCCTGTAGGCCGTTCAGACCAGTATCAGTTCACGAGCGAAATGATAACCGATCTCAAGGGAATGGACAGCGCGCTCGAGTGCTTCAAGAGTATCGAGGTGGAGTGCCTTAGGAGATAAAACGCTTGTCAAACGGAGGCTCTATGAAATCACAAGACCCGAATCGCAGAAGATTTATCATAGAATCGGCTGCCGCCGGCATGGCTTTGGCCTTGGGCGGTAAGGCAGCCCAATTATCCGCAGCAGAGAAAAAATCCCCGGTGCGTGTCGGCTTTGTCGGAGTGGGAGCGCGCGGCACGGTACTTCTCAGGCTCGCTCTGATGATGGATGGTGTGGAGATTCCCGCAATTTGCGACATAGATGAAGAGCACCTGGCACGTGCCCAACATCTGGTGGAAAGAAGAGGCCGCCCGACACCCGAGGGCTACTCGAAGGGGCCGGAGGATTTTCGTCGCCTGGTCGAACGCGCAGACCTCGATGCGGTAGTTACCGCCACACCCTGGGAGTTGCATGTACCTGTAATGGTGGCCGCCCTGGAGGCGGGCAAGTACGGCGGCACCGAGGTGCCTGCAGGGGTGAATATCGATGAGCTCTGGCAGCTTGTGGAAACCTGCGAGCGTACAGGAATCCCCTGTATGATGCTTGAGAACTACTGCTATTTTCGCAATGTGATGATGATCCTTAACATGGTAGGGCAGGGTCTTTTCGGTGACCTTCTGCACTGCGAGGTGGGCTATCAGAAAGATGAGCGCATGACAGGGGTCGGTCCTGACGGTGAGCTGAGCGGGTTCGATAAGATCCGGGCCGAGCGCAACGGCAACCTCTATCCGACTCACCCGACAGGGCCCGCGGCCTGGTTGCTGAATGTCAACCGGGGAGACCGCTTCAGCTATCTGGTCTCCATGAGCACGCGAAGCCAGAATATCAACGATTATATGAAAAAGAAGTTTGGAGAAAACCACCCGGCGGCCAGGATCAGATTCGCCAATGGGGATGTCAACACCACCCTGATCCGCACCGAGAACGGCTCAACCGTTACCCTTTATTATGATGCCCAGTCGCCGCGGCCGTGGGACTTGATCTTACGCGTGCAGGGTTCAAAAGGCATTTTCATCGGTAACATGGATAAAATCTATCTCGAAGACCGGAGCCCCCAACCACTCACCTGGGAGGCTACGGACAAATACTACCAGGAATTCGAACATCCTTTCTGGCGCAAGCTTGGGAATATGGACATCCCGTATGGCCGCGGTGTCTGCGATTACCTGGCGTTAAACCAGTTCCTCCAGGCAGCGGCTTACCGCTCAGAGCCCCCCCTGGATGTCTATGATGCGGTGACCTGGAGTGTGATAACCCCATTGACCGAGAAATCCGTGGCTGCCAGGAGCGCTCCGGTTGATTTTCCTGATTTCACCCGCGGCAAGTGGAAAAATAAGCGGGAGAAAATATTTTACGAGGTTTGAAAAAATATCACCCTCTCCTGTCGTGTCCCTGGAAATAACATTCCATATCTTCCAGGGACGGACCCATGTGTCCGCCCGAAGGTTGGTATATTTTGGTAATGTTAGGGCCCACACACAGATGTGTCCCTGACACAGTGACGGTATTTTTATTACTACAGGGAGCATTAAATAGTTTTCATTTATATTGTTTTTTAGACTATTGACTCTGCTCAGCAGGCTCCTTTTGTGATTGTAATTCTTTGTAAATTGAAAGAGATTTGGGACGAGGCAAACCTCTGAATTCCTAAAAATTTGGAGACCCGTCCTTGTAGTTGACCCAATGATCTTTGCGGTCCGTCAGGGTTCTTCCTAGTCGATAGCTTGCATGGTACGACATGACCCAGTTTAGGCGGCCAAAACCACAGTGCCGATCGGAGGCTAACAACAGATTAACTTAGAGATAAAGTCTCCATTGTCGGCCTCATTGTTTGAGGGTTAATGCGGGTGGGGCATTAGCTCCCCCACTTGATTTTGTCTGAAAAATGACCAGGTATGTCTCCAAAGAATCTATGCTGAGTAGAGTCAATAGTCCATTGTTTTTATATGCTTTAGCCTTGGTTATTAATATAAGTTGAGTAAACAGGAATGATTTACCAGATGTCGATTCTTACATTTAAGGCTCTGGCGACTTACTTTACCTGACAACGGTTGAAATACCCCGGGAGAAAACTTTTACAACTGCCGAAAAAAGGTTTTAGTGCAGCTACCTGGGATGATAAAGCCATCCCAGGTGAAACTAAAAACTATAAGAAGCCCTGAAGTCCGGGGACCCTGTTTCTGGAGCGTGTAGAAGACAAGTAATTTCCATCATTGTCATATTAGATGTACAACGCCCAGGCAGGCCTTTGCGCAGGCTTCCTGCGCGTAGGCGAGCTTGGCGAAGCGGAGTAAAAGACTAAAGTGTCAGGATTAACTTTTGTTTCTTTTGGTTACAAAAGAAATGGTTTTGCTTCTTTTACCACCAAAAGAAGAAAAAAATTTACCTTTACGGATAGATGTAAACAATTTTATGGCATGAGTAGTAACAGGCCTTTGCAGTCAAAATACCTTCCAGTAATTCCGCCTAATCTCCCGTTGGGTGAAGCTAACGGCACCTATTTTCCCTTACTGCTTTGAGACCCGGCAAAAATATTCTTATTATTTTGGGCTCTCTTGAAGTTTAAACCAAAGGCTCTCCGAAATACCTATTTCTATCCTGCTGTCTCTATCTGGAGAATTATCCAATTGACCCTCTTATAAGCAGGCAGTGATTCCATCCTTCAGTCTTATCGAAAGCTGCCTGAAAGAATCGGTTGAATTATACCATTTTCAGTCTGGGTGGTGTGCGAACCGTTATTAGCCGGACTGCGGTCGTACCCAGCCTTGCGGTAATTTTCTGTTCCAGCCAGCCTGGAGGCCGGCTCAGAAGCGGGTCGATCAGGCCGCTTCACAAATTATTTAATCGAAAATAATTTTTCGAAGCTCTGCATCGGGGTAGCAGGCTGCTGATGTTAGCAGCAGGGGGGGAATGTGTCATCAAATTCATAAATCGAATTCCGAACAGATACCTCGCTGCTTACCGCGGGCAGTTCATTCAGGATAAAAGTGGCTCCGGAAAAATCCGGAGGGCTTTTGGGGTCAATAAATGCTCTTATATCCACTATTTTGGGGCTTAAAATGAAATAAAATGTATAAAGACTTGACGGAATTAAATAATGTCATTATAATAGTAAATAGAATAATTAGAATACCTTTCCGTAGTTTTGCTCCAGGATCGGTTGATCCAGGCCTTCAATAATTGACAAGAATTTATAATTAAGATCATGTGGACAAAATATCATTTGCAGCCAGAGGAAAACGGTATCTGGAAAGTACTGAATGGAGGTGAATCAAATGTCTGTGCAATATTTTTTGCCAGGAGCGATGCAATTTATTGGGGCAAACAAGTAGCGAGAGACAGCCGACCTAGTCAATTGATTATTTATGATTTGAATGGAAGGATACAAAAAACATATACCTATAAAGATAAAGCCAAACCACAAAAAATAAATACTTAATAAATTCAATCAAAAAAATTCCTCGAAGCTTTGCTTCGGAGTAGCCTGCTGCTGATGTTAGCCATAGGGGTACGGCATGCCGTGCCCTGCCCTATACGGTGGGGTAAAAGTGTGACATCAAATTCATAAATCGAATTCCGAACAAATACCTCGGAGCTTGCTGCGGGGTAGTTCATTTCTGCCACACTTGAGGTTAAATTAAAAATAGTAACGGTCTGAAAAAATCTGTTCCGGCCTGCCGCAAGCTGTTTTGACCAGTTAGAAAGATTTAAAAGTCAGCAGATTCTGTTTTTCTGGAGCCCGTACCTGTCCACCGAACTTATTTATCCGATACAACATTCTTAAGCTCGGCAGCACGGAGGTAAGCCGCACGAGCTTCTTCTTCGAGGCCAAGCTCCTCACAGATTGCACCCTTGAGGGCGAAAATGTCTGCTGTTGGATTCACGGCACTGGCCAGGATTACATACTCCAAGGCCTTTTTCGGCATCCCGCGGTCCCGCCAGTAAATCAATGCCAGACTTGTGGCGGCGGCATAAAGATGGGAGATATCTTCACTGATCACATTCTGGTATAGGGAGACAGCTTCCTCTGAACGGCCCATCTTGAAAAGGTCCGCAGCCAGGCGGCTTTCAATCTTTTTAGTGTCTCCTTTTCCAGGCAAAGAGGATTTTAAAAGCTCAACTGCCTCCTGCAGGCGTTCTTGCCTGTATAGTATGCTCTCCAGGGCCAGCACGATTTTCGTGTTGGTGTTATCATACTCTAGCCCCCGCCTGTAGAGAGCCTCGGCCTCTTTCAACCTGTCCAGACCTTGATAGATTTCTCCAAGCAGAAGGTAGCTGTCGTAATCTATCGGATTGAGCGCTAACCCTTTCTCGTAAGCCTTGATCGCCGCTTCGTAGTCTCTGGTCTGACGGTAGGCCCAGGCAAGATTGATATAGGCATAGGCATACGTGCTGTCACAGGCCAGGGATTTTTGCAGGATCAGCATTGCCGCCGGGTAATTTTTGCGCTTGAGGAGCTGCATCCCCAGCTTGTTGTAATGGTAAGCATCCTCTGCTTTAGGGCTGCCGGGCAAGCGCGCCAAAAGGCTGTCCAGATCGGCTGTTGACTTTTCAGCGGTTATTTTATCCGCTATTTCGGATAGAGCCTCGTAACGCTTGTACCGGCCGGAATAGTAATAATACGCCGCCGCTGTGGATAAGATCAGGATAGCGAGCGCAAAGATCCGCCGCCGCTTAAGAGAGAAAATTTTTGAGAACCGGCTGCTTCCAAGCCCGAATATCGCCCACACCAGCAGGGGGACCAGGGTGTAGCTCCAGGCCCCGGTAAATACGCCGAACAAAAGGCACACGCCCGCGCAAAAGACAGTGCTGTAAAGGGGCTTGAAATAAAGCAAGCCTGCTATAAAAGGGACAAGGCTGATTGCAATTTCAGGATTCCTGATAATGAAAAGATGCGCGCTTGCCAGAACCAGAATAAATCCAGCCGCTGTGGCCAATACCGCAAAACGCAAGATGGATTTTCTCTCCTCTCTTTCCACTGCTGGGGAGAAAGGCGTGGTTATCTCAGGCCCGCCCGCTGCAATGCCCCAGAAAAGCAAGCAGAGGAACACCCAGTGCCAGAGCTCGGCCGGGTTTACCGGCAGCCAGGCGGAGATATTTGTCACCTTCATATGGAAGAGCATGTGAATCGGGAACAGGCAGAATAACAGGTATCTGGTCCAGTGACGGAAAGCTTTGTGGTAGATGAGCAGGAATGGGCAGAGAAAATCGAAGACCACCGAGATCCAGGCCACTATTCCGGCAAATGGCACATCGGCTAAGAACGGGTTTTTTATGGGAAAAATCCAGACCCACCATTTAACGCCGGCAGCCGCCGCCTCGACAGCATAAGATATAGTCCCCATAAAAAAAGCGGAGAGACCGATCAGGCGAAACAGCGGCACCTTGTCATGACCCTGACGGCTGAGTACCCATTCCACCGTGGACCAGGAAAGATATAGGGCGAAAACCCAGCCAATGCATTCCTGAACAGAGGCATGCCAGATCTTGACCATTGGCCTGAGAAAAAGGTAAGGCAGTGTCTCGCCCCCGAAATAACGCGTGATTATTAAATGGATTAAATTGCCCCGCAGCACCCCGAAAGCAAAGGAAGAGATGAAAAAAGCCAAGGTTACCCCGCGCCCCCGGTAATGCCAGGAGTGCAGGAAAAGAAGGATCAGCAGGAAACTTGAGGGAACAAGCAGCAGAAGGTGCATCATTGCCCCGAAAGATGAATTAATGGTTTTTCCTTAAATAAAGGGTTTTGGCTCTATTGGTTTTCAGAATCATTGCCCATCCGGGCCTGGAGGCGCCGGGCCAAAGCCTGGTATTTCCCGGCGTTTGAAATATCTCCCATTTTTTCGTAAGTCAGAGCGAGGTTAAAATATGCGGGTATAAACCCCGGGTCAAGCTCGACAGCCCGTTTGTAACTGGTTATCGCCTCATTAAAATCGCCTCTGTTGGTAAGCAGCGCTCCAAGATTCAGATAAGCCTCGACCTTGAATGGATCTTGTTTTATCGCCTCCCGGAAGAGACGTTCAGCCTCTATGGTCTTATTAAGGCGGTATTCGAGGTTTCCCATATTGAACAGAGCATAGCCGTTATCAGGGCTCACTTTCAGCGCTCGCTCGAAATAGAATCTGGCTTTATCGTAATCTTTGGCCCGGTAGCGGATAATCCCCAGATTGACCAATGTCTGCGGGCTGGCCGGATGGATGTCCAATGCCTGGAGGAAATAGCGTTCCGCCTGGACAGGGTTCTCTTCCCTCTCGGCGCACAGACCCAGTTGGAACCAGGCTTGCGCGTGGTCAGGCCTGATATTTGCTACCTCGCCGAACCAGCGTTTTGCCGCACCCAGTTTCCCTTTGTTAAAGTAAAAGTCACCTAGCTGGTAGCGTGACACAAAGTCCGAACGGTCAGCCCAAGCTGCTGCCTCAAGTGAATCCGGATCAATCTGCGGACCCTCGAGAAAATGACTGATATAATCATCCTCCGGGTTCATATTCAGGGCTTTACGATAGAATGCCATCGCCACTGAAAGCTCCTTGAAAACCCAGCTGGCGAATTTACCCTCGTAAAATACCCTGCGGGCATCGGACCATAAATCGATCTGTGACCTCAGGGCAGCGGCCAGACTGTCGGATGAGGTGGATGTATCCTCCCAGGACAGGTATTCGGTTATCGGCTCCAGGTTGTCCATTATCCAATGGTAAGTTTCCAGCGGAACAGTGGGTGCCATGGTGCGCGAAAACTCGATGATCGGGTTGGCGTCCGTATTGAGAGGCGCATCTTGAGTGAGCGCCCGCAGGCGTTTTTCTCCCATCATAAATAAGGAGAGAAAAGAAAGCGGCTGCTCGAGCCTTACCTCACGCAGGTTTTCCCGGACTTTTGATGCGGAGAGGCTTTTACTGAAAAGCTGATAGTCGATCTTGAAAGGTTCGGATGTGCCGAGCAGGATAACATTCGCGGGGTTATTGTACCACAGGCTAACGTGAGGAAACACCTCGGCAAAGGAGCGCAGCAGGCTTTTAAACTCCACCAGGGAGAGACCATTGGCAGGCAGCCAGGCGCAAATTGTCCCGCCAGGGGCAAGGGCTTTGGCACACAGACGGTAAAAGTCGAGAGTATAAAGCGTCGGACTGAGCTTGGGATGGATGGCATTAAAAGAGATGACATCGTAATTAGCTGAAGATCTGAGGATCAGGTTGCGCCCATCGTCAAAAACAATCTTGACATTCGGACTGTCCAGTACCCCGTGGTTTTCAGGGATAAAATACTTCGCCGTCAAGATCTCATCAGGCACCAGTTCCACGCACTCCACACGCCGGAGATCGTACCTGTTCGCCGTGTAAACCGTGCTCCCAAACCCGAAACCTACGGCCAGAAAGCTTTTCGGATTCGGATGCAAGAGTATCGGCAGGTGGGCGAGTAACTTATGGATCACTAGATCCTCGAAACCTGTATAAGCCGTGCTTTCTCCATTGATATTGAGCTCACGGTCCCCGGTGAAATTGCGCAGCACGGAGATACTCGCCTGCGTGCCCTCCTTGCAATATAAGATCTCTTTGCCTGCGTCCTGGATGCTATAGCGCACTATCGGTCCCAGACCTCCCGAATAAAACACGAGCGCCGTGACCGCAAGAAGCAGGACGGTAGAAGTCGCCGGAAGCCATTTTCTGCCCAGCCTCCACCCGCTGTCCCCTTCATAATAGAAAGCAACTGCCGCAACTGCCGCATTTATTCCGGCCACCAGCAGGATAGAACCGGTTATACCGGCTGCGGGCAGCAGAAGGAAGCCGGCAGCCAGAGAGCCCAGAATAGTTCCCATGGTGTTGGCGGCATACAGTGCGCCCACTTCCCGGCCCAAAGAACTCCGCTTGCGGACAAAAAGTCTGTTTACCACCGGGAAAGCGGCTCCCATCGCCAGGGTCGGAAGGCCCAGAACAGCCAGGCAGAGAAAGAATTTGACCAGGGTGACCTGGTTCCAGGTATTGGCTCCCAGTATGAGATTAAAACGCTGGTAAATGGAGGTCAGCTTTCCAATAATGGGCACGCTGGCAATTGCGGAGAGGGCCACAATCCATTGCAGCAGCCCGAAAATGAGAAAGAGCCGCCTGGTCCTGTCAACCAGACGGCCTGCGGCAAGGCTCCCCAGAGCTATGCCGGCCAGGAAGCAGGTGAGGATGATAGTAAAAGCGTGAACTGAAAGGCCGACAAAGTAAATCAGGGCCCTGGTCCAAAGAACCTCGAAAGCCAGCGCGGCGAATCCCGAGCTTGCGAAAAGCCAGGGCACCAGACGCAAGCTTGAACTCGTATATTCGGGCTGGCGGTAAGGTTTTGGTTTAACCTCCTGTACTGCCATACCTTTATCGTAGACCAATAAAACCATAAGCGCCAGCACTCCGGCGGTCAGGTTTCCGGCAGCGGCAATCCACACAGTGGCTTTCTCACCGTAAAGCATGATCAGCCAGAACCCGGAAGCCAATGAACCTACAACCGCTCCCAGGGTGTTGATCCCGTAAAGCGTTCCGATACGGGAACCCAGCTCGGCCTGTGAGCGTATAAGGTACCGGCTCATCACCGGAAGGGTTCCTCCCATCAGGACAGTGGGTATAAGAAGGAACATTACCGAAAGCAGGAATCTGGCCAGAAAAAGTGCAGCGCCCTCCCGCAGCCCAAGATGATAGAGGAAAATGTAAATGTTGTCCAGCACAGGCAGCAGAAAGAGCAGGATCACCGCCCCGCTCACCGCTATGCCAAGCTCAATATAAATATAGAGTCTCAGCGGCCTGTTCGACGAGTCGGCAGCTCGTCCGAAAAGCCAGCTCCCCAGTGCCAGCCCCCCCATGAACACGGCAACTATTGTGCTCACTGCGTGTACAGTATTGCCGAAAACCAGAGCCAGCTTGCGCATCCAGACAATTTCATAGATCAGCCCGCTAGTGCCCGAAAGAAAAAAGCAAATGTATATCCAGCCGGCAGTCAGGCGCTCACGCATCAGGGTTTACCGCCTCCATTTCAAAGACCTTTAAGATCAGGGAAGGTAATATTTCGGAAAGGAATGCAGAATGTTTCATGACCTGGCAAAAATTAACAATGTTCCCTAGAAAGAGCCATAATAAAGTATATTCCTAATCTGACATGGATTATTCATAGAAAGTGATAGAAAGGAATAGGCTTTTGGCCTTGAAAGCATTTGCTTTTGACCGGACAAGAACTGTAGTACGGGCATAGCATGCTATGCCCGTACAAGACAGGAGCCAGAAGCCTAAAAAACATCCGGTGATCATTTCAAAAAAAGATTCTGCATCCTGAATGGCTATCGTAAAAACTTCTGGTTATAGTCTGTCCATAAAGGTCTGGAGCATCGACCAGTTTTACATGAAAACCGCCTCTTGATAGGAATGGGTCGCGAAACTGACAGGGTGTGTCTTCTTGATTTTCATGCTTCGTTGTGTCCGTATGCGGACATGAGAGTTTATAAATAATACAGGCTATTAGTCTGTCAACTTTGAAATGCAGGGTAATTTGCACCGTTGAAATGAGCGAGAATATGCAAGCCTGCTAACATCAGGCTGGAGGCTGTAGTATATAGGGTTACTATACCAAGGTTTAAACCTTATGTCTAGGCTATCGATTGTAAAATGTACTCTGTAGATTTGATTTTGCACCCCTACAGTCTACAGCCTACAGCCTAAAAACGCACATGTTGGGTAAAAAAGACCCCCCCTGTACCCTGTAAAATTAAGTTGACATAACACTATATAAAATACCTTGAAATATCATAGCCGACTGTTTCTTTTCTCAATTTTGAGAAAAGAAACTTCGATTTTGAGAATTTTCTCTTGACTTTTTTCCCTTTTCCTTTACTCTTGACTTAATCACTATCCTATTATATTCTAATATTAAGAAATAATGATATGGATATTGATTTATTTATAAAATTGAGAATTTATAAGGATATGTTTGTAACTTTACATACCCTTTTCGACATTCATATCAAAAGGATAGTTGCTTTTCTTCTTCCTGCTTTTTATCCTTCAACCTTATCGGGCCGCACAGGCTCTCATAATCTGATTATGCCCGAAAGCATCTCTCAAAATATTAGAAAAGCAATTATCTCAGATTCCGGTATGGAAGATCCGCTAGTTATGTGGTTGGTTACTCGTTTTAGTCCCGAAATAATTTAACTCAGGAGGTCGATTCGAAATATTACTTTGAATCGTCTTTACCAAATCTGAAGCCGTAATAGATCGGGAAAACGGCTTTATTAACTTTAAACCAAAGGGGGTGTCGATTCTTACAAAAAAATTAGATCAGCTTAAGATCTGATAGAAAAGCTCATTCAGGAGGATACATGTCAAATAATAGTAAGTCTTTCGGTTTACTATCAACTGTGGTGAGCTCGATCGCTGTGGCTCTGATTTTTACACTTCCTGTGTTTGCACAATTGAGCACCGGAAAGCTTGAGGGCACAGTGAGAGACAAGGATTCCGGCCAGCCTCTGGCCGGCGCCCAGGTGGTAGTGGAAGGCACCCAGTTGGGTAATGTTACCAATGCCGACGGGTATTATTTCATTTTAAACGTTCCTCCGGGCCGTCGGGATATCACCTTCACCTTCACCGGATACCAGAAAACCACAGTCGCCAATCAATTAATCCTCGCCGGACAGACCACCACCATTAACGCCAATTTAAGCTCTACAGTGGTTCAGCTCGAAGGGATCACAATCGAGGGTGAGGCTGAGCCGCTCATCCCCAGAGACCAGACAGTATCCAAGCAGCGTTTGACAGCCGAAGCACTTACGCAGACGCCGGCCACTGAAATGAACGACTTGCTGGTTCTGGAGGCTGGAGTGCAGATCGGCGGCGAAGGCGGCATGGCCCGCGGCGTACGCATCCGCGGGGGCCGTTTGGGCGAGGAGGCCATGGTAGTTGACGGCATTATCGTGCGCAACTACACGGCCAATCCTTTCCGCAGCGGAGCGAGCTGGGTTTGGGAGCAGGAGCTCGGCTCACGCGGTGAGGATACAACCCCGCTGGAGTTTTCCACCGGGTCTGTGGAAGAAGTCGACATTGTCACCGGCGGGTTTCAGGCTGAGTACGGGAACGCCCAGTCCGGCCTGATCAACATCGTTACCAAGGAAGGCGGCCCCGACCTGCGTGGTAGGGTCAGGATGACCAGTGACGAACTCAACCCGCGCACTGCGGATTACGGTTACAACCAGTTGCAGGCTGATATCGGCGGGCCGGTTTTCGGTATCCCGAATTTGTTTTTCCACGTTTCGGGTGAGATCCAGGGTAAGGCGGACAATAACCCCACGCATGCAGACGAAGGTTTCCGTGGAATCAACCAGGATTTTGTTGATCGCCTGAACGATGCAGTGAGGAACGACCAGATTCTAGGAACGCAGTTGCCGGTTTATACCCTGGAGATGTTCGAGACTGGACAGAAGTTTTTTGCCGATAATACCGGGGAGGAGCCGGTGGGTGTGTTTACGCCCAAGAACCCGGTGCGCCAGCCCAACAACTGGGGAGACAGGACCCTGACTTCAGGGAAGCTGACCTTTTCCCCGAGGAAAGGCTTGAAATTCCTCGGCACCGCCAACTTTTCCCGTATTCAGCGGTCCTGGCCTACGGACTATTTCAACTATGGGGCGGTCGATTCGGATATGCTCCCCAAACGTGGCTGGGACACAGCCAAGGGGGACTGGCAGGATGCGAATGGGATGTGGCATGCGATAGTGCCGATAAACCTGGGCCGCAGGACCCGGACTACCAATTTGCTCTTGGGCGCCGACTATGATTTTTACCGTTCCTCCCAGCGCAACGCCTCCCTGCAGTTCCGCTTTTCGAATTTCAGGACCCAGGACATCAATAATGCAGACCTGAAGGATAACTACGTCCGGGAAAATACCTTTATGAGCTGGTCTTCCCATGATATTCCGTTCCTGGTGGAGACTTTCCCGGGGCGGACCACTCCGCAGGATCCTGAGGGCGCTCGTAAATACCTGCCGGACGGAGCGACGGCCTATTCTATCGGCGATTACTTTTATGCAACTCCGTTTTATTATGTGGGTCCGGCACAGCTTTATTACCTGTATTACGGCTACCAGTACGAGAAACAGTACAACTACAAGGCTGACCTTGATTTTCAGTGGAACAGGGAGAACCGGGCCAAGTTGGGTTTTCAGATGACCGACTTTAAAAACCGGATGTTCACGATCGCAAGTAGCAGTCTGATTCGGGATCTGGACAACGAGTTTAATTACGCTCCACAGCAGATAGCTTTTTACGCGCAGAACAGGACAGATCTTGGAGACTTTGTTCTTGATTATGGGATTCGCTGGGACCAGTTCCGTCCAAAGGACAACTGGGGTCTTCGCTCCGGAGACACCTGGGAGGAGAGGTTCTTCCCTAAGAATATCAGCGAGTGGTCGCCGCGTTTTGACGTGGCTTTTCCGGTTACGGACAAAGCGCAGCTCAGGTTCGCCTACGGAGTATTTACCCAGCTGCCCAGTTTGACTTTCATTTTCTCAGGCTCGAACCCCGGGGGTCTTGAGTACTCCCGCACCGATGCCTTCGAGGCGGGCTTGAGCTACCTGCTTTCCAATGACGTTGTTATGGACATGGTGGCCTACTACCGCGATGTGGATGGAAACCTGGCCACCAAGGAATTTTTCCAAAACTACTACCAGTGGCACAGCGAGCGGCTGATCCGGGGCTGGACCACAGGCTACACCAACAAGGACAACGGGAATATCAAGGGCATGGACTTGACCGTGAAGAAGAGGTTCTCCAACAACTTCTCCCTGAACGCCATGTACACGCTCCAGTTCTCGCGCACCACCGGGAGCCAGTACAACAGTTACTCGGACTGGTGGACATTCCTTGATCCGGCCACTGGGGAGCACTTCACACCGCCGGATGAGATCCGTCCGATCAACGGTGACGTGACCCATGCGATGACAGTGTTTTTCAACTACCTGTTCCCGGAAGACTTCCAGACCGGTACCCTGGCCAATACGATTTTGAAGAATTTCAGGGTGTACACGGTATTAAGGCTCAGCAGCGGGGCTCCGCTCGGCGACCGGATTCAGAACAACTATGTCGAGTACAACTGGCTTACGGCTGTGCAGTGGCAGACCCGGCGCGGCGGCACACCTATCGGCGGGCTAAACTATTTCCGCGGCCGCTGGTATATGGACATCATGCTTCGGTTATCCAAGACCTTTACTCTTGGCGGCAGCAAGCGTGTGAGCGTATTCTCTGAGATATTCAACCTGCACAACCGCAAGAATCCTGTCGAGTACCCCTCGGGGTACACTTATGAAGGATACCGCTATGGCTGGACCGGAGGAGTGGACCTGAATTGGGACGATCCGACCCTGGCCAGGAAACAGAAGTGGCTGTTCCATTCCGACTTTAACGGGGACGGCGTATTGAGCGTGCGGGAATCGGCTTTAGGCTCAATTGCCAACAGCTTTATGGGCGGAACGACGGACTGGGAGGCCTGGGGCATCGCCAGGCAGATCCGCGCTGGTGTGGAATTCACCTTTTAAGGGCCATTTAGGACTTGCCAATAACCCAGGTTGAGTATTCAATGGGTAATAAAGCAGGAGATTAATTATGCAAAAAAATATGCATTTTTTGAGTAAGCTGATCCTGGTTACCCTGGTTATGTACCTGGCCGGTCCCGCCTATGGTATTATGACCCGGGTGAGGAGCTCCCAGGGCAACAATGTTCAGTTGGAAATCCACAGCGACGAATCGTCCGTGTTTTGCGGCACCAGTATGTTCCCCAAGGGCTCGGGCAACCTGATCCCCAGCTTTGAAGGCGGCTGGGGAAACTGTATAGCCGTGGCCAGGGACATAAATGGTGACGGAGCAATGGAAGACTCCTGCCACGGTTCCGGCAGGGCGAGGTCGATACCCGGGTCGAACTGCAGCCTGGAATCCTATGCCGAGCTCGAGGCGCTGTTCAATTCCGGAGAGCGGATGGACCAGGCTGCCAACCGCATCGAGCACAACCGGGTCTGGAGCACGCTTGACACTGATGACCTGGCCGACTGGCCTCCGGAGTTCCGCGCGGGCAGAACCGCCAGTGGAGCGATAAATAAAATCGGCGCGGAAACCATCAGCACCAGGTTGGGTGATTGCTTCAGCAGCAGCTTCACCGGGGGTGTTCCACCCAGGGGTGTCTCTTTCGAGTACAGTTTTTACTTCCTCAATTTCGGCGAATCGAACAACATGGTCTACGGGCACCTGTTCATTCGGAACATGTCCGAGTACCTCAAGTGGAGCCCGAACGAGGCCTTCAGGACACAGGTGGCCAATACGCCTAACGGCCAGAAATGGAACTTCTGCCTGAACTATTTCACGGGCTACTTCGGCATCGGCTCCAACGCGGTGAGTATGGATGAGGGCTGGGCCATGCACCCGGCCAAGGAGATTGTGGCCGTGACCGATAGGGATGGAATGGAAGACGGCTTTACCCAGGGCGGTATCGCTTTCTCTGTCGGCCACAAGATGCTCCGCGCCCCTCAGTTCAAAGGGCAGCAAGCGATTTTCACCGGCATGCACGGGATGCGGTGGGGCTCTGATTTCGGCGGTCCGCAGACCAGGGATCTCTTTCAGACAAGCGATGCGGGTTTGGTCTACCGTGCTTGCCTTGGCGAGCTGTACCCGAATCTTGACGAGCTGGCCAATCAGATGTACGGCGGACAGTTGAATCCGCTTACCGGCAGGCCCTGCTGGGGCTGGCCGGGTCAGCTCAGGCCGACAGATCAATACTATAATCTCTGGGTTTGGGGAAACCAGGGTAGGACGCAGAATGCCATCTATGCGGAGATCACCGATTTCGGCCCCCGGGACTCCACAAGCTGCGATTACGTGCTCATGTTCGTCTATCCCGCCAATGCGCCTTATGTATATAAGACCCTGGACATAGCGAACATCTACGACCCGGACCTCCAGGTGCACATGGTTCCCATGCAGAATCACGCGGAAGTGGCCCAGGTGGTATACGATGGTGCGTATATACTGCCTGAGACGCCAGTGGCGCCCCCGCTGACTATCGTCCCCGGGGACAGAAAAGTCACGATTACCTGGAGCAATGTCAATCTCAACACCCCTGATGCATACTACTTCTTCATCCAGCAGCATCCCGAGATAGATCCCGACGGGCTTTACCGGGAGTATGACTTCGAGGGTTACAGGCTTTACCGCAGCTTTGTGGGGCCTTCTGACTCCCACTCCGAGCTGATCTTCGACTGCAGCCTCTCGGATAACAACATCCAGTTCTATTACATCGACAGCTCTGATCTGGATCAGCCTTACTACAGGCTGCGTGACGGCTTGAAAGTCTGGTATGCCCTGGTGCCTTTCGACAAAAATTATGATCCGGCAAGCGGCGTGGAGTTCAGCCTCCCCGAGCTCATCAGCGGAAAGACATGGAACAGGCCGAGGGAGGGTCTGTACACGGTCACGCCGCGCAGCGAGGCCTCAAACTTCAAGCCGGCCAGTCTGGGAGCTGTTGCTTACTTAGGACAGGCAACGTTGGAAGGACCTACAGTCGAGCTCGCAGGTGACGGTGCCGGGAAGCTGACTGAGGCTCCCAAATCCCTTATCCCTCCGCTGGATTTCTCGTTCGAGGCTGTAAACAGCGAAAGGATCAAGCAGGATCTGACCGTTTTTGTCGCCTGCACCGGGCTTGAAGTCGACTGGGGATGCTCTTACTGGGCTTATCCGATGAGAGAGATCTCGCTGCTGGACGGCAGCAACAATTCGATATCTGCAGCGCCTCCTTTTCTGACCCGGGATCCATCAGCAGAAATCATCTTGATGGATAAGGCGGACGCCAGCGGTGTCAACTACGCTGTCCATGTATTGTGGAACCACCCCGGCTCGGCAGGCGGCAGAGACTATGCCCCTGTGTACATAGACTTCAATACCGGGGGATACACCGGAGCAACGGTGGCCAATCAATTCGGAAGCTGCGTATCCGACCGCATCGGCACCGGCCCTTCGATCGGGTCCTATATCCGGACAGGCGTGTTCGAGGTGGCCTGGAAGTCTGCCGGAGGCGGCTTGAGTGTTGATGTCACGGATAAGACCCGCGGGGAAACGGTCCCCTTCAGCCCGTATCGTGAGGACAAGGCCTGGGGATTCATGCCCGGCGGCACCTATATGGATTTCTTTGATGAGGTAAAAGCCGGGGTGTCCAAGTCGGAGCGTGCCAACCTGATGTCAGAAACGATTCCAGCCGACAATACTGACGAGTTTGCAATTTCTATCAATGGTATTGTGTGGGCATTTACGGATATAGCCGCCATGCCTGCGTCCGGGACAGTGATGACCATCACCAACGCTTTCGGCGAATGGAACGGCGATCAGACCGTGTTCACCCAGTATGCTGACGCGCCTTATCCGGGAGACAAATGGCAGATCCAGATCAAGGGCATGACAATGGATCCCGAGGATGCGGATCTCACCAAGATCCGGGTGGTTCCCAATCCGTATATGGCCACTTCCGTACTGGACCTGTCTCCGCTCTCCAGGAGGATCGAGTTCGTCAATCTTCCGGACCGCTGCACGATTCGTATTTTTACTCTCGGCGGCAACCTGGTCAACGTGCTCAACCATGTCGGCAGCAACAAGTTCGGCTGGGGTAATTATACGGATGTGGACCGGATAAAACCGGACAACACTGCCGAGGTGTTCACCGGATACGATAACCACGGGGGCGCGGAGCCCTGGAACCTGAGGAACCGTTTCGGCCAGACTGTGGCCAGCGGATTGTATTTCTTCCACGTGACGGACTCTCGCGGGGAAACACAGACCGGTAGGTTTTATATAATCAATTGATCGCTGGCTTTTGCCAGAAGAACTTTGATAATTACCGGTAACGATAAGTTTCCTCGTGAATCTACGGAGGTAGATATGTTAAGAAAAATGGCCATACGAGTTTTATTGACAGCCTGTCTGGCCCTGTCGTTCGTCACGATGCCCGCATTCGGCCAGGGTGTTGCGAGGCAGGAATATACAGGCCTGGATAAGTATCAGGAGCAGGGTCGGCCAGCGGCTTCATCTTTTGTCGGAGTGAGGGCCGCGGAGTTTCTCACTATCCCTGTCGGAGCTCGCGGCATCGGGATGGGGAGCGCTTATTCTGCGGTAACTGACGATATTACATCCATCTGGTGGAACCCTGCAGGCTTGGGATTTCTTCAGAACCGGGAAGTGATGGTCACAGTGGTGGACTACACCATGGACCTGACTTACAGCTACGTGGCCGCAGCGGCACCGCTGGCTGACGGCCAGGTTGTTGTGGGCGGTTTTTTCGGCTACCTGTACATCCCGGACATGGAGATCACCACGATCACCAGCCCTAACGGGACAGGGCGTACTTTTAACGCCTATGACTTCCAGATGGGCGGATCGGTCGCTTACAACCTCTCCGACCGCTTCACTGCCGGTATCAACATGAAATACGTGCACCAGGATATGTTTGCGAACATCTCCGGCAATGCATTTGCTATCGACGCCGGCGGTATATACCATACCGAGTTCATGGACCGGGAGGTCAAGTTCGCTTTTGCAATCCAGAACCTGGGAACGAACATCAAGATGAGCGGACCGAACCTGATTTATGAAGTCGGCCCGGAAGATCTCGGTGGCAGTATTCCCACAGGGTACGGGGATTATTCCATAGATCCCAATGCGATCTCCAAAAGAGCGAACCGCCAGGTCACCCGGCTCACCCACACCTACCGCCTGCCTACAATAGTAAAGCTCGGTCTCGCTTATAACCTGTACACCAGCGAGAGTGCCAACTGGCTGGCGGCGGGCGAGATCTGGCGCAACAGCAACATCCCGATCAGTTACGCTGCAGGCACGGAGCTGAACTACCACTTTACTCCGTTCCTCACCGGAGCCTTGAGGATGGGTTGGAAGATACAGACTGATGAGTACACCGGGGGTACGGACCAGTCCGGGTATGATTATCTGGGCGATGATCCCACATTCCGCGGCATAAGTTTTGGCGGCGGCATCAAGCAGGTTTTTGGCAGCCGTCACGTATCGTTTAACTATGCCTACCGGAACAAGGGACGCTTGTCCGCTGATAACTTCTTCACTGTGTCCTTAGGCTTCTAACCTTAACCGGTTCGGCCTTTCCCCGAGCGGGGAAGGGCCGAACTCTTCAAGAATCTCAAGCGAAAGGGGCTGTCCGACAGACAGCCCCTTTCGCGTTATCTGAGGGTCGGTTAACTGTTTTTTCGAGCGCGGCTTAAAGGCTGATCTCCCGACCCTCTTTTGCGGCCCTGTAAATTGAATCTATCACCAGGCCCGTCTTGCGTCCCTCCTCCCCGTTGACCAGCGGCTCCCGGCCCTCGCGAACCGCGCAGCAGAAATCCTTGATAATAGCCTCGTGGCCGCTGGTGTCGGCCACCGCTGCCCCCCCTGCGCCTGCGCCCGAATGGATAGTTTCAGCGGCCTTCACTTGAGGCTTGGGTATATCTTCCACATCCCAGCTCACTATCTCATCGTTAACAGTGATTATCGATCCCTTTTCAGCGTGCATCTCCAGCCGCACCGGGTAACCAGGTTTGGTGACAGTAGAGGCGATTATCGTGCCTAGCATCCCATCCGGGTAAGTGAGGATCGCTGCGCCGTGGTCTTCCACCTCTATGCCTGTGTGGGCCAGAAGAGCGGTTTTTGACATTACCTTTGCCGGAACTCCGAAAAACCAGGTCAGCGTATCCACATTGTGGCTGGCCTGCTGGATAAACGGCCCTCCGCCGTCGATCTCGAGAGTGCCCCGCCAGGCGGCGCTGTCGTAGTAATCCTGGCCGCGGTAGAACTTGACCGCCAGGTCCGCCGCATAAACTTTGCCGAGCAGGCCTTGATCGAGGATTTTTTTGATCTCGATATTGGCCGCACTCGTCCTGCGCTGGTAGGTCACTCCCAGACGGACACCCGCTTTGCGGCAAGCCTCGACCATCCGGTCCATGTTTTCCATGGTTACATCGAGCGGCTTTTCCGTGAGAACGTGTTTGCCGAGCCTGGCGGCCGCAAGCGCATCGCGATGGTGCAGCCCGTTGGGAGTGGCGAGCATCACCGCCTCAAAAGGCACTGCAACGCTTTCGATACTGTCTGCAGCCTGTGCGATACCCTTTTCCGCAGCGTAGCTTCGTGCACGCTCGAGCTTGCGGCTTACAACAGCCACGATCTCGGCTTCCTGGACCTTGGCTGCAGCTGCAAGATAAGTCCTGGAAATGTTTCCTGTTCCCACCAGTATGAATTTTACAGGTTGCATACGCCTGCTCCTTTGGCAATTATTACTGTCTCTAATTGGGGAAGTCGGTTTTTTCAAAAAAATGCTCTGGGCTGTTCTTGATCAACAGCCTTAAACCTGAGAGATAATCGATTGGAAACCTTAAAATATAAGAAAATCAAACACCGGGAGACTTTTTTTTCTTTTCAGCGGCTTTAATGGCCTGGACAGCGTATTGGACATCCAGTGCGGGCTGATCCTGGTATTTCGGGAACATGCCAACCACTACGCAATCACCGGGTTTTATCCTGGCGAAAGCCCAGCGGAAAGCCTCGCGCACCTCGTTCTGGTCCTGGCACCTGCGTCCGGCTCCGAGGATTTTATAGGCCAGACACTGTTTTCCGGTGGCCTGGATAAATTTGCACATGCGCGGAGGGTCAGCGGGATGGAACTCTTCTTCCTGGAACTTGCCGGTAACAACCGCGCTTTCCCTTGGCTTGCGGGCTATGTTATAGAAAGGGACCATGAAGAAATCGAGGTCCCAGCCCCTGTCTTCGACGTAATCCAGAATCTCGGGGATATGGGCAGCCATTCCCACCCGGCAGCCGGTATCACGGATGGTTTTCAGGTAATCCTCAACCTTGTCTATCTGGCCTGCCATCCAGAGCTCATCTGTTTTCGTACCGTGAAAGTAGATCCCGGCAGCCCCAAAAGAGGCGATAACTTTAATGTTATGGCGGATGTCGTGCATCTCGCTCGCGGTCTGGGCGATAAAATTGAGCTTGCCTCCAGCGCGGCGGAAGAGCTCGAGATAATGAAATATCCGGTGATAGTCTCCCCGTGCCTGCACGGCGTTGATCCCCACTTCCTCGCAGCGCTGGAGCGTGCGCACGATTTGCTCAGGGGTATAATACTCCTGCATCTCCAGATTCAGTTCTTCACTGAAATGACTGTTAAAAACAAAAGGATTCCCACCCACGATAAGTCTTGTAATTCTGTGCGGGCCGAAAGGCACTGTGGGCAGACTACCCGTGATTTGCTGTTTGCTCATCTCCAGCGCTCCTTTAGGTGCTTAAGCGCCTGACACCGACAAAGTTTTGTGTATATCCACTGGTTCCATAATAACTGATTCGTATCTGTGCTGACAGGCACAAAGCTTGCTATATTATAGAAAAAGATAGTCAAAGTATTAATAAAAAGGCTATACTCTTTCTTGATTAGGAACGAATTAGCAAGTTGGTTAATTCCAAACCAAAGAAAGGAGCATAGCCTTGAGTAATA
>Ga0307380_10003104_pt1 | contig 23217 bp, 17 predicted proteins | sample UN3MG_FD_202239 | JGI IMG/M metagenome (GOLD analysis project Ga0307380, IMG submission 202239) | Soil microbial communities from Risofladan, Vaasa, Finland - UN-3 | ecosystem: Environmental > Terrestrial > Soil > Coastal area > Acid sulfate soil | place: Finland: Risofladan, Vaasa | collected... | reverse complement strand
GTTGAAAAATATTTCGGCAAAGCCTGTTTCCAATGTCCCAGTTTTTACGGCGAGCCGCTTTTTCTGGGCGCGCGCATGCATGCCGTGGATCTTGAAAAACTGCTCAAAGATCTCAACAGCACCCTTTAAAATCGGATGAATGGCCTTTCTTCCGGATTGGACAGCGCTCAAGGGGCACGGCATGCCGTGCTCCTTTTGTATTGTGCGCCTGAGAATGTGTTCCTGCTCAAAAGGAGCCTCCGTTCTAAAATGGGAGTCGACGGTAAAAGCCGGGCCGCCCGCCAGGGCGGGAAAGAAACTACGGACAAGCCTTCGGGCAAAGACCGCAAGCTGGGTGATCAATGGGCTGACTGGAACGGTCACCTCGAGAATATCGACGCCAGAATCGATGAAGACCGGCGCGTGTTTATCGGTTTTGCCTTCCTCAGTCTGGTGGCCATGATAACAGCCGCTTTCCTCATTTTCTACATGATCTATCCCCGGCTCGAGGGCTGGAGCTATCTGCTCGCCAGGGGAGTAATGGCGCTGTTAATCCTCTCCTGCGTTGCCGTGATGTTCTGGTTCGCGGCTCTTTTGCTCCCGCTGATGTCCAAAATCCGCTTTATGCCGCGCATGGAGTCCGTGCAGAAAACCCTGAACTTCCTGGTACCGATGACAGTCCGCCTGGGAGCTCGCTTCGGGATCAGCCGCGACCGGATGGGCAATTCTTTTATCAAAGTGAGTAATGCTCTTGTGCGCAGCGTGCGGATAAACACCGGCAAGGGCCCTCTGCTCGTCCTTTTGCCCCGCTGCCTCACCGCATCCCTTCGTAAAAACGTCCTGGAGCTCTGTGAGCGCTACGGTTGTCTTGTTTTTACCGTGCCGGGAGGGGAGCTGGCCCGCCAGCTTATCCGGGACCATAAACCGAGCCGGATCGTAGCAGTGGCCTGCGAGCGGGATCTCTTAAGCGGCATCCAGGATATAGCCCCTGTCATTCCGGTATACGCCATTCCCAACTGCAGGCCGGAAGGGCCCTGCAAGAACACGCTGGTCGACCTGAAGCGTATCGAGGAAGCCCTGATTCTGTTCAGCCCCCCCAGTCAACAATAAACCGGCGCCGCGGCAAAGAGATTCCATCAGCTTGGAGAATTATTTTAAGCGGGTTTACTGTGTCTTTTACCTCCCGGGATGAATATTCGCAATGGACGTTATAAGAATAAAAGGTGCGCGCGAGCACAATCTCAAGAATATCGATCTCGAACTGCCGCGAGAAAAACTTGTCGTTGTCAGCGGTGTTTCAGGCTCCGGTAAAAGCTCGCTGGTTTTCGATACAATCTACCAGGAAAGCAGGCGGCGCTTTCTGGAAACCCTGCCCACCTATGTCCTTCAGTTCATGGAGCGCATGCCGCGGCCGGATGTGGACTGGCTCGAGGGTCTGAGCCCTGCTGTGGCGGTCGAGCAGCGCAACCCGGTGAATACCTCCCGGAGCACGGTAGGGACGATCACCGAGATCTACGATTATCTGAGACTCCTCTACGCCCGGGCCGGGGAGACTGTCTGTCCTGTCTGCGGCGGCCGGGTGAGCCGGGATACGACCGATTCTATCGCCAGCCGGATATACGAGTCCTGCCCCGGCAGAGTGGTGACTGTCGCTTTTGCCCCGGCTGTTTCCGAGAGAATCACGGCCCAGACCCTGCGGGAGAGCCTTTTGTCTTTGGGCTTCATCCGTGTGCTGCAAGGACAAACCGGGGATATCTTCCGTCTCGATGAGCCGGAGACCGCCTCGCGCCTTGATCCCCGGTCTCCTCTTTATGTCGTGGTGGACAGGATCATGGTCCGACCGGAGAGCCGCAGCCGCCTGGGTGAGAGCGTAAGCGTCGCTTTCAGGCACGGCGAAGGGCTCCTGTTCATTTTTCCCGAGGATTCAAAAGAACGTCTGGGTTTCTCCGAACGCTACCACTGCGCTGCTTGCGACTGCTCTTATCCCGAGCCAGTGCCCAACCTCTTCTCTTTCAACAATCCTTACGGCGCCTGTCCCACCTGCCGCGGGTTCGGCAACCTTCTGGATTACGATCTGCGGCGTATCGTGCGGGACCCCGGGCGAAGTCTTGAGCAGGGCGCGCTCGATCCCTGGACCAAACCGCGGTATGAAGGCCGGAGGCTGCGCCTGGCCTCGTTCTGCAAACAACAGGGGATCGATATGCGCACCCCCTGGAACAACCTGCCTGAAGACCAGAAGAAACTCCTTTTGGAAAGCGCACGCGGCTTCGAGGGAGTTATTCCGTTTTTACACAAGCTCGAGCGAAAAAAATACAAGCAATATATCCGTTTTTTCCTGCGCTCCTACCAGAGCGAGCGCACCTGCCCGGACTGCAGCGGGGGCCGGCTGCGTAAAGAGGTGAACAATGTATTTCTGGCTGGCCGGAACATATCAGAGCTCACGGGGATGAGTATCCAGGCCTTGAGCGAGTATTTCGCCCGGCTGCCCGACAAACTGACTCCATTCCGGCTTGAAGCGGTTTCGGAGCTTATTCAAGAGGTCAGGTCAAGGCTCGATTTTTTACTGGAGGTGGGCCTGAGCTATCTCACGCTTTCCCGGCTCACCCGCACTCTATCAGGAGGCGAATACCAGCGGATAATGCTCACCCGGCTTCTGGGCAGCGGGCTTACCGATACGCTTTTCGTGCTGGATGAGCCCACTATCGGCCTGCACCAGCGCGACACCGGCCAGTTGATCAGGGTTCTGCGCCGTCTGGTAAACGGTGGCAACAGCCTGCTGGTTGTCGAACACGATCTCGAGGTGATCAGCGCGGCGGACCACGTGGTTGAGCTGGGTCCCGGAAGCGGTGCAGCCGGCGGATACGTGCTTTTCAGCGGTCCGGCCGCCGGATTCGCCGCTGCGGATACCCTGACCTCACGCTCTATCGGCCAGACAGTGGCTTTCAAAAGCAAGCCCAGGCGTTCTCCAAAACGCTTTCTGCACCTCAGGGAAGCGAAACTTCACAACCTCAAAAATGTCGCCGTAAATTTCGGTCTCGGGGTTTTCAATTGTGTCTCAGGGGTATCGGGAAGCGGAAAGAGCTCGCTTGTTCTGGGCGTGCTGAAACCCACGGTGGAGGCGGTACTGTCACAACCGTACTTTCAAGGACCGGGAGTCCTGGGTGCCGAGATCGAAAACTGCGACCAGCTCGATGAGGTAATCGTGGTGAGCCAGTCCCCGATCGGCAAGACCCCTCGCTCGAACCCGATCACCTATATCAAGGCCTTCGATCATGTGCGCAAGCTTTTTGCCGGAACCAAGGCTGCCGGGAGCCTGGGTCTGAAAGCGGGCGACTTTTCGTTCAATACCCGCGGAGGGCGCTGTGAATACTGCAAGGGTGCGGGCTACGAGCTGATCGAGATGCAGTTCATGGCCGATGTCTTCGTAGCCTGCGAGGCTTGCGGCGGCAGACGTTTCAATGCGCGGGCGCTGAAAGTCTCCTACCGGGGAAAAACGATTGCTCAGGTGCTCGAAATGACCGTGAACGAAGCGATTTCCTTTTTCAGCGACCAGGCCGGGATCGGCAAATCGCTCTGGATCTTGCAGTCTGTTGGTCTGGGCTACCTGAAGCTCGGCCAGAGCGCGACCACGCTTTCAGGGGGGGAAAGCCAGCGGCTCAAAATCGCCCGGCAGATCGCCCAGGGGAGCACAGGCCGCCGCAGCCGCGGGAAACTTTATATTCTGGATGAGCCGACCACAGGCCTTCACGCAGTCGAGGTAAAAAAGCTCCTGCGGATGCTCGACCGCCTGGTGGATGCTGGCAACACAGTGATCGTGGTGGAACATCACCCAGAGGTTATCGCCCATGCCGACTGGCTTGTGGACCTGGGTCCGGAAGGCGGCGAGGCGGGGGGCGAGGTTGTCTTCCAGGGGCCGCCCCAGGAGGCAGCGCGGTGCAAAAAGAGCCTTACTGGCGCGATGCTTTCCGGCAAATGGTCAGGTGCAGCCGGAACCCGTACACGGAAGACCGGCTGAGGTGAATCCTGTTGAGCCGCGCCAGTGGCGAGTCAATAAATTGCTTGACAGATTGCCCCCAAAATACAATTATCAACGAAATTGAATATTTTTTTGCAACTTTCGTCTTAAATATTAAATAGCTTACTAAATCAAAAAAATTTACCATTGTAAAGTCTTTAAGGAGTGCGCCATGAAAATCAAATTCTTTCTTGTACCCTTGTTGATTTTGTCTTTCGCCTTTCCTCTTAGGGCCCAGAAAGAAGGTGTGCCCGATGATTACGACGGGTTGCTCGTGAGAAACGACTTTACCGTACTCATGCGGGGTGGTGATCTGGAAGTGACTGTGACTGTGATGGATGAAAGCATCATCCGCTATGCCACCCTGGAGATGAAAGGTCACCTGCGCAAGCTTAGAGATGGCTATCTTTCCGACAATTTAAACTATAATCCCCAGGATCCGAAATGTCCCATACCTTTTCTGGTCAACTTCCGTGCTCTGGGCCAGGAAGTGAGCTATGAGCCTGCGGAACTAGTGATCTACAATTATGGCCAGATATACAAACCCATCGATATCATACCTGTTTCACCGAATTTCAATTCCCGGAAAACCTATATCAGAAAACCGCCGGTATCAGCTATCTACCTGTTCGACAGAAGAATCGATCTCAACTCCCGTGATCTCGTGATCTCGTATTTCGACGCACTCAATTTCACTAATTGGATCCGGGTGATTGAAAAGGTAAACGAGGCCAAAACCCAGTATGAAGTCTTCCGGGCCAGAAACAAAGGTAATTGACTGTTGCCTGCCCGGCTGCGGGGCCTTGCGTGGGCTCTTTACAGCCCCGGTTTTTTAAGCTTCGCGCCTCTGATAAAAGGTCAATCTTCGCCGGCGCTGCGGCAATGTCTCCCGTACCCGGAAACCCTCTTTCCGGCCCGTGCTTTCCGGTCATGCCTCTCCCGCCTGGTTGTTTCCTTGCCGCCCCGTCCAGAGGGCTTAAGCCCCGCGTAGTGTAAGTATTTCTGCTTCCTTGCGTCCAGATGGAAGCAAGCTTAATTTATTACACAAGAAAGCTGATCCAACGACAGATGACAAGCCACAAATTACGAGCCGAATGGTCTTTCACCCTCGAGGGTGTGGAAAAGACAGTTTCCCTGGGAAAGGCGCTCGCGCGGGCAGTCAGTTCTCCTGGGGTGGCTGCTTTCTTCGGGGGCCTCGGTACTGGCAAGACAACGCTCATTCAGGCACTGGGCGCAGCACTTGGTCTAGAGGATCCGGTTGTCAGCCCGAGCTATACGATAGTCAACCATTACCCCGGAGGCCGTCTCCCCCTGATTCATGTGGATTTCTTCCGCCTGGAAAAAGAGCACGAGCTGCTCGAGATCGGCATTGACGAGCTTTTTTCCGGAAACGGGCTGATCTGCGTCGAGTGGGCCGACCACGCTGCTCGTTTTTTACCCGGAGAGAGACTGGAAATCCATCTGAGCTGCCAGGGACCGGAGCGCCGGGGGGTGAGATTGCGCCTTTTCGAGGACCTCTGGCCCCGGATGGATGCGGCAATTACCGGCTGGATTGAAAGGAACATTTCGGTTTGAATACTGGCCCGCTTTTATGCATCGATACCTCGACTCCTGTGGGGTCGCTGGCCCTGGTCAGTCAGAGCGGCCTGCTGGCGAGTAATACGCAAAACAGTCCCAGCTCGCATATGGAGCGGCTTATCACCACTGCCCAATCCCTTCTGGCCGGCCTGGGGCTCGAACCGGCTGAGCTTGGCGGAGTGGCTGTTGCATCCGGCCCGGGTTCTTTTACAGGCTTGCGGATAGCTGCAAGCACAGCCAAGACCCTGGCCTGGGCCGTCAAAAAGCCGCTTTATGCAATCGGCTCGCTCAAGGCACTGGCATTCGGAGCCGCCGCTTTCAGGCTTCCGGTCTGTGCGATTTTCGACGCCGGCCAGAACGAACTTTACGCAGCCTGCTACTTATGGAGCGGACCCGGAGCGCAAGGGGAAGAGCTCCTCGCTCCAACCGCTCTGGGCGTGAAAAAGCTTTGCCCGGCTCTCTTTAAAATTGCCGCAGGCAGTCGCCTGATTTGCGTGGGCGGGGGGTGGCGCAGATTGAAAAGTGAAATTCTTTCCTCTTTAGGCAGCCGGGCGGAGCAGGTGCCTGAGCGCTTTGATCTGCCGAACGCCGCTCTTTTGGGAGAGCTTGCCCTGAATTTCCCGGAAGAATACAGGGTGAATGACATTTTAACCTTCGAGCCATTTTACGTTCGTGTCGGTCAGATCGGGCTTCGACTGAAATTATGACAAACTATCAGCTTTCAGGCGAAGAACGCCTTATTGTGGAGCTGGTTCCCCTGGCCGTGGAGCACATGGGCCGGGTTCTGGAGATCGAGAGAACGTGTTTCACGGAGCCCTGGAGTGAAAAAGATTTTCTGAAGCTTATCCGGAATCCCGACTCGATCTGTCTTGCCGCTCTGGCAGTCGGCAGGGTGATAGGCTACAGCTGCACCTGGGTAGTTATCGAAAGCGCAGAGCTCGGCAATATCGCGGTCGATCCCGAGTTTCAGGGACGCTCCGTGGGCCGTCAACTGCTCGAACAAACAATGAGACTCTGCGCGGCACGCAAGGTGACACTTCTGTTTCTCGAGGTTCGCTGCTCGAACCTCCGGGCGATCGAGCTTTACACACGGTACGGATTCGAAAAAATCGGCTTGAGGCGGGGTTATTACTCCCGACCGGTGGAGGACGCTTTGATCATGAGACTTGAACTTTAGCCCTCCGGTCCCAGACTGGAACCATAGGTCTTGACTGGAGCTTCTGGGCTTGATTAAATTTATTGGCACTTTTTCTATACCGGGTGACAAAATGTCGGACCCTGTTGACAGTCCAAGCTCACCAGACATTTAATTGGAGGTGGCACTTTGTCCTGGTTCAGTAAAGAAAAGCGCGGTCCCAAACTTCAACCGAAAAAGGTGATCCCGGATGATCTCTGGATCAAGTGTGAGAGCTGCGGGGAAATCCTTTATAAAAAGGAGCTGGAAAAAAATCTCAAGGTTTGCCCGCGCTGCCAGTTCCATTATGGGCTGTCGCCGGAAGAATATATCCCGATTCTTCTCGATCCGGAATCTTTTACCGAATACGACCACGATATCCAAAGTGTCGATCCGCTTAAATTTGTCGACCGGATAAAATATACGGACCGCCTCCAGAAAGCCCTCGTATCCACTGGCAAAAACGAAGCGGTGGTGGCCGGGGAGGGCGAGATTGAGGGGATCAAAATACAGGTCGGGCTGATGGATTTCGGTTTTATCGGCGGCAGCATGGGTTCGGTGGTGGGGGAGAAAATCGCCAGGGCCGCACGCCGGGCTCTTGATAACCATCAGGGCCTGATTATTGTCTCACGCAGCGGCGGGGCCAGAATGATGGAGGGCATTTTTTCCCTGATGCAGATGGCGAAAACGAGCGCCTATCTGGGCCGGATGCACGAGGAAGGGCTGCCTTACATTTCGATCCTGCTGAATCCGACCACCGGCGGAGTCACCGCCAGCTTCTCCATGCTCGGGGATGTAAATATTGCCGAACCCGGCGCTCTGATCGGTTTTGCGGGCCCGCGCGTTATCAAGCAAACTATCCGCCAGGACCTTCCCGAGGGGTTCCAGCGCTCCGAGTTCCTGCTCGAACACGGCATTCTCGATATGGTCGTGCCGCGCCATGAAATGCGAAGCACTGTTATCCGCCTGCTCCATTTCATGCTTGATTGAAAAGAGCCAGGACACGGGAGCCGGAAAACCCCGGCAGATTTATTCAATGCCATTCTGAATCCTGAATTACGGATTTTAGATTTCATCTCCTGACAACCGGGTAATCTGTTTAGAGGTTTTTTTGCTGATCGGACTCACTTCACGCAACGCCGCCGGCAAGGATGAGGTGGCCCGCTTCCTCTGCCAGCGCCACGGATTCAGCTATTTCAGCCTCTCGGATGTCTTGCGCGAGGAGCTAAAGATTCGCGGCCTGCCGGTCACCAGGGAAAACCTGATCGAGGCCGGGAACGCTCTGCGGCTGGAGAAAGGCCCCGGCGCTCTGGCCGAGATAGCGCTTGAATCGCTCAGAGACGAGCAGAACGCGGTGGTGGTCTCGATTCGCAATCCAGGGGAAGTGGAAGCGCTGCGCAGAAGAAAGGATTTTATTCTGGTGGGAGTGGATGCCCCGGCCGGGCTGCGCTACCAGAGGGCCCGGGCCCGCGGGCGTACGGATGACGCGGCCACGCTTGAAGACTTTATCTCTCAGGAAAAAGCGGAGATCGAAGGCAGCGAAAACGAACAGCAGCTCGACAGGTGTTTCCGGATGAGCGAGCGGGTTATCGTGAACGACGGCACTCTCGAGGAGCTTTACGCAAAAGTGGAGGAACTCTTGTGAGCCGGCCGAGCTGGGATAACTATTTTCTCAAGATGGCCATGCTGGTTGCCGAGCGCTCCACCTGCAGGCGCCACCATGTCGGAGCGGTCCTCGTGCGGGATAAAAGGGTGCTCTCTACCGGCTATAACGGGGCGGCCAGCGGGATCAAGGACTGCCTCGAACTGGGCTGCCTGCGCGATGAGCTGGGAATCGAATCCGGCACCAGGCATGAGATCTGCCGGGCAATCCACGCCGAGCAGAACGCGATCATCCAGGCCGGACTTCACGGGGTGTCAATCGCTGATTCCACAATGTACTGTACCCATGCGCCGTGCCTCATTTGCGCCAAGATGATCGTAAACGCCGGTATCAAGCGCTTCGTTTCTTTCACCGAATACTCGGACCCGAACTCCCCGGAACTCTTCCGTGATGCCGGCGTACTGTTTGAGGTATTGCCCATACCGGACAAAGCTATTAAATTCAAGCCCTGATCGAGCTGTCTGAAAAGAGAGGACTTGCCCGACCCGCCGACTATGTGCGGATTGGGCGTTTTTGTGTCGTGTTAAATTTCCTGATCCTGCTGATAAATCAGGGATTAATAAGCTTTTACGACAACCATAGAGGATTCAAAGGGCATTGTTCTGATGAAATCCCCCCCCGACCCCCCTTTAGGCAAAGGGGGGAGATGAGCCTCCCACTTCATGTAGGGGGGAAGGAGCCTCCTTCTTTGGCAAAGGGTGACTCCAGAGGGATTTGATAACCTGCCCTGGATTTTTAAATGGCTCTATTTCTGTAATAAAAACAGTATAAGATATCAATCTCCATGCAGGAATACCCTAAAACTTTCTATCCAGCCCTCCCATCCGAAACGGACCCGCTTTCCGGCAGCCTGGGCCGGCGGCTTTTCCGTATCGCCCTGCCGCTGATTTTCAACTCCGGCTCTGTTATTTTCATGCTGTTCTGCGACCGGATGTTTCTTTCCTGGTATGGGACAGATGAGATCTCCGCTGTGTGGCCGGCCACTTTTCTCTATTCTGCGTGCATGACTTTTTTCTATGCTATTTCAAGCTTTATCAATGTTTTCGTGGCCCAGTATCACGGGGCCGGGAACAAGAAAATGTGCGCGGCGGCTGTCTGGCAGGGGATCTATTTCGTTCTCGGCTCGTATCTCGTGCTTCTCTGTGTTATTCCCCTGGGCCGGGGGATTTTCAGCGCTTTCGGCCACCGTCCGGAGATAGCCTCGCTGGAGCGGACTTACTACACGGTAATTATGCTGGCCTCGCTGATGCCGCTTTCGAATAACGTGCTGGCCGCCTTTTTTACAGGTCGGGGCCTGACCCATATCACCATGACAGCCAATATTATCGGCAACCTGGTCAATATCGGCCTGGACTGGATTCTGATTTTCGGGCATCTCGGCTTTCCCCGCCTGGGCATTCTCGGCGCCGGGCTGGCCACTGCCATCGCCTCGACCCTGCCCCCGGCCATCATGCTCGCCCGGTTCCTGCGCAAGGCTTATCAGCCGGAATACGAAACCCGTGGGACCTGGCGCCTGCGCCCCAGGTTTATCAAGCGGCTCCTGCGGATCGGATCGGCTTCCGGCTCGCACGATGTGACTTATTATTTCTCACTGGCCCTGTTCTTCATGTTTATGGGACGCACCCTGCCGGAGTCACTGGCTGCCAACAATATCGCCTGGTCGATCAACGATCTGCTCACCCTTTACATTCATGGCCTGTCCCTGGCCGCCACCACACTTCTGGCCCAGGCTGTGGGCGCAGGCAAATACGGCGAGGCCGAAAAAGTGACCTGGCTGGTGCTGAAAATCCTGCTGCTGATGGCCTCATTGATCGCCCTGGTATATCTGTTTTTTCCGGACAGGCTTTTCGCCATTTTCCGACCCAGGATAGCAGGACCGGACAATGTGCCTTTCGAGCTGATCCTCTCCAGGGGCAAACTGATCCTCATTTTTTTCATGGCCTACAATTTCCTGGTGGCTTTTGTCTACTGCCTGAGACAGTCCCTGCGCGGCGCAGGGGACACGAGATATTTTCTGAAAGTGGCCCTGTTTCTGGACCTGCTCTTTTTTATGCCGGGAATATTTCTGGTGGCCAAGTTTGTGGGCTCGAACTTCCTGGTGCTCTGGAGCTTCCTGTTGGTTTACCTGGCCCTGGCCGGCAGTGTGCACTATACCCGCTTCCGCCGCGGGCACTGGAAGAACCTCGACCGGAGGGAGATCTACGAGGAGGCTTGAGCTTAATCAAAAAAAAGCCCGGCCAGGGAACTCGGGTCCCTTTGGCCGGGCTTTAATTTCTTGCCTGTCAGGCAAACCTTTCCAAAATGTTAAAAATATCCCTCCGCCTTGAGAAACTCAGCGTTCAAGACTGAAGCTCCGGCAGCCCCGCGCACGGTGTTGTGGCTCAGGATAATGAACTTGAAATCGAAAATGTTGCAGGGCCGGATGCGGCCAACTGTGACACTCATGCCGCAACCGTGATCCCTGTCGAAACGGGGCTGCGGGCGGTCTTCCTCTGTGCGCACGATGATCGGTCGCTCAGGGGCCGAGGGGAGATTCAGCTCCTGCGGACGGCCGCGGAAGGTGCGAAGCACCTCGGTGAACTCCTCCACAGTCGGCTTTTTCCTGAGCGAGACATTAGTGCACTCCAGGTGGCCGTCGAGCACGAAAACCCGGTTGCACTGGGCGCTGATCTTGAAACCGGCGTCGACAAACCTTTTGCCATCCTCCAGCCGGCCCAGCATCTTCAACGGCTCGCGCTCCATTTTGGGCTCTTCACCGCCGATATAGGGAATAACATTATCGATGATATCGAGCGAGCTCACCCCGGGATAGCCTGCGCCTGAGATCGCCTGCATGGTCACCACATTCACCTCTTCCAGACCGAAATGATTATCGAGGGGCTTTAAAGGAATCACCAGCCCCATGGCCGAGCAGTTCGAATTGGTCACGATAAAGCCCTTCCAGCCCCTGTTCCTGCGCTGGTGCTCGATAACTTCCACATGCTCGGCGTTGATCTCGGGCAGGAGAATCGGCACATCAGGATCATAGCGGTGGTTGCGCGCATTCGAAAAAACATAGTAACCCGCCGCGGCGAACTCCTCCTCCAGCGGACCGGCGACCGAGGCATCCATGGCTGAAAAAACCACCTGGCAATCAAGATCCGGCTTAACATCTCGAACGATCAGTTTTTTCGCCTTCTCCGGGATATCGGAACTCACTTTCCAGCGCCCGGCAACGGCCTCGGTAAAAGTTTTTCCACTCGAACGCTCGCTGGCGGCCACCTCGGCCAGCTCGAAATAGGGATGGTTCTCAAGAAGGCAGATAAAACGCTGGCCTACTGTGCCGGTGGCCCCGAGCACCCCGACTTTGATCTTTTCCATCATTCCACCTCAAAATGTTCTAGTAAATGATATTTTTTTTAAAATCCTCAAGCCGTCCGATGCGCCTGGACAAATTATAAAAATTAAAACCGGCTTGCAGCAGGCGGCACTGACCCCTCAGGCTGAGACCTTTCGCTGAAAGAAGCCGGAAATTAATTAAATTCGAAGTGCGTGTCAAGCCCTTCAGACATTAAAAAACGAAAAAGCAGGTTTCAGCTTTCCTTTTTATCCCCAAGCGCCTTCAGGATCGATTGCAAAAGCTGCTCTATGCTCCCGAGCGAGGCGGCGATCCCGGAACGAGTGGCGGACACCCCTGTCTCGATCCAGTCAATACCCTCGGTGGTAATCGAGATCAGATCTTCTATCTTATGCATGCGGATAAATCCGCGATCGAGCAGGTACTCGAGGTTGCGTTCCAGGAGGACTCCCTGAGCTTCAAACTCGAGAGAGATAGTTTTTTTGCTCACTACTCCGCGGTACAGCCCCTCCTCCAGGAACGCCTGGTAAAGCCGGTTCAGAATAGCTTCGCGCAAGGCGCGGTCGCTCTGTCCTGTCATGGCGAATCCTTCTTTTTCTTTGCCTTTTTGATAACTCCGACTCCATGACCGAGAATGCGGGCCCCCTGGTGTATTTTATCGTGGCAGCCGCGGCAGAGGAGAAGCAAATTGGAGCTCTGGACAGTACCGTTTCCGGCAAGCGGCTTGATAAAATGGATTTCGAGCTCTTCATTGGAGCCGCACGCATTACAGCCTGAAATACTCCTTCCGGCGGCATAGAGCAGCCGGAGGAGAGTCTGACGGCTGGGGGCCGGGCTGCCGCTCAACTTTTGCGCACATACCGAGCAAAGCGGATAGCAATCCCCGATTGTCCGGCCCTCGCGGAAATCTCTCACCCGAAGTTCCAGGCGGCAGGCAGTACAATGTATCAATTGTCCACCAGGGGCTGAAGTTTCGAACCATCCACCGGACAGACAAAGTCCACCAAGCCGCCGACAAATTTGAAAGTGCGGCCGCATACCGGACAGCGCAAGGCTTTAGTCTCCCCGAACTGCCGCTTTAAATCCCCATGTACAGCCTTTCCTGAGTCCGCATTGTCCAGGCTCCCGGAGACCAGAAACGCAACCACCTCTTCAACACTCTCCCTCGGGGGTATACTGCCGGTTTCTTTGCTCCAGTGCCTGAGCAGCCATGAGCGAACCTTGAACTCATCCACCGTGAACCAGGCGGAAGAAAACAGGGAAGAATCGGCAGCTAAAGCCAGCCGGCTGATTTCATGGCATTTCTGGCAGCTTTCCGGCCAGTCAAACGAAGCCTTGGAATATTTCATGGGGAAACGTTTGGCATGGCAAATTCCGCAGGAACGAAAGGCCAGCATCCCTTTCCGGAATGGACGTCCCAGATTATCGGGCCCGTGGGCTTTCTCGAAAGAGAGCTCCCCGCCGATTCCGCAGTGGCAAACAGTGCAGCCGAAATCACCCGGAGGATGCTCGAGCATCTCTTTCGGATAGCTCTTCCGGTCCTCATCCGGCTTGAGCATCACACGCCGGGCGCCAATCTGCTGATGACAGCTCGTGCAGGCCTCCCTTACCGGCACCCTCGCGGGACTGAGCCAGCGGGTACGAGAGATGCTCTCGCCCTGACGGCTGCCGCCGGACTCCTTGAGCCATCTGGCCAGAAGGAGCTCACGGCGCAGGGAATCGACTTCCTCGTGGATTTCATTCGCCCCTTTCTCAATTCCGGCAACGCTCCTGGCAGCGGAGAAATAAATGTTAGAGAGATTGCTTTCATCCTGCAGGGAGACGCCCCGGGCAGCCTGGCGCGCAGAGAGCAGAAGCCAGTCATATCCAGCGAGCTCGAGTTTCAACGCCATCAGGGAATCAGCGAGCCTGTCGAGCCGCACCTGAAATTCACTGTCAGTGACCAATCTGTAAAGACTATCAAGACCCGTGCTGTCGAGCGTCTCCATTTTGCTCCCGGCAATCCCCTCGTCTGATACTGCGGTTCTATCGGCCCTGGAGAATTGATACTTTTTCTGCCAGGCGCGCCAGTCACTTTGCGGCCACCAGAAAAGCAAACCCAGAAAAATCGCAATCAATAAAAAACCAATAATATCCCTGGCCATTGAAAACTCCCCAAGGGTGAAAAATGAATCCCGCGCTAATAGATATACTAACATTCACCTTAAAAAGGGGCAAGGCAAACGAACAGCTCATCCCCTGAAAGGGTATTTTTAAGGGGCATTTGTCCGGAGGGAGTCAAGAGAGAGAATGAGGCGTGCCTTGACCTTAAGTTTAAAAGATTAAGTCCCGATTCGGGAAGTTGGGCCTGGTAAATTACTCCTTCTTTCTTGCACGGATTATTCATTAAATGCATATTGGGCATGGGAGGGGGTGATAGACAAGTGCTTTCTCAGCCGGCGGAGGGAGGGGTGGCGGCTGTGCGACTAAAGTCGCACAGACCGCTGTGCCGGGGGCACAGCGGTGCGCATTTCATGCGCCCGCCACCCCCGGCCTGCGGGAAAACACTTGTTATACCTGATTCCCGCATAATCCGGGCTAGAGTGCTGTCCTGGAAATGGATTCATTAAAAAACGGAGGATTCTTCGACTGAATTACCAGCGGAGGTAAAAATCCCCCCCTGCCCCCTTTACAAAAGGAGGGAATTAAGATGTTGTCTTTTAATCAGTTACAATAGATGAAGATTGCATGATATACCCTCCCCCTTTGAAAAAGGGGAAACGAGGGGGACTTGCAGACCATACAGGGGTAACCCGGCGGTTGCCTCTGCAGGGTAACATTTATAGCGCTTTCAGATGATTAAAGGCGGTATGAATGCGGCAATAGAACGGCTCAGTTACAGAGCCCATGCTATTATGTTTATCCAGTTCGTCCGTATTTCAAGAGGAGATAAATTGTGGACAAACTAAAGGAGATCTCCCAAAAAAGGAAAGCCTCTCACCACAAGCTGTTAAAGCTCAAATCAAAAGTTTACGAGGCATTCCTTCAAATGGAGAAAGCTGATTTCGCTGAAGGGGCCGTGAGCAAGAAAAACAAGGAGCTGATTGCAATAGGAATTTCAGTTGTTACAGACTGCGAGTCCTGTATGCAGTGGCATATCGAACAAGCTGCCCGGGCCGGGGCTTTGATGCAGGAGGTTTTAGAGGCTGTAGAGGTTGGAATCGAGATGGGCGGCGGTCGGGCGACTGTGTCCGCGAGGTTCGCTCTCCAGGTGATGGAGAGCGTGTTCGAAATGTAAAAATCCGGAACAAGATGCCGGCCCGCATCATCTCTCACAGATACACTCAGTTTTCAGCCGGCTTTTTTCTCCACCTCATCATACCTTATCTCCCCGTCCTCCTCGACCTGGTCCAGCCGCACGGAAACTACCTTGGACACTCCGGGTTCCTCCATGGTCACTCCATAGAGGCAGTGGGCCGCTTCCATAGTGCGCTTGTTATGGGTGACAATCACAAACTGGGTATTCTGTGAAAATGTGTGGATAATCGAGAGGAAGCGGTCTATATTGGCGTCATCCAGCGGAGCATCGACCTCGTCGAGAATACAGAAAGGCGAAGGCTTGACCGAATAGATGGCGAAAAGAAGCGCCAGAGCGGTGAGCGCTTTTTCTCCGCCGGAGAGAAGGTTCAGGCCGAGCATTTTTTTGCCTCTCGGCCTGGCGCTCACCTCGATCGGGCTTTCCAGGGGGTTATCCTCATCGACCAGGCTCACATGCGCCTGGCCCCCCTCGAAGAGCGAGCTGAATATATTCTGGAAATTGTCCTGAACCTTGGCAAAGGTGCCCAGAAAACGCTGGCGGGCAGTCTTGTTGATTTCATCGATCAGGTGCAGAAGGCTCTCCCGGGCATCGTTCAGGTCGTCCCGCTGTTGTTTCAAAAAGTCAAGCCGCTCCTTTTCCCTGTCGTATTCTTCCAAAGCCAGGACATTTACCGGGCCGAGCCTGCGAATCTGTGCCTGGAGCTCTTCAACCAGAGCGGTATCCGCCTCCTCACCCTTTTGCCGCTCCTCCTCACTGGGGAAAAAGGGAAAATCATCATCGAGCGCAGAGATGTCTATCTCATAGTTGTCGGCCACCTGCTGCACGACCAGTCCTCTCCGGGCGGAGATTCTTTCGAGTTCCAGCTCGATCTCGTGGCGCGCTTCAGTTGCAGTCTCTCTTTTCTTTCTGATATCGCGCAGAGATTCCTCGATCACTGCTAAAGTTCCCTGGAGCTCGGACAGCTCCTCTTCATACTTGCCCTTTCGGGCCAGCAGTTCCCTGCGCTCTTTAAAAGACTCTTCCAATCCGGCCCGGACCTCTTTCTCCCGCTTATCCAGCATCACAAGGCCCGCTTTTCTTTCCTCTATCTCCAGAGCGAGTCTTTCGGCCTCTGCCGTGACATTTGCGCACTCACGCTCCATGAGCGAGAAACTTTTTTCAAGCTCGCTCAGGCGCGCCTTTTGCTCTGTGAGCCTCAGGGAAACCTCCTGCAGAACCCGGGCCGAGGCCATTGCCTCCTCCTCGCGGGCGCTCAGGAGCGCCCGGGTCCGGGCGATTTGCGATTCGCACTCGGTAAGTCTCTCGCGCGCTTCGACAACCGCGGCGACCACCTCATCCCGCTGGGCGGCAAGCTCTTCGCACCTGGCGCTTGCCTCTGCGGCCTCGTCCCGGGCAGTCTTCTGCCTGCTGAGCAAGCTGTCGCGCTCAAGGGAAAGCCTGGTTTTTTCGGCGCGCAAGCTTTCCAAGTCTTCCTCCACCCTGCTGAGCTCATCCTGGCTGTCCCTGTTCTCTCTTTCAAGCTGCTCGACCTGTTCCCAGGCTTCACTGATTTCCTTTTCCAGCCCCTCGATCCGGGAAGACAAATCCTGGATTCCCGAAGCGATCTCTTTTACCCGGCGGCGCCTTTTGAGCAGCGTAGCGCCTGAATCCTTGTCTGTTTCCGACCCCCCTGAAACTGCATACTGGTAAAGGGTTTCCCCGGTCAGGGTCACCAGGTGCAGCGGGCGCTTGGTTTTTTTCTGCAGTTCGATTGCGGTTTCGAGGTCTTCCACTATAGCCACGCCGGAAAAAAGGAGCTGGCGCAGGAATTCATACTCTTTTTCGCAGACCACCACTTCATCGCAGTAGGCCAGTACAGGCTCTTCTATTTTCTTGTTCTGGATCCCGTATCCGTTCACCATGTCGCGGGAGATAAATGTAGCGCTGCCAGTGCCGCTTTTTTTCAAGCGCGCGATAGCCTCGAGCATTGACCCGGTGTCCCGGGTGATCACGCTCTGGATACGCATGCCCAGAGCGGCTTCCACAGCGCGCTCGAAACGCCTCTCGGCAGTAAAGACCTCGGCAGCCACAGCCTCGAGCCCGTCACTGCGCTGCTTTTCGAGAAACAGCGAGCGCACGCCTTCCCCGAAACCTTCCATTTCCCTTTGCAGACGGTCGAGAAGCTGTTTCTCGCCAATCAGTCCATCCCTCTCGATCCGGGCTCGGGCCAACTGCTCTTTGAGTCCCTCGTACCGCAGCCGGGCATTGGAAAGAAGTTCGACCTGTTCCTCGAGAGAAACCGCCAGATTCTCGCGCTCCATTTGCCGGGTATTCAAATTTTCTGCCAGACCTGAGAGTTCCTCTCCAACCGCCGCAAGACTTTCCCCGAACTTTGCACCCAGCGCCTCAAGCTCAGCGGCCCGCTTTTTCTGTGAGGCAGCCGAATTCTCAAATGTTTCCGCCTTGCTGTTAAAAGAGAACACCCTCCCGACCAGTTCCTCGCGCGTGGCCTGGGCAGAGACAATCGCGGCCCGGGCCTGCTCGACAATAGATTTTTTCTCCGCGGCCGTTTTGCCTGCTGAGGAGTAGTCCCTCTCACTCTCTGCTGCCCCGGAGCGCAAATCCTCGACCTGCTGCGCGTAATTCTTGAGTTCTTCCTGCCTTTGGACAATACCAATTTTCCGGTTCTCAAGCCTTTCGGTACTTGAGGCAATCCATTCTTTGCCGTGGGCCTTTTTCTCTTTGCTGACTGTGAGCTCATCCTCGGCCCGGCGGATAGCGCCATTTACCAGCTCCAGGCGGTTGAAAAGCTCATCTGCGCCCCGTTGACAGTCATTGATCCTGGTGCGGATCTCTTCGCCGGAAGCTGCCTGTGTGTCCTGTTGAGCAGTTATCCGGACCAGCTCGCTTTTGAGTTCTGTGAGACGCGAGAGCATGGATTCCTCGGCATTTTCGAGCCGGGCGAGTTCTTCCCGCGCCAGAGTGACAGCCACACGGCGGAGTTTCTCGCGCAGTTTCTGGAAGCGGCGGGCCTTTGTTACCTGGCGGCTCAACGAGCCTACAGTACGCTGCACCTCACCCACGATGTCATTTATGCGCTGAAGGTCTCCCTCTGTGGCCTCAAGCTTGCGCAGCGCGTATTTGCGCCGCAGCTTGTATTTCATAATCCCGGCCGCTTCCTCGAAAAGAAAACGGCGCTCCTCGGCCTTGTCGCTCAGGACAGCCTCCACCATCCGCTGCTCGATCATCGAATAGGCGTTGCTGCCCATGCCGGTATCCATGAAAAGGTCCTGGATGTCTTTAAGCCGGCAAACCTTGCCATTGATATAATAGTTGCTCTCCCCGCTGCGGAATACCTGCCGGCCGATAACGAACTCATCAACCTCCAGCCCCATCCGGTGCTCGGGATCGAGAAAAGAGAGTCTTACCTCAGCCATGCCCACTGGTTTGCGCTCTGCAGTACCGTTAAAAATCACCTCTTCCATTCTCTCGCCGCGCAAGGTGCGGATGTTCTGCTCGCCCAGGACCCAGCGGACAGCCTCGATGATGTTTGTCTTGCCGCAGCCGTTAGGCCCCACTATGCCGGTGATTCCCTCGGGAAATTCCAGCTTCATCCGGTTGGCGAAAGATTTGAAACCTAGTATGTCAATGGATTTCAGATTCATTGAGCGGGTCTTTGATTAAGACAAATGAGAAGAAATGCAATTGCCATACATATCTTGCATAATTTCTATATATACTAATAATCTTTTGCCCCCACGTCAAGAATATGTTGTTTGAATTTTTACTTTTTCAGCACAAATGCGGCAATCAAGGCCGTAGGGTCCGTAAAAAATGATAAACCGGAGGGACTTTCCAAGCGAACGGCAAATACACCACAGCAATTTAAGACATCAAATCGAAAAAATCTTTTTCACTCTCTCCCGGTTGGCTTTTGAAAAGGAACCCAAGCCCACAGGACCGGCCTCCTGGCAATAAATCCCGCTTACTGCAAGGAATCCCCCCTGGCGCTTAATTCTTTAAGCCTCTTTAAAAGTATCTTTAGATTTTTTACTGCATATTTATTGTCGGGGTCGAGCTGGAGAACCCGTTGATAATGATCCAGCGCCTGACTGTAATCTTCAAGTTTTAAATAAATAAGCCCCAGGTAAAGAAGAGCGGGTATATAATCGGGCTTGATCTCGATTACTTTTCTGAAATAATGGAGGGATTGATCCAATGAATCTGTTTCGTGAAGGAAAAGGGCGAAATTGTAATTCGCCATTAAATTCTCCGGTTCCAGCTTGACTGCGTGCTTAAGGGCCGCCCGGACATCCTCCAGTTTCCCCTGGCCCTGGTATGCACCGGCCAAACCGGTATAGAGACGGTAAGAGCTGCTGTCAGCCTCTATCGCTTTTCTGAAATGACTTTCCGCCTGTGCATAAAGCTCACGCTCACGGTAATAAATCGCTACTTCCTCATGGCCAAAAGCGCGCGCATGAACCGAATGCAAAGATCCGCCCGACAAAATGCGCTCATACCTTGCCAAAGACAGCTCTTCATCCGCATTGACCAAAACCCAAGGCACCATGTGTATCCCGCCGACAACCACTGCCAGAACCGCAGCATAATGTGTGAACCTGATATCCCCTTTCGAATGCTCGATAAAAAGGCTCAAACCCAGCAAAGTGGGGGCGATAAAGGCATAGGCGAATATGTCCCAATCCCGCGGGAAACCGAGCTCCGAATTAAAGAAAAACACAAAGACCAAAGAAAAAACTGAAACCACCAGCAGAAACGACTGAACTCGCGAAAGGTTTTTCCAACACCTGACAGGCAGAAAACAAAATGGAACCATGAAAGGCGAGACAAGAAGCAAAAGGTTAGCCAGAGCCGCAAAGTGGGCCATACTGAACAAGCGGTAGTTGAAATATCTCGATTCCTCCCCCACCAAGGGTATTAATATGTTGGAAATCCCTTCCTTCGGGCTGAAAAGCACGCTTAGATCAAACCCCATTGCATACATCAGCAAACCTACCACCGCAACCGGCCCAAACAGAAATACAAGCAGCTTTTTAACTTTCTCTGCAAACACCTCCTTTGAGCCCTTCCACCAGTCGAAGTAAAGGTAAACCAGCGAGGGAAACATAACTATCACAGACAAATGCATCATTACACTGAGCCAGAAAACAGACACCACCCAGAACAGTCCCCCACGGCCCTGGAGCATCCGCACTGTCAGAAAGAGATAAGCGATCACCGCGGCATTCAACAGGGGATAGGTTTCCACATAACCGAAAAAAAGCTCTACAGTGCCCAAGGTGATTAAACCCGCAAAAACCAATACCCTCTCCGCAAAACCCCTGCCTATCCGGCGAGCCAGCCAGAAAAGGATAAAGACGAAAACCACTCCGCTGCAGACACTTGTAATCTGGAAAGCCTCCCGGGCTGTAAACCCAGGAAAAAGAGCGCCGGTTTTATACACCAGCCAATTGAGATACAGGGAAAGAGGCTCGTTTTTCCAGAACTTTAAATTCAGCTCAAGGTTCCTGATCCACCACTGCCCGTCACCCAGCAGGTGTATCCGGCAGCGGAAGATCCAGAACGACAATCCCGCAGCCGCTGAGATCGACAGGGCACCCAGATACGCCTTCCGCCCCTCAAAAAAACGGAAAAATCTTTCGAGTTCAGGGGATAGAAAAGAAAAGGCAGCCTGCGCCAGGGATGGGACAGAAGCCACAAGACCCAGGCCAGCCAGGAGATAAGCCCACAGCGGCGGGAAATACGACCAGAAATCCACTCCCCACAAAAGGCCGCTCCCTGAGACGGCAGCCAGAAGGTGCAATAGCACCAGGCCAATCGCCCAGAAAGCGAAAAACGTCTTGAGCAAGGCAGGTTTCAGGATCATGGAACAGATTTCCCGCAAGTCAGGATATTATATTTCTACTATGGGATAGAATCTACGACACTTGATTCAGGATTCAATTCAAGAAGAAGCTTGAGATTTTTTAGATTATAATCAGCATTCTCATTAGCAGGATCGTCTTCGAGAATCCGGCGATAAGACTCCATCGCCTGTCTATATTCTCCGAGCCTGATATAAACGGAGCCCAGGTATTCATGGGCAGACAGATGCCCGGGCGCGATCTCGATTACCTTTAAAAAGTAATTAAGAGACTCCTTTATTAAATTCATATCATATAAAAATAAGGCAAAATTGAAATTAGCATTTATGGACCAGGGTTCCAGTAGGACCGCAGTTTTATAGTACTCCATCGCTTCATCATATTTACCCTGAGTTTTGTAGATATAGGCCAGGCTCAAGTAGAGACGGTAAAAATCCTTATCGATAACTAGAGCTTTCTTCAGGTGACTTTCGGCCTGTTCGAAAAGCTTGCGGTCGCGGTAATAAATCGCCGCTTCCTCATAGGCAAAAGCGCGTGCGTGAACAGAATGCAAAGATCCGCCCGATAAAATATGTTCGTACCTGGCAAGAGACATTTTTTCATCCGCATTGACCAGGATCCAGGGCACCACGTGTATCCCGCCGACAACTACCATCAGAACCGCAGCATAGCGTGCGAACCTCATATCCTCTTTCGCCTGCTCGATAAAAAGGCTCAACCCAAGCAGAGTGGGGGCGATAAAGGCATAGGCGAATATGTCCCAATCTCTCTGGAATCCCAGATCGGGATTAAAGATGACGACAAACCCCAATGAAAAAACGGAAACCACAAGAAGGAACCACTCTACTCTCGAGAGATATTTCATGCGCCAGATGAGTAAGGAGCACAAGGGAACCATGAAAGGCGCAAGCAGAAGAACAAGGTTGGACAGATCTGTGAGATGTGCGATACTCATCACGTGGTAGTTGAATTCTTTGGATCCTTCCTCGACAAGAGGTATAATTATATTTGCGATACTTTTATCTGAACTAAAAAGCACTCCAAGATCCATCCCGATCGCATACATAAGCAAGCCTATCATAGCACCCGGTCCAAATATGTTTACAACCAGCTTTAATACTTTTCCATACCTGTTCTCTTTTTGGTACTTCAACCATTCGAGGCCAAGAAAAACTAACGAGGGAAACATTACCATAGCGGACAAGTGCATCAGTACACTGAGCAAGAAAGCCGATGCAGGCCAGAATAAAGCACCTTTGTCCTGGAGCATTCGCACTGCCAGAAAAATGTAAAATATTACCGCGGCATTCAACGGAGGATAAGTCTCCACATAACCGAAAAAAAGCTCCACAATGCCCAGTGTAATTAGGACTATAAAAATCAGGACCCTTTCGAATAATGTTCTCCCCATCCGGCGGGCCAGCCAGAAAACCACAAAAATGAAAATAATTCCACTGACCAGGCTGGTAATCTGGAAAGCTTCCCGAGCGTCAGACATGTTGTTTAGAAATGAGAATAATTTAAGCACCAACCAATTGAGATAAAGTGAAAGAGGCTCGTTTTCCGAGACTTTAATCCCATTATCCAGGTTTCGTATCAATAACTGCCCGTCTCCCAGAAGGTGTATCCGGCAGCGGAAGATCCAGAACAACAATCCCGCAGCCGCTGAGATCAACAAGGCGCCCAGATACGATTTTCTTCCCTCAAAAAAACGGAATAATCTTTCGAGTTTAGGGGATAGAAAAGAAAAGGCAGCCTGCCCTACGGATGGGACAGAAGCCACAAGACCCAGGCCAGCCAGGAGATAAGCCCATAGCGGCGGTAGATACGACCAGAAATCCACTCCCCACAAAAGGCCGCTCCCTGAGACGGCAGCCAAAATGTGCAATATCACCAGGCCAACCGCCCAGAGAGCGAAAAAATTTTTCCACGGAGTGGATTTAAGGATTACAGTAGAGAAAACCATGGCGGTTTGTATTTGTAATAAACTCTCATGCCCGTTTGCGGCTACAACGAAGGATGAAAATTCCCCGGTAATTCAAGCAAAAGCGGTAAAGGGGGCAAAGACGCCCAAAGTGGCAAAGGCAAAATGTGATAAAGACATTAATATTTGAATTTGTTTTACTCTCCGTTTCTCCGTTTCTCCGTTTCTCCGTTTCCCCGTCTCCCCGTTTCTCCGTCTCCCCGTTTCTCCGTTTCTCCGTCTCCCCGTTTCTCCGTCTCCCCGTTTCTCCGTCTCCCCGTTTCTCCGTCTCCCCGTTTCTCCGTCTCCCCGTTTCTCCGTCTCTCCGTTTCCCCGTCTCTCCGTT
>Ga0307380_10003103_pt1 | contig 23225 bp, 19 predicted proteins | sample UN3MG_FD_202239 | JGI IMG/M metagenome (GOLD analysis project Ga0307380, IMG submission 202239) | Soil microbial communities from Risofladan, Vaasa, Finland - UN-3 | ecosystem: Environmental > Terrestrial > Soil > Coastal area > Acid sulfate soil | place: Finland: Risofladan, Vaasa | collected... | reverse complement strand
CCCGGTAGCCGGTCCAGTAATTGACCTTCCCGCTGTCCAGGACCTCCTGAACCGCCGCCTTCATATCGTCCCAGAAATACGGCCACGGGGCGAAGGGCTTGCTGCGGACAGGCGTTCCGCCGTTGATGGCTAGTTTCTCTGTTGACATTGTGATTCTCCTATCATAGGTGGGGTGTTGGGGTACTGGGGGCCTGGGGTATTGGGGTCCCATCACCCCAGTTACCCATCACCCCGTTACCGCAGGTATGTTACTCCACCACTCCAGTAATCCCTCCTGCTATGGCAGGAGGCGCTTCGGTTTCAGTCTCGGCCAGCGGTTGGTCCAGGCAAATGCTTCGGCAAACGGGACTCCGCACTGCCAACCGCGAACCTTCGCGCAGTCTTCGATGAACTGGATGATATCCAGGTTGTCGTGCTCCTTCAGCCAAACCGTCTGGCTCTCATGGCACGCCATCATTTGTTGCTTGGTCTTCAGGAACTCGGAAATGTCCACATACTCGGTCGGCTGGAAGTCCACGCAGGCGACGTTATCCATATAGTAGATCGGCGGGACTCCCTCGCTCGCGGGCTCGTTCGTGCGCCAATTTGGCAGGCCGGCGTGGAACGAGGCATCGTAGACCAACTGGCTGACTACGACATGATCCGGCATGTAGTCGGTCGGCGAGTGGGTGATGATCACGTCGGGCTTAGTACGGCGGACGAGGTCAATGAACAAGACCAGGGTCGGGCGGTCGTTGAAAACCTCACAGTCCGGCAGGCCCAAAGTGATGCTCTCCGCGCCGATGACGGCGGCCGAGTTCCGAGCCTCCTTCTCCCGAATCTCCACCAGCTTGTCCGGCGGAATGTGGAAATGCCCCTTATCGCCGACGCACGCGTGGCACATGACGATCTCGTGGCCCTCTTTCGCATATTTCGCCAGCGTCCCCGCTCCCAGAATCTCCAAGTCGTCGGGATGCGCCCCGACCCCCAACACTCGCATGACAAACCTCCAATAGGAAATGGGGTAATGGGGTAGTGGGTAACTGGGGTGATGGGATCCCAACACCCCAAAGCCCCATTACCCAATCACTCCTCATTGTTTCTTTATCCTCGCCCCCTGGGGCGTGTCTTCGATAACGTATCCCATCGTGAGGACCTCATTGCGTATTCGATCCGAGGCCCCCCAGTCCTTCGCCTTCCGAGCCCTCTCGCGCTCCTCGACCAATACCGTAACCTCGACGGGAGCTTCCACAGTAAGTTTCTCTATGAACGTACTACGCAGTTTAAGACCTAACACGCGGTCGAAGTCCACCATGGCCTCGAAGACTTCCCTGCCGCCCTTGCCGTGGACGTTGACCTCTTTGACCAGGCCGAAGATCGCCGCCAGCGCGACCGGCGTGTTGAGATCGTCGTCCATCGCCTCGACGAATGCCTGCTTCGCCCGATTGACCGCATCTCCCAGGCCGGTCGGAGTCTCCCGATCGAGCCGGCCCATGAACTCATAAAGGTTGTCGAGGGTCGCCTTTGCGGAATCCATCGCGTGCCAGGTGAAGTTCAGCTTGGATTTGTAATGCGCCCCCAAGACCAGATATCGGAACGCCAGCGGGTCATATCCCCTGGCGATCACGTCGCGCAGTGTATAGAAATTCCCCAAAGACTTAGCCATTTTTCGGCCATCAACCTGCAAGTGCTCCGAGTGAAGCCAGTAGTTCACGAACTTCTTGCCGGTTGCACCCTCGGATTGGGCGATCTCATTCTCATGGTGGGGGAAGATGTTGTCCACGCCGCCGGTATGCATATCGAACGTCTCGCCGAGGTACTGCATACTCATTGCCGAGCACTCGATGCTCCAGCCCGGCCGCCCCTTGCCCAGTTCGGTCTCCCAGAAGACGCTGCCGTCCGCCTCGTCCCACGCCTTCCAGAGGGCGAAGTCGGATACCTGGGCCTTCTCGTACTCATCCGAGCTGACCCTCGCGCCGGCCCTCAGCTCCTCGATTCGGAAGTGGGAGAGCTTGCCGTAGCCAGGGAACTTGCTGATGTCGAAGTAGATGCACTTATCCTCTGCCTTGTACGCGTAGCCCTTCTCGAGTAGGATCTTGATGAGCGCCATCATCTGAGGCACATGCTCGGTCGCGCGCGGGTAGACGTGCGCCGGCTCGACATTCAAGGTATCGCGATCCTGGTAGAATCCCTCGATGAAGGGGGCGGTATATTCATTCAGGGTGATTCCCTTCTCATTCGAGCCGCGGATGGTCTTGTCGTCAACGTCGGTGAGGTTCATCACCTGCTTGACATCATAGCCCGAATACTCAAGGTAGCGGCGAAGGATGTCCTCGAAAAGGTAGGTCCGCCAGTTGCCGATGTGAGCATAGTCATAGACCGTCGGCCCGCAAGTGTACAAGCCGACCTTCATGTCGTCAATGGCATGGAACTCGTCTTTCTCGCGAGTCAGGGTATTAAAAAATCGAATGGGCATTTAGAAAACCCTTCTCAAGTACTCGATGCTCTCTCGTGCAATCGTCACCGGATCGGGTTTGTAGTCGAAAACCTCCACGGAAACATACCCATCGTATCCGACTTTGCGAAGCGATTCGGCAATCGGGACAAAGTCCGTAGCGCCCATGCCGGGCCCTCGGCCGGAGGCATCATTCGCGTGAACGTGCATCATGAACGGTGCTGCCTCCTCGATGATCTCAGGGAGCGGCCGGCCGTCATCCGAGATGGCCTTGATGTCAATCATCGTTCGCAAATGAGGCTTGCCGACCTCGTTCACCATCCGAATGGCCTCGGTGATGGTATTGATGAAATCGGTTTCCACCCTCGCGAGCGCCTCGATGCACAAGTACACGCCCGAATCCGACGCCGTCTCGGCGCAATGGGCGAAGGTCTCACGAGCATAATCCCACGCCTGATCGTAAGTGAGACCCTCGTAAACATTCCTCTGCTTCGGCGAGCCGAAGATCAGGATCCGACCGCCGAGATCGCCGCAGAGTCTGATCAGGCTGTCCAGGTAATCCCTCGTTCGTAGGCGAATGGCCTTGTCCGGATGGTTGATATACATCCCCGGCGGCTTGACGAGCAGCCAGTGAAGGCCGACAATCTCGATGCCGTTAGACGCTGCCCCCTGGACTATCTCTTTTCGGCGACTATCCGAAATATCCTCGACCGAGTCCGCGAGAGTGAACGGAGCGATCTCCACTCCGTCATACCCCAGCTCAGCGGCAGTCCGGAAGATCTGCTCGATCGCCCAGCCTTCGAACAATTCATTGCAAACTGAGAACTTCATTGCCAGGTATTATAGCACAATAGGCGGCTTGCCCTCACGCATCACGAATCACGGATCACGCATCAAAGGATCTTGATCGCCATCGCCGGGCAGGCGAAGCCGCAGTACCCGCAGAGGATGCACTTCTCCTCGTCCACGATGGGCATCTTCTCGCCCATGGTGAGGGCGCCGTACCGGCATTCGTCTACGCACGTGCCACACGCCTTGCAGAACGGGCGGATGTGGAGTTGGCGAACACAGGTGTCTAGCGCCCGCTGGATGTCGGGTGGGACCTCGACTCCGCTCGCGACCGCCGAGTTGAAGATGACCTCCTCGACGTTCTGCATCCCGACCGCAACCGAGTCCACCTCCGGCAGATCGAGCGCGAACTCCAGGGCCTGGCGGGCGCTGGCAAAGAGATTCCCGCCGGCGAAGACCTTCATCAGATAGACGCCCTTCCCCGCCACATGCGCCCTCTTGATCCCCTGGTGGCTCTCCGCCATCGAGCCTTCAAGCACGCCTCGCAGGCCCTGGTTCAGGATTGCCAGGACGACCTCGACCTCCGGCCAATCAGCGATCTCCTCCAGCACTTTGCAGGAGTGGGTCGAGACGCCGACCACGCGAACCAGGCCGTCCGATTTGGCCTTGAGGAGCGCCTCCCAGGCGGGCTTGCGGGCTTCCAAGTCTTCGAGTGAATCCACGCCATGGAGCTTGAAGATGTCTATGCGGTCGAGGCCGGTCTCGTCGAGTGCCTTCTTGATCGAGTCTTCCATCTCGTCGGCGGTCTTGGCCATGGACTTGGAGGCGACGATGATCGGCTGGTTGATCTGACGCAGAGCCTCCCGAGCATGAGGATAAGTGCCATAAATCTCGGCGAGGTCGAAGAAGTTGATCCCCTGCTCGGCGGCAGCGACGAGCAACTCCGCCCCCTGCTCCACCGAGTACTCCCTCAGCTTAAACGGGATCGTACCAAAGGCGATTCGCGAAACCGTGAGGTCGGTTTGTCCTAGTTTGCGATATTCCATCGTTCAACGTCAAGGCATGCCAAAGAAAAGCCCTCTCTCTTTCTTGATTCTATCGCGTTCTTCGAGGGTCAGGAAGGCGGCGGTGATGGGATTGCCGGGACATATGGCCAGCTTGTACTCGCTATCCTGGAACAACTTCGCAATCCAGAATACGAAATCGGTGTCCATCCAGTCTTCGCGATACTTAGGCTGGAAGCTGTGGCGAGCGCCGTTCAAGGTGAACTCCACCCGGATCGGGCCCTTGTCGCTCTCCCAGTTTTCGGAGATATCGGTTGGCTGAAATGCCCCTCTCGATATCTCCCCCAGCCTCTTTACAATTCTTGCGTAGACCTGGTTTTCAGGCATGACATCGCACTCCAAATCGGATAGCCATAGCCGCGACTTATCGAACTCCAGCAGTGTTAGGTCGGGTATTGGTCCGGTTGGATCGAGGGATTCGCCCATTCGTCTCCGATACTGCGAATTCAGCTTTGTTGCCAGCTTGTCATCGGTCAGATCGCCATATTCACTGAAGAAACCCAACTCACGATAGAAATGGACTGCTTTCACGAGCCATTCCTTCTTCTGCTCTGGAGTCAGCTTGGGTTGGTGCTGGAAGTATGCTTGCGATGCAAAGATGCCGGCAAGCGCAAGGAATAGCAAGGGTAATAGTGGAACCTTGGTCAGCAGCCCCAGCGCTATTCCGAACGCGAGCAACCCATAGGAGACGCCGCTCACCCACTTTGCTAACCGGTCGTACTGTCTCATTTCAGGAGCCTCCCAGCCGCCGACAGGATGACCTTCTCGGCCTTGGGAGTCAGCATCTGCTCGCCATAGAGTTTGTAGGCAAGATCAACCTCATAGCCGCCGTCTTTGAAGGCGGCCGCGGTCGGGACGTATCCCACGTTCCCATTCGCATACCCGGCGACGAAGACATTGGGCTGGAACTTCTTGATCTGGAGGGCGTACTCGATGAAGACCTCGCCGGGCAGGCCGACGATATGCGCGTCATTGATGCTGAACCGCTGAACCTCAAATGGGTCGGATGCCTTGCCCTTGCCCCCTCGGGCGATGATGGTCTGCGCCCAATCGTGGAAAGCTTCGTTGATGTCTTTCTGGCCTAGCGACATCTGGTCCTTTTTCTTCAGGCTCTCGGCCATCTCCTTGACGGTCCGCTCGGCCTCCTCCATGCTTATCGGCGGCTGGAGAGGAAGCTTAATGGTCTCTGAAGCAATGTCGAAGGTCACATCGGTTGTCGTTCGGATCGTGGGCAAGACGCCGAGAACAGCCTCAGCCATCCGCCGGCCGTTCTCCTCGACTACCTCGAAGCCGCCTCTATCTCGCGGGTTGATATTCCCGCAGCAGCCCTGAAGGTACATCGCCTGACCGCCGACGGCCGCCTCGATCGCCCTCTGAGCCGCACCTGGCCAATCCCCCGAAACCCAGCGATTGTCGCCGCCCATCGTGACCGCATGGCAGGCATAGTTGAAGATGGTCGCAAGAGGCTTGCCCAGGTCATCGGTGAAGAGCCAGATGCCGACCTCGGGATCAATGATGCCGCCCACATTCTCGCCGATCTGGACCTCCCCGCTTGGGGCGCGATATCGGCGGTTGATGGCGATATCGGACTGGGCTCTCCCGAATCCGAATCTGGCGGACCTCAATCCCTTAGCGGCTTCGGCGATGACATCAACGATCTTGCCGAGAAGCCCCTCGATATACTTTGGGTTCGACTTCCCGCAGGCGCGAATATCCATATTCGCCGGTCCCGCATGAGTATGTGATGTCCCAATGAGCATATTGCCGACCGGGATACCGGTCCGAGCGCTCGCCTCTTCGCGGATTCGAGCAACTTGCTCGTCAATAAGCCCGATCAGATCGAGTGTGACAACGGCGGCCTTCGTCTTCCCGTCCGAGAGAACGAGTGCCTTCGCATGGAGGTCATCGTGAACGCCGATATTGCCGGGGATCCGGCCTGCGTAGCCGCAGAGATTGGTACCGCGAGGAGGATTGATGATGGTGCGGGCAACGCCCGCGGATAACTTGCCCATGATTCCACCTTTCGCGTAATGAGTAACGAGTAATGCGTAACCGGAAACAGGCCTTACGGATTACTCCTTACGGATTACGACATTGTCAATCAGCCGCGTCCTGCCGATTCGAACCGCAAGCGCGAGGAGAGCCTTGCCCTCGATGCTTATCAGGCAATCGAGGTCTTCGGGGTCTACGACTGCCACATAGTCAATAACGGCGGCCGGCTCTTTCTCTACGAATTCCTCGACTTTTCGCCGAAGTTCCTCCCCCGATGTGACTCCCGAGTTCAGAAGCTCCTGCCCGTACGTTAGTGACTTGCTAAGCACCAGGGCCGCCCGGCGCTCCTCCGGGCTGAGGTAGGAGTTCCGCGAGGACATCGCCAAGCCATCCGGCTCGCGGACGATCGCCATGGGGACGATCTCCACCGGCACATCGAGGTCGCGGATCATGCGCTCTATGACCTTTAGCTGCTGGTAGTCCTTTTGGCCGAAGTAAGCTCGGTCGGGCTGAATGATATTGAGGAGCTTGAGGACGACCGTCGTGACCCCGAGGAAGTGCCCCGGCCTGGATGCACCGCACAGGCCCTCCGTGAGCTTTCTCACGGCGATGTAGGTGTTATGCCCCTCGCGGTACATCTCCTCGACCGATGGGTTGAAGATCAGGTCAACCCCCACTTCCTCGGCCACGCGGGCGTCCCGATCCAAGTCGCGAGGATAATCCCGGAAGTCTTCGCTTGGCCCGAACTGGATCGGATTGACGAACAGGCTCACGACTACGAAGTCGTTGTCCTTTCTCGCTTGGCGCATGAGGGAGAGATGCCCCTCGTGGAAGAAGCCCATCGTCGGTGCCAGCCCGACGCTCTTCCCCTCAGCCCTTGCCTGGCAGATGATCTCTCTGGTTTCACTGATTGTGTGAGTGATGAACATTCTAGAGAAGCTCTTTGAACTGCTCGTCGCTGAGCCCTGCAGCCCGGATCAACGTTCTGAGGGTATAAGGGTTGATGGGATTGTGCCTCGGCAACGTAAGATACCGAGCGCCATCCGACATTACAGTATGCTTGCCCTGCCTGATGACCTTGAAACCCACTTTCTCGAACGCCTTTTGCGCTCGGGCAGTAGAGACGTCGGTGAAAAGCATCAGGCGGCTACCTCGACCAGCACCACTTCGCAGTCCTCGGACTTCCCCTTTTCTATGATATCTATTGCCTCAAGATACTCCTTAATAGCCGATTTGATGTTATCAATCGCCTCATCGTATGTCTCACCCTGACTCGCGCAACCAGGCAACGTCAGACAGGATGCGTCATATCCGTACTTGCTCTTGTGGACTATTACAGGAAAAGTCAATGAATTCGCCACCCTTCTGCTCAGATCATACCAGTCCCTGGCAGGCTGGTCAACCTATCTAGAAACTGTGTTCCTCCCCCGGAAACTTGCCCGTGCGCACGTCCTCTGCATACTCTTTGAACGCCTGGAGGATCGTTCCCGAGAGATCGGCGTACTGCTTCACGTGCTTGAAAGGAGCACCATAGAGCCCCAGGAGGTCGCTCGTCACAAGCACATGCCCATCGCAATGCGGCCCGGCGCCAATCCCGATCGTTGGCACTGAGATGGCATCGGTCACCTGTTTCGCAAGGTCTTTGGGCACAAGCTCGAGCACGATTGCGAACACCCCTGCCTCCTCCAACTCTTTCGCATCCCGAAGGATTCGCTCGGCCTCCGACTTCGTCTTCCCATGGACCCTCGCCCCTCCGAATCGAGTAGCCGACATCGGCAGCATTCCAAGATGTCCCATGACGGGAATCCCGGCCTCGACTATTCTGACGATCGTGGAAACCATGTGTTCGCCGCCTTCGAGTTTCACGGCAATAGTGATGGTCTCGGTCACCGGCTTCCTGTCTTCCGTCTGATGGCTGATGGCCGCGGCCTCCTGAATCAGGTATCCGGCGTTGGCAACGGCCTCGTTCGGCCCGGCCTGATAGCTCATGAACGGCATATCCGTGACGACCATCGCCCGCCGAACTCCCCTGACCACAGCCTTCGTATGATGGACCATGTCCTCCAAAGTCACCGGAAGAGTGCTGTCGTAACCGAGTACCACCTGGCCCAGCGAATCGCCGACCAGGGCAATGTCCAGCCCAGCCTCGTCGAGGAGCTTGGCGGTCGGATAGTCATACGCCGTCAGGACGGTTATCTTCTCGCCCTTCTGCTTCTTCTTCAACAGCGTCGTTGTAGTAACCGTTTTACTTTCCATGAATCCCCCTTACCATCCAGGTCGGAACATATCGCCGAACGCCCATCCGAACAGCACGGCGATGAATGTCACATTGCCGCCAAAAAGCAAGACCTGAGTCCCACCGGGCGTATAGACAATTGCAGCCAGCGCCGTGAGTATGAATGTCGCAATAAGCGCTGTGATCACCGACTTGGATGCATTCTCTTGAACCAAGCCCATTATCGCATAAATCGCCGCCGCAAGGTAGAAGTTAAACAAATTGAAGACAATCAAGATCAGCCCGATCGGATAGCTTGCCTTATTCGGCGATCGGACCGTCTGGAAAACAAGCTCGTCGTCGAGTGGATCGAGCGTCTCGTTGACGCTGAGGATGAAGCCCATCAGCCCGCCTGCAATCAGCAGCACGGCCAGCAGCATGGTGCTCCACGTATCCAGGAGAGCGATATTCATCCTCAGCCAGGGAATAGGCTCGCCGGGATTCATATAGAGCATCATCAGCACCAGGGCCATCATTGACCAGCCCATCAGGTTCAGACCCATCTTGAGGGCTGCTCGGCGCTCGCCGACCTGTGATTGCTTCACCAGCCGATTGAGCCTCGCCTGGATCTCGGGATTCCTCGGGTCGAGTTGCACAGCGATCGAGTACATGGCGATGGCTTCCTCAGCCCGCCGCTGAATCCGGTAAATGTCCCCCAGAATCACATGTGCCTGGACGTTCCGAGCGTCCAACTGCTGGATCTGATTGCACGCCCATGCCGCCGTCCGGAATTGGCCCTGGGTGAAGGCCGTCTTAGCCTGCCTGAGCAATTCTTCAACCTGAACTCGGTTCTGGGATGGTTGATGCCTGGGGCGTGACGCACTCGGCCTGGAGGATGGCGCCGGCCGCCTGGGCGGAACCTTGAACATCTCGGCGTCCAGGGAGGCGTCGTAAATCAGCCTCCTGTCCGGATTGCTGAGGACCTTGTAAGCCTCGCTTATTTCGATGAAGGCCGCCTTAGCGGCGGCTTTGTCCTCGGCCACATCCGGATGATACTTCCTCACTAGCTGCCTATACTTGCGCTTGATCTGAGCTTCCGTCGAAGTCCGAGGCGCCCCCAGTATTTCATAGTAAGTCTTCTTGATTGGCATGGCTCGCTATTACGGCATTACGTTCGCATAGTATCCCATGTAGAATCTAACCACGGTCAGGCCGATGTAACCCGCGACTATCAGCAGCAGGAAAATCCCCGCGATGACGGTGGACTGAACCGTCCCTACTTCCGCCTCGTTCTCGCTGTACTCCGCCGCCTTGTCCAGCATGCCGTCGAGATTGCCCGTTTGCTCGCCCGTCTGGATCATGTCCATGCCGATGTAAGGCACGGCCTTCGTCTTCCTCAGAGAGTCGGTCAATGTCTTCCCGTTCTCGATGTCGGGAACCGCCCTCTTGAGTTTCATCGCCAGATACCAGTTGCCGGTCGCCTGAGCCGCATTGTTCAGCCCCTGTGATAAAGGAGCCCCCGCCGCGCACATTGCCGCCAATACCCGATAGAACTTCGCCAGCGCCAGCATCCTCACGGTCTTGCCCAGTTTCGGGATGGCGAGTTTCACGCAATCGAGCACATAGCCGAATGCCGGTATCTGACTCAGCAGTCGGAAAACGATCCACAGCACCAGCAGACCTAGCCCGACGATTATCACAAATCCCATGGTAGCTCGGACATACGGTCTCCATCCTTCCAGAAGCAGAATGTGAAGCGGCGGAATGAAGATCACCGCCAGCACGAGGATCTTCGGGTAGAGAGTGGCCAGTCGGAGCTTCTGCCGGACGTTGTGCTCGCGCTCCAGATAGTCGGCTATCCTTTGGAGCATATAATCCAGCATGCCGCCCGTCTCCCCGGCTCGAATCAGGCTGATGTGCAGCTCAGGGAAGACAAAGGGATGCATGGCGAAGGCGTCGCTCAACTTGCCGCCTGATTCCAATATAGGCAGGACTTGAGATGCAACCTTCTTCAGCCGCCGACTTCCTCCCTGGCTCCGAAGATTGCTCATCGAATGGATGACGCTCATCCCGGACTTGATCATGGTAGCGAACTGCCGGTAAAAGATCATTAACTGGTAAGGCGAGGCTCCGGCGAATATGGGATAGATGAACCACCGCAGGAGCGGAAACCCCGACTTCGCCCCCTCAGGACGCTCCTCCCTGGACTTTTCCTCCCGCAGGTCCAGAATGAAGTACCCCATCTTCTGAAGCCGCTCGATCGCCGAGCGCTGATCCTCGGCCACCATGACCCCGCCAACCGTCTTACCGGATTTCCCTTTGACTTTGTATCGGAAGCTCGGCATCTACTAATCCGCCTTCATGAACTTGTCCACCCAGTCGAATGGATTTATGGTCGTCGGGCCCGCTATGCAATGGAAAGCGTATCCCAGTACGAGTATGTTCACATAGATCGCTATTCTTGTCATAATCCACTTGGTCCTACCGGCCGCTGAGAGCGCCGCATCCTCGTAGTACGCTGCCATTCGCTCGAGGGTATCAACCACCTGGCCTGACGATTCGCCCATTACCATGACGCGCTGGTCATCGCTCGTAAACATTCCTGTGGCAGTAAGCGCCTCGCTGAACCTCTTCCCCGACCTGATCGCGTCCACCTGCTGATATAGACGATAACTGATGACCTGGTTGTCTGCCGCGCGTGACGCTGCGTCCCAAGCCTGGATCGGGAGAATGCCGGCTTGTTGGAGACGCCATAATATGCGGCTGAAACTAGCCAGTGAGCGCATTCTAGCGAAGCGACCGATCCCTAGGGGCATACGAAGGATCAGTGCGTCGCGCTTAGGGCGCATCTTCGGCTGGTTAAGGATATACTTGGCCGCGAAGTAGACGCCGAACATAATCGTGAGCGGAGGCAGCATGTAGATGGTGATGTAGTGCAGCCAGGCAATGCCTCCCGCACGCAGGTAATCCATCGGATCCTCGCTGTTAACGGTCGCCGCCACCGAGTACATCAATGGCACAAACGGCGCAACAAGCAAACTGCCCACCGCGTTGATCCATAGCGATATTGCCGTCCATCTCGACCACCGGTTCGACGCCCGGATCTCGAACTCATAGTTCAGCGCGAGATCCCCCACGATGACCGGGAGAAAGCCGGCCAATTCGCCCGCAGCAACTAGACCGATCACATTGGGAGGAAAGGCTCGGGGGAACTCCGCCATTGCCTCGCCAAGCCTCTCACCGGCCTGGGCACGCTCAGCCAGGCGTTTGCAGATGACTCCCATGCCATGATGACGCGTCTGAGCGCCTATCTGAACCAGCGCCTGATGAAGGACAACTCCCGAGTGAAGGTATGATGCCAGCCCTCGGAAGAAGACCGCCAATTCGTTCGGCGGAGCGGAGACTCGAGATGTCGGCACGGCCTGAGGTCGAGGAACAGTCTTGGTCGGGGTTGGTGAAACAGGCGCAGTGGAAAAGACGGCATTGACTCGGTAGCCTTTCGCAGTCAGGCGAGTTCGAACCTCGGCTTCCGACACGGCATCCATCGCGCCGATCAGAACCCTTCCGTCCTTTTCCGTTACCTCATACTTGAAAAGCGTCACTCACGCCACCTCCGCCAGCTTGCGGACCCGCTGGTCCCCCAACTTCCCAATTGCCTCGGACGGCTTCAATCCCCCCGGAAGCTCCAGGTCCGGTGCGATCTCCGCGAGCGGGATCAGAACGAACGCCCGATTCATCATCTCCGGGTGCGGAATGGTCAACTCGGGAGTGTTGATTTCCACGTCGTCGTAGAGCAGTATGTCTATATCTATGACTCTCGGCCCCCAACGTAAGTTACGCACGCGGCCCACAATCTTCTCGATGTCCAGAATGGCGTCGAGAAGATCGGTCGGATCCAGGTCAGTCTCGATGAGTGCAACCGCATTGAAGAAATCATTCTGATCGGTCACGCCGATTGGGGCGGTTTCATACAACGAGGATACTTTCATCACGCGAATACGGGGATTGGTGGCAAGGTGGTCGAGGGCCTTGCGGACGTTCGCTTCCCTGTCACCCATGTTCGAACCGAGGCTCAGATATGCAGCAGCCAACTCGACGATCTCACACGAAAAATGGTAGTATTCCAATGTGGAGTAATGGAGTAAGGGAGTAATGGAGTATTGTCCCGCCTTCGGACGGGATCCCGCTGTGGCGGGAGAATCCGGACCCAGTACTCCAGTACTTCACCACTCCAATACTCCGCTTTGGACTTGCTTATTATACCTGAATTCGAATCGGATTGTCATTTTGATGAAGAGTATCACCATTGGGACCGCCGGACATGTGGATCATGGAAAAACGACGCTGATCAAGGCGTTGACCGGGATTGACACCGACCGCCTCAAGGAAGAGAAAGAGCGCGGGATGACCATTGACCTCGGCTTCGCCTCGCTCGACCTCCCCAATGGAACGCATGCCGGTATTGTGGACGTGCCCGGTCACGAGCGGTTCATCAAGAATATGCTCGCGGGAGCGGGCGGAGTAGACCTCGCGCTCCTCGTCATCGCGGCGGATGAATCGGTCATGCCGCAGACCATCGAGCACCTGGAGATCCTCCAGCTTCTGGAGGTCAAGCGAGGCGTGATCGCCCTCACCAAGCCCGATCTCGTGGACGCCGATTGGATCGAGGTAGTCATCGAGGATGTCCGCAAGGCGCTCGCAGGCACATTCCTCGCCGATGCGCCGATCACGCCCGTTTCCTCAACAACCGGCCTGGGAATTCCCGAGCTGCTCGCGGCCATTCAGGAGGCGTCCGAGGGCATCGAGGCCAGGGACTCATCCGGGCCGTTTCGCCTGCCGGTTGATCGGGTGTTCACCTTGACCGGCTTCGGGACGATCGTGACCGGGACGCTCGTCGCGGGGACGGTGAAGGTCGGGGATGCGGCCGAGATCCGTCCCAAGGGCCTGAAAACTCGAGTCAGGCAGGTTCAAGTCCATGGTCGCAAGGTGGACACCGCCTCGGCGGGCAGTCGGGTTGCCATGAACCTCGCCGGCCTGGAAGTCGCCGAGATCGAGAGAGGCGATGTCTGCGCGACCCCCGAGACTCTGAAGGCTTCCAGGTTGTTCGATCTGCGCCTCACCTTGCTCAAGAGCGCCAAGCCCCTGAAGAGCGGCACTCGCGTCAGATTCCACATCGGCACCGCCGAGCTGCTGGGCAGGCTGACACTCCTCGACCGGGATGAGATCAAGCCGGACGATCAGGCCTTTGCCCAATTCCGATCGGAGTCCCCATCGGCGGCAGCGAGAGGCGACCGGTTTGTGATCCGGTCTTATTCGCCCATGACGACCATCGGCGGAGGGGTGATCATCGAGCCGAACGCTCGCCGGCACAGACGCTTTGATGCCGCAGCGATCTCAGCACTGGAAACCAGCAGCAAGGGCTCGCCCGAGGAACTCCTGGAGCAGGAGTTGAAACAATCGGCGACAGGGAAGACCTCTTCCGGAACCGAATTGATCGAGTCTCTGAAGCAAAAGGGTAAGGTGATTGAGCTTCCCGGGGGCCGGTTCATCCACGCGTCTGTGCTCATGGGGCACGAGGAGAAGATACGAGCGACCCTCCAAGCCTTTCACGAGAAGAACCCCCTCAAGCTTGGCATGCCCAAGGAGGAGCTTCGAATCACCGCCGCAAAGGTCTTCGACAGCAAGGGCTTCAGCTCGCTGCTGGACTACATGGCGCAGGCCGGCGAGGTCAGCATGACCGACACATCGGTCAGCCTGGCCGGGCGGGAGATCAGCCTGACTCGCGAGCAGCAATCCACCGCAGACCGTATTCTCGGCGAGCTTCGCAAAGCCGAACTCAACGTCCCCTCCCCGACCGAGCTGGGGCCAAGGGATATTCTGGATCTGCTCGTCCAGCGAGGTGATCTCATCAAGGTGACCCAGGACCTGTATTTCCACCGCAAGGCCGTCGAGCAGGCTGAGAGAACGGTTCGCGAGTACATCGGGAAGCATGGCAAGATCACGGTGAGCGAGTTCCGGGACATCACCGGCTCGACCCGCAAATACGCCCTTCCCATCCTCGAGTACTTCGACTCCAAGCGGATCACCCGGCGGATGGGGGATTTCAGAGTTCTAGGTTCTCAGTTATAGGTTTTAGGGAGCCCTATAACCTAAGACTCAAAACCTATAACCTTCCCTCCGCCACCTTGTTCAGGGCCGCCTCCATCGCCGCCTTCGCCTCGGAATCCTTCTCAACCGCAATCGCCTTCTTCAAAGCTTCGGCCGCTTGGGGATCACCTGCCTCGCCCAGAGATTGAGCGGCCGACCTGCGCACAGACGCCCACTTGTCTTCCAGGCTGGTTTTGAGCACGCTGAGGGCCAGGCTGTCCGGCAACTTCGCCGCCGCCGCCTGAACCTTCAGCAACCCCAGCGACTCCTGCGCCACGGATTGAGTCCAAGTATCCGCATCCGGGTCGCCCTGCAGATCAATCAGCGGCCTCATTCCACGCGAATCCCCCAATTCCGCCAGGGCCTCCGCGGCGAATCGGCGGACCGACATTGACTTATCTTTCAGCGCCCCGACGAGTGCGGGAACAGCCTTGTCCTTCTCCTCGGGAGTCTTCGCCAGCAGGCCGAGCGCACATGCCGCTCCCTCGCGCTCACTGCGGCTGACCGAAGCCATAAGCGGAAGCCATTTCTCTACGCTGTCCTCATATCCGAGTTTCTCGGTCTTGTCCCCGGCGGCAACCGTCCCCCGGCCGCATAGATAGACAAATCCGCTGCCGGTCGCCTTGAAGGTCAGCGGATACTCAGGGTCACTATCGAAGTCATGCCCCCAGACGCGGACCTTTCCCCGAAATACGTATATCGAGCCTCGTGAGAGCAATCCGTTCTGCGCAGCCTCGTCCAGGGGAGCGATCTCGCCGGCAGGCCGTAAACCCTTCAGGCTGATCTGATACCCTGCACGTCCCTCGGTGAAGACATGGACGCGGTCTCCATCGGCGGCTATGAATGCTTTCGTCACGTCTGCGTCAGGCGGATTCCACGTCGAAACCAGCTCTTTCAGGATGAATCGGGGCTGCAAGCCCACATCATCCATGGCCTTAATGACTCCGGACTCGGCTGCCGCTTCGGCAGCCTTACCCTCCTTGTCATAGACGTACGCCAGCCATTGATGCACCTGGAGATTCGAGGGATCGAGGGCAAGGCACTTCTTCAGGCTCTCCTCGGCGCCCGCCGCGCCGCCTGACTTGAACTGCAGAACAGCGAGTTCCAACAAGTGCGAGGCTTTCTTCGGATCTAACTCAACGGCCGCCTTCATGTGCTCGATTGCTCCCGAGAGGTCCCCCGTCTGCTCGAGGGCTGAGGCGAGGTTATGCTGCACATCGGCGTCCCTGGGTGAGAGCGCAACCGCCGACGTGTAATGCTCAACGGCTCCTTTCAGGTCGCCGACCCTCTGAAGCACGACGGCAAGATTGTTCTGCAGAGCCGCGTCATTCGGAGTGAGGTCGGCAGCAGTCTTGAGATATGGCAAGGCCTCGGCATCCCTGCGGGCATTCATCAACGCATAGCCCAGCCACATATTCGCTGTGGGGTCTTCGGGGTTATAGTCCAGGGCGGCTTTCAGTTCCGTGATCGCCTCATTCGTCTTGCCCTGCTGGTAGAGGCTGATTCCGCGAGTGACCTGGTCATCTACCCCAAATGCGGATCCAGCGGCGATGACCACCAAGACAATCATCACAACCCTGGCAGTCATTTGACCTTGCCTTCAGCGAGCTTGTGGAGAATCGGCGACAGTTCCTTGAACATGGGCCGTGCGTACTCCAGCGTGAACAAGACTACACCGTCCGCGCCGCAGTCCATCGCATCCTCGATCTGCTGCTTGGTCCTGGCAGGTCCACGTCTGCGGCTGACCGCCAGTGTGACGAGCATTGGGATATCCGTCGCCATCTCACGATTCCATTTTGCAGCGGTGAGGAACTCCCGACGGTCGGAGTAATACCCCATGGGATTCACCCAGTCGAGCAAGCCCTCCTCCATCCAGGTCTCCCAGTCCTGGCTGATACCCCAGCCAGTCCCATACGCCTGCGCGCCCCAGACGTAGGCGCTGAGATCCGCATCCGGCTTGACCTCCTTGAGACCAGCTCTGATTTCCCGCGCAAGTTGGTTGTTCTGCCGATACCGCCACAGCCGCCACTTGCCCCAATTCACATAGCCGTTGTTGGGATCATCGCACGCCTTGGCGTCCAATCCGAACTGGGCCTTGAATTGGGACGTGCAACGGTCGCAGTAGCAGTGCGGTCCTTCCCGATATCGCAGGTAATCGAGGCTGATGCCGTCAATGTCATAGTTGGCGGCGATCTCCTTCACCATCGAGACGATGAACTGCCGCGCCTCCGGACACGAGGGGTCGAGCCAAGCCTCGCGTTTTCCCTTGATGTCTACCTGACACCAATCGGGGTGTTCCTTGAGAATCTCCGTGGGGGCATCGAACCCCTCGGAAGCCACTGTGAACCAGGGATGGACCTCCATGCCCCGGGCGTGGGCCGCTTCGATTACGACCTTCAGCGCGTCATAGCCCTTGGGGAGCTGGGGCATGATCTTGCTGTCATAGAGCGCCATGCCCTCGGTGGTTCGCGCGTATGGGAGCAGGAACTGGACCCCGGCATCGGCGGCGTCATTGATAAGAGCCTTGAGCTGCTCAGGGGTCGTGGAGTACTTTCGGGTGAAAAACACGTATGCCCCGACCTTCCCTGGACTCGCCAGCGCCGAGGCAGATGCTAACACGAGCAGTATGGTCAGAAATCGTCTCACGGACTAAACTCCTTCAATTCTTCTACGGTCGCCGGAGGCTTGATGTTCCCTTCGATGATCTGCTGCCTCAGCTTCTCGATCTTCGCAAGCACCCCGGGCGGGATGTCCTTTTTCGTATACTTCATCGGACTCAGCCCCACTCCGCCTTCCTTCAGGCCGAAGACGTGGTCGCCTGGCTGGAAATCATGCTGGGCGACCGACTTGCAGGTCGAGTAGACGGCGTTGTCCACGCGCTTCATCATGCTGGTCAGCACCCGTCCAGGAGCGATGTAGTCCTGATCCGCATCCACGCCGATGGCATAGTAGCCCGGCCCTTTCGTCTTCGCCGCGCCGATGACCCCCAAGCCGCACGAGCCCGAGGCGTGGAAAATGATATCCGCTCCCTGGCCGAATTGGGCCATCGCAAGCTCATTCCCCTTCCCAGGGTCGTCCCACTTGCCGGTGTAGGCAGTGAGCACCTTGACCTTCGGGTTGATGGTCATTGCCCCGGCGCGATACCCGCACTCGAACCTCTTGATCAAGTCAACTTCCATACCGCCGATGAAACCGATTTTGCCGGTCTTGCTCATCGAGGCCGCAAGCGCCCCCGCCAGGAAGCTCCCCTCATTCTCCTTGAACTTCAATGCGGCGGCGTTTGGGAGGTGGGGGGCGTTGCCGTCAATGATGGCGAACTTCGTCTTGGGGTACTTCGGCGCGGTCTCCTTGACCGCATCCTCCATCAGGAATCCAACCGCGAACACCAGATCGTATCCCTGCTGGGCGAACTGGTTGAGGTTGACTGCGTAGTCCGCCTGCTCCTTGGATTCGAGGAACTTGACATCAATGCCCAGTTCCTTCCCCGCGCGCTGGAGTCCCGACCACGCCATCGCATTGAATGACAGATCGCCGATCCCCCCGGTATCCGTGACCACGGCCGCCATTAGCCTCCCACTCCTCGGCTCACTCTTCGGCCTGCTGCACCCACCGATCATCAGGGGAATAACGAGTAAACAAACCAATCGCCGAATCATAATCATCACCAGGGGAAATGTACGTGATGAGGGAAGGGAAAACCTCCAAAGCGACCACATCCCTGGTATTCTTACCAGGTTCCTGAAGAATTTGATTGACAACCGGCTAATTCCTGATAGAATAGATAACAGTACTACTAGTGATTCACTCATCATGCTTCTGGGGGGTTGGGAATGAACTACTCGGGCACCAGGTTTCTATCGCTTGTTTTCATTGTACTCATCTTTTCCTCCGCCTGTTCCGCGGCAACGGTTTACGTCAGATATAATTCCCAGTACAACGGTCCGGGCAACGATTGGGCTCATGCCTACCATACCATCCAGGCAGGCCTGAATGCAGCCAACTCAGGGGATGAGGTATGGGTTGCTGCGTGGAGTTATTACGAGGCCATAACTCTGAAGGATGGTGTCGCCCTCTATGGCGGATTTGCCGGCACGGAAACATCCAGAGACCAACGAGACTGGACGACAAGGATCACCATCATTGATAGCGTCACGGCAGGCAAAAGCAATGTCACCTCGCCACCAGGCGTCACGCCTGCGGCTCGAATAGATGGCTTCACGCTTGAGCAAGGGCGTGGCGTCCTGATAGGTAGTTATCTCTATGGCGCCGGAATCTATTGCGACTCTTCATCCCCTACCATAACCAACAATACCATCTTGGGAAACGGATGCAACAACGGCAATGGGGTTTTCTGCTGCAATTCCTCCGCAGTCATAACGAATAATGCTATTAGCAGTTTCGTCACCAGCGGCTATGGCGGAGGCATTTACAGTGAATCGTCTTCTCTAACGATAAGTAATAACGCCATACTAGCCAATTCTGGGACGAAAGGTGGAGGCATCTACTGCAAGCTTTCGTCGGATAGGATTTGTGATAACACAATTGCCAATAATCTCGTAGCTGGAGGCATCTACTGCGAGAATTCCTCTCCCATCGTTAGGAACAATAACGTTTCGCAGAACGAGAAATGGGGAGTCTACTGCTCTTACAAGTTGTCTGCACCGCCCTTGATTGCCAATAACCTCATCGCAGGCAATGGCCTCGGTTTGCGATGTTCCTCATGTTCTTCGACCATAACCAACAATACGATAGTATCCAATGGGAACTATGCGCTACAATTGGATCCCGGCCCTGCTGACCCCATCGTATGCGCCAACAACATAGTTGCTTTCAACTATTCCGGTATCTCCGAGATAGGCACCAACGGCACTCTATCATTTTCATGCAACTGCGTCTATGGAAATACAAGCTATGACTATCAGGGACTCTCCCCCGGTCCGACCGACATTTCTGCCGACCCCGGATTTGCCAGCAAGGAGTATGGCAACCTGCACTTGCAGCCTGGCTCTCCGTGCATAGACTCGGGTGACAATAGCGCACTACAGGAAGGATGGACAGATATAGACGGACAGGCCAGGATACAGCCCCTCGGGGGAACGGTAGATATGGGGGCTGACGAATCAGATGGCGCAACCTGGTCTCAGGGACCATACGCCATCGTCAGGGTCAAGCCGGATGGAAATGATAGCAGCGACGGCTCATCATGGACGCTGGCGAAAAAGACATTGCAGGCCGGCATTGACGCCGCATGTTCAAAGGGAGGAGAAGTCTGGGTCAAAGAAGGGACATATCCTGGAGCCGTCATCTTGCGGTCGTACGCTTATATGTACGGCGGTTTCAATGGAACTGAGACAAGCCGAGCGCAGCGCAACTGGGCAGCGAACGGGACCTTCATCGGATCCCGAGTTACCATCCCTGTAGGACATCACGTCAGTGCCATCGACGGCTTCAGGATTGTTAACGCTTGCGATATGTACTGCACGGCCATAGAATGCACGAATTCTTCTGCGCTAATCGCGAACAATATCATATCGGGCAATGGCGTTGGAATTGCCTGTGGAGGATCGCCCACCGTGGTGAATAACGTTGTCCAGGGAAATTCAAGCGCAGGGATTTCCGGCGGAACCGAATACTGCCGTATTCTGAATAACACCATTACTGCAAATTCCGTCCACGGCATAACTGGCTGTTATGGATTGATCGCAAACAACATCGTAGCTTTCAACTATTCGGGAATAACCGCGTATAGTCCATGCATCGTCCAGAACAACTGCGAATATGGAAATCAGATGGACTCTTTCCATTCCGGTGGGGGCAACATACACGTGGATCCGAGGCTCGCCGACAAAGACCATGGCAATGTACATCTCCAACCTGATTCTCCGTGCATTGGCGCCGGCGACAACGCGGTGCTGCAGGCCGACTGGCTTGACATGGACTGCCAAGCGAGAATACAGCCAGCCGGTGGAACGGTTGATATCGGAGCGGACGAATCTGACGGGAGGGAATGGCCGGAAGCATCCTACACAATAGCCCGGGTTCGGCCTAGTGGCGATGATGCCAACGATGGCTCTTCCTGGCTGCTGGCCAAGCAGTCGGTACAGGCAGCGATAGACCCCGTGGCCTCGAAAGGCGGCGGGGAAGTCTGGGTTAGCGCAGGTGTGTACTGCACGAATCTTAACCTGCGTTCCTTCGTGCATGTGTACGGTGGGTTTGCCGGCACCGAGACAGATAGGTCGCAACGGAACTGGACGACTAATGTAACAATACTGGATGGTCAAGCGCTTGTTCCTGTAGTAAGTGCACACTCGGGATACCTGGTAAGCACAATAGATGGCTTCACCATTCGCAATGGCAACGGCCAAACGATGGGCGGCGGCATTACCGTGATGGACGCCTCAATCGCCATCTCACATAATGTGATCACCGGAAATTCAGCCGGTGTTGGCAGGGCTATAGCCTGCAAAGGCAATTCGATCATTACGGATAATATCATTGCCGACAACTTGGCCGACGATGGCGGTGGAATTATCTGTTGGGGCGATCCGATCATTGCGAATAACACGATTGCAGACAACGCAGGGTATGGAATCTGGTGCAGTTGGTCTGCCGCAACCATCGCCAACAATATCGTTGCGTTCAACACATCAGGTATCTTCCAAGCTTACGGCCTTCCTACGCTCAATAGCAACTGCGTGTATGCTAATGGGACCTCCAACTATGTGAACTTAGAACCTGGGATAGGAGACATCTCGGCCGATCCGATGTTTGTGAACGCAACCGGTGGTGACTATCACCTGCGTTTGAACTCCCCCTGCGTCGATGTCGGGAGCGACGCATTCGTCACGCCGGGAGCGATGGACGTATTTGGAGACCTCCGAATCTACGGGACGCATGTTGATATCGGTGCGGATGAATGCGATAAGGCTAATATGCCCACCTTCACCCCCGACGGCGGAGAATACTCATCAACCGAGGATGTGGTGATCGCCTGCATCGCAGAAGGAGCGACGATCCGCTATACAACCGACGGCACAGATCCCAGCGAGGGCAGTCCTGAGGTCTCTTCGGGGTCATCAGTACCAGTTACCCACAGTCTGACCCTCAAGGCGAGGGCATGGAAGGCTGGCTGGCTGCCGAGCGATGTCAAGACTGCCGACTACACGATCAATACGATCGGTAACATGAAGCAGCAGCCCAACTATGCATCCGTTGAGATCGCGAAAGCTGTCATCACATACCTCATCTCCAGCAGTCAATTCTATGTGGAATCGGATGACCGGGCCGGCGGCATCCTTATCGGCAAGTTCGGCCATGGGATGAGCGTAGGGATGAGGGTGGATATTACTGGAACGCTGCGTACTTTGACCAGCGGCGAGAAGTATGTTTATGCAACCACCGTGACTCAGAACGGTACCGGAACCATCGAGCCGTTGGTCGTCTCCAACAGGGCCATCGGCAACGGCGACTGGTTCTATGATGCTGCTACCGGTGCAGGACAGAAGGGCGTGAGGGAATACCGGTGGGTGAAGAACAGCGACGATACCTGGGTCCAGGAGTTGTTGGATGCTGAGGGGCTAGACAATATCGGCCTGCTGATCACTACATTTGGAAGGGTAACCTACAACGCCAGCGGATACTTCTACATTGACGACGGTTCCGCATGCAGGGATAACTCGGCATACACCGGGGTCAAAGTATTGGGAACCGTTCCTGTGGAAGCCGGAGTGGACCCGGTAGGTAAGTACGTCAAGATCACCGGCGTGGCCTCTTGCTTCAAGGGCACTTCGCCGGATACCTCTCTCTATCGGCAGATACGGGCCGCTGATGTCACCGTAATTCAGTAGACCTATCCCTTGTGGATAGATTCCCCGTGCACGTCGAGGGCGGATTCCTTGACGACTTCGCTGAGGGTCGGATGGGCGTGGATCGCTCGGCCGAGGACGTCAATAGTCGCTTCGGCGTCCATGCCGATGACTACTTCGTGGATGAGGTCGGTCGCGTGAGGACCGATGATGTGGCAGCCGAGGATCTCCCCGTACTTCGAGTCGGCTATGAACTTCACGAAGCCATCGCGCATGCCGAGGCCCAAGGCTTTGCCGTTCGCTCGGAAGAGGAACTTCCCGACCGAGTAGTCCAGCCCCTGCGACTTCGCCGCATCCTCGGAGATGCCGACTGTCGCAATCTCCGGCTCGGTGTAGACGGCGTTCACCACCGTCTTGTATGACATCGTGCTTTCACGGCCCATGCAGTTCTCCGCGGCCACGATGCCTTCCTCGGACGCTTTGTGCGCGAGGAGCGCCCCGCCGACGACATCGCCGATGGCATAGACGCTGGCGACGTTGGTCTGCATCCGCTCGTTCACTACGATGCGCCCACGGTCGCAGGCAATCCCAAGCTCCTCCAGGCCGAGGCCCTCGCAGGCCGGACGACGTCCGACCGCGACGAGAATCTTGTCCGCGACGATGTTCTGCTCCTTTTCGCCGGTGAGGATGGTCGCTGATTCACGGCCGGATTTGCGCTCGACCTTCGTCGCCCTCGATTCGATCAGGATGCGGATGCCGTCCTTTTCGAGGATCTTCCG
>Ga0307380_10003102_pt1 | contig 23239 bp, 22 predicted proteins | sample UN3MG_FD_202239 | JGI IMG/M metagenome (GOLD analysis project Ga0307380, IMG submission 202239) | Soil microbial communities from Risofladan, Vaasa, Finland - UN-3 | ecosystem: Environmental > Terrestrial > Soil > Coastal area > Acid sulfate soil | place: Finland: Risofladan, Vaasa | collected... | reverse complement strand
GCTCTACCTCCGGAAGGGCGAACGCGCAAGAGCGATTGAGGGCTTCTGCCAATTGAAGCAGCATTACCCGAACGCCCGGCTGTCTCTCAGGTCGGCGTATCAGGTCGCCAGGTGTCTAGTAGAAACAAACAATCACTTGCCCGCGCTGCTTATGCTGGAGGGTATAGCCGATACGTATCCGGCCACACCGGAGGCGGAGATGGCATTGATGATGTCGGGCGACATATACCTGAACGTGCTCGGCCACCCCCAGGGCGCGGTCAAATGCTACGAGCGATTCCTCCGCGAGTACCCGCAGAGCTCATACCGCGCGATGGTCGAGAAAGCGCTCGCCGACGCCCGCGCCAGGCAGGCCGGCGACGCCGGACGCTAGATGCTGGATACGTAGCAAGCAAGGTGAAGGTTTCAAGTTCCAAGCTTCAGGTTGCATGCTGACGGCTAGCTGCTGGATGCTGGATGCTGGATGGAGAGGCCGGCGCTAAGGCAGCAGCTTGATCGCCTCCACACAGGCTTTGAGCTGGTCCACAGATTCCACGTACCGGAGTTCGTCCGCCCGGACAGCCGATGCCAGGCCCGCGTCAACCTTGTCAAGCTCAGCGATGTACTCCGAGGCCGCCTCCGATTCGCTCTTGTACTCGTCCACCGATCTGATGCGCTCCTCGGCCTTGGGGTGCGTCCGCATCCAGCTGGCGATCTTCGGACTGTTCGCGAGTTCCATGTCCTGGAGCTTGCCAAGCAGCGTAGACATGGCTTCGGGATCGTAGGATGTCCGGCGGGCGTATATGTAGCCGCCCCGGTCTGCCTCGCTCTCATAGCGCCTGTCGTACCCGCGAAGGACCAGCTCCCGCACGAAGTCGGCGAGAATGCTGAGGTTCTGCCCTGATAGAATACTCACGAGTATGCCTAAGGTGGCAGCCTTCTGCGCGCGCCTGTACTGCCTGAGGCCGTGCTCCTGCTCCACGTGGGCAATCTCGTGGCTGAGTACGGCAGCCAGCTCGTCATCCGACTCGATCGTATCAAGCATCCCGGTCGTCACGTAGATGTAACCGGCAGGCGCGGCAAAAGCGTTTATCTCGTCGGAGTTCAGGGCTGTGAAGACGTAGTTGCGCTTGGTGAAGTGATTGTCGGCGAGCACACGGCGGCCGACCTTCTCAAGCCTGGCGTGCTGCTCCGGATCGCTGGATACGCGGTAGTAATACTCGACGAAGCCGGCCACCTCCGCGCCGAGCATAGCCTCCGTGCTGTCGGGCTTGATGCGCTTCCGCGTCTCAGGATAGCAGATCAGGCAGGGCTTGTAGCCCGCTTCCCGCGCCTCGGCGTGCGACATAATCTCCACAGGTACCGACTTCGCAGGGAGATGGTGGCAGCTCGGCGAATGGAACAGACGGCTCTGCGTATTGCAGACGACATTGTCGTCCTTGGGTGCAGGCGTAGCGGAGGCCTGCATGCCCGGCACCGCCCGCTGGAGCTCCTCGATGATCCGCCCTGCCGCAGCCTGCAGGAAGTCCTTCCGCTCGGCCCCGCCCCTGAAATCTACCGAGCCGATGTCCAGCTCCTCGCACGCGCCATTCCGGAAATCGTAGAAGGTGAGATCGGCGCTCACATAGTAGCTCTTGCCCGATTTCCCGAAGAGGTCAATCCGGGTTATCAGGAGGCCGTCCGCCTGGATGTTCCGACGCACGCGGTCACTCCTCGGGATCAGCTCAGGGAACGCGAGCAGCCGCTTCATGCTATCTCCCTTGAGTGCGGACCTCGCCGCGGGAGACAGCGCCGACGGGAGGTCCAGGACGCCGGCCTTCGCCATCTCGGGAAGTCGCGCAGCGAATGCTTTGTCCAGATCGTCGGGCGCCTTCTTGTCATCTAGGTCATCCGACCTCGTGAAGATGGCGACGACAGACGTGAGTGGCTTCGGCGAGGACGCATCGTCCGCGGAGACGCGATATGGAACAAGGATGAGCGCTGCAAGAAACAGCACAAGGGTCACGCGGGCAGGCTTCGTCATCGGGGAAATCCTTCCGATTTCGAGAGATTGCCGGTGCTATCGCCATGCGCCATTATAGTCGCGCCGATGGGGAGTGTCAATGCAAGATGAGCCACTCAAGCGCGGGTGCTACCCCACCTCAGACGGAAGTGGAGTACCCCTCTCCCAGATTTGGGAGAGGGGTATGGGGTGAGGGCAAGACTTTGTTCAGCCGCGCTACCGGCTGAGGACGGTTATCGTATCCGAGCCGTGGATTGCCTCTCCGCTGTTCAGGCGTCCGGATAGGGAAACGCTCGTGTCGCCGGGAGCAATCCCGCTCTCACTGCATAAGAAGTGGAGCAGCAGGTCAATCAGGCCGTCCCGGTTGACATCCTCCCAGTGCCCTCTGCCGTGGACCTCAACAGCCCTTCCAGGCCCGAAGACGACGCTCGTCGGGGCGATCCACCGGGCATCGAAGGTCGAATCGCTGAGGATTGCCACCAGTATCAGCCTGTTCCGCAAGCGGATGATATTCGCGCTATCTCCCGGCGCGACATCAATCGTCACTGGAATCGGCTGGTACTCGTATGCGCCGATATCTGTGATCGCCAATCCATCGCCGTTTCCGTCGGCCGGCCTGGGATTGCCGTCCAGGTCGGTGGATGGAGCGCCCTCGTTCGTCCCGGCATCTATGCACGGCGAATCGAACCGCAGATGGTAGTCGCCGTTCTCCTTGTCCACGAACAGCGGGTCATCGGGGATGTCTCCCGCCCCTTTGGAGATCCCCGAGTAGTCGTAGCCGCCCGGGTTATGTACGCAGTTGTTCCGGAGAGCAGGTGCGCCATCAAAGTTGTATATCCCCGACCAGTTGAACGCGACGACGTTGTTTGATATCGCAGGCGAGGAATGGTCGCAATAGATGCCCGTGCCGCTGTTCCCGGTGATCGTGTTATTTGATATCTTGGTGGGCGAAGACCAGCCGCAATAAATGCCGCCGCCGTAAATTGCGCCGTTCCCGGTGATGATATTGTTTGATATTGCAGCGGAAGAACCGGCGCAGAAAATGCCGCCGCCCTGGTAAGCGCTGTTTCCCGTGATCGTGTTGTTTGATATCACAGGCGAAGAGGAGTCGCAGTACACGCCACCGCCGTATTGTGCGTTGCCGTTGCGAATGGTGAACCCATCTATCCCGCCCGCACGATAGCCAGCATTCGGCGTGACCACGCTCCCAGCAGCAGAGCCATCCAGCACCGTCAAATTCGATACCCAGTTCCGCTCGTCCCTGGAGTTCTCCGTGCCGGCAAATCCGCCATACACATAAGCATACAAGCGCAGCGTTACGCATTCGTTGTACGTTGCAGCCGCCACCCATACCTCGCCGCCGGCCGCTGACGCAGCATCTATCCCTGCCTGCACAGTCTGCTTCGCCGACGCCCAGCTCAAGCCATCGTTTGCGTCATTGCCGGAAGTGCTCACCCGTATGATGACATAAGGTCCCGCCTGCCACTGCTCGCCGTAGGACTCGTCCGCGCCTATATCCACATGTGCTCCGTTGATCCGGCCCTGGCCGTCCATGTCAAGCCAGCCGGGCTGGACTACGCTGTCGTAGCCTGCGTCAATACACGGCGAGTCGGGCTGGATATGCGCGTTCCCATACTCCACGCTGCAGAGCTTGGGATCTACCTGAATATCTCCCGCCCCTGGGGATATCCCTGAGTAGTTCAAGCCATCTGGATTGTATACGCAGTTGTTCCGGAGAACAGGTGCGCCTGAATATCCGTATATCCCCGAGGAGTTGAAGACGACCACGTTGTTTGATATTGCAGGCGAAGACCGGCCGCAACAAATGCCGCCGCCCTGGCAAGCGCTGTTTCCCGTGATCGCGTTGTTTGAAATCGCAGGCGAAGAGTAGTAGAAGCAACAAATGCCGCCGCCCTGGCAAGCGCTGTTTCCCGTGATCGCGTTGTTGGAGATTGCAGGCGAAGAATGCGAGCAGTAAATGCCGCCGCCCCACCCCGCGCTGTTTCCAGTGATCGTGTTGTTCGATATCGCAGGCGAAGAATAGTAGCAATAGATGCCGCCGCCGGAGGTCGCTCTCCCGTTGCGAATCGTGAACCCGTCAATTGCGCCCGTCGTCACGTTCGAGGCCGTCACCACGCTGCCGGACTGCTGGCGGTCTATCACGGTCTCGTTCGAGCGGAAATCCCTCTGCCCGCGCTCGGTCTCAGTGCCGGCAAAGCCCCCGTAGACCGACACGCCGTCCTTGAGAATTATCCGCTCAAGGTAGGTCCCTCGCGCGACCCAGACCTCTTCGTTGCCCACGTCCGCGTCGTTGATGCCCTGCTGGATCGTGTGGTAGGCGGTCGCCCAGGAGTTGCCGTGCTGCGGGCCGGGCGAGTCCCACTTTACGTAGACCGTGCCTGCCGCCGCACTTGATGAAACGACCAGAAGTAGAACGAATGCGTAAACCACCATAGGAAAACTGCGGGTTCGAAGAAGCTTCACTGCTGATCCCTCCTGCCCTGAATTTGTGCGTGGACTACTAAAACTGCGGACTCTTCGGGGGGTTTGTCTCCCTGCCGACGGCCGTCGGAGATTGAGTCACGGTCGGCTATCGGCAGCCGGCTCTAACTAGCAGACGAATAGCTTGGATAAATTGTTCCCGAGCCTGGGTGCGAGTGACCTCTTGAAGGGCAGATTGGTGACACTGGCGAAACTAACCCTGAGGTTACCCGTTTACAATAACGAGTGAGCGGAAGGGGTCACAATGCTGATCGGCAGCGCACTGCAAGCGATATTGTCGGCGTTTATGGTAAACGTTCTGCTGAAAATCGTCATTGCCGGTGTAGTCGCACCGATTATCATTTGCACGTCCGTCTATCCCAAACCTACGGCGAAAGCAGTCCTTCAAGCGACGCTGATGATAGCCGTTGGCGGATCCCTCGCCTTCCAGCTCCTGGTGCGGTTTCCCGGCGGGCTAGTCGGCATTCTCGTAGGGCTCGTGGCATTTTGGTTTGTGACTTCGCTAACACTGGATCACTGTTTCGACGTGGACTTCGATAAGTCGTATTCGTTCACCGGGACGATTGTGGTGGCTACAGCTCTCATCTGGCTGGTCGTCGGGGCTGTGATCTATATCCTAGGGGCGGTTAAGTAACTGCTCTCCGGCGCCTCTCACTCCGAGCTTTCTTCGGTTACCAGCGCGGAGCAGCCCTCCGAGGAGAGGTCATCCGCAACCCCTTGGGCGTCCTCGCGCGTCTTGTATTCTCCGACTTCCACCCGGTAGACGGTGTGGTCCTCCATCTGCACCGATTTCATCTCGGGCTTGTAGCCGCGGGACTTCAGGTCGGCGGCGAGGGTTTCCGCATTTGCCTTATTGGCGAATGTTCCCGCCTGCACTCCGAAAACGCGCTTTTGGGAGGACGTGGAAGCCGGGCGACTTCCGCCTTCGGTGGACGCCCTGGGGCGCTCCACACCACCTTCGGACGAGGGCCTCTTGGCCTTGCCGGTCCGCTCCGGCTCGGCCGTGGACGTCTTGGGACGCCTGCCTGTATCATTCGGTCCCAGCTTCACCGTCAGGCTGCTTTCATCTTGGCGTATATCGTCCGTAGCAGCGCCGTGGCCCTCGCCTCGCTCCGTGATTTCCAGATCCAGAATTGTCCCTTCCTTGGGTTCCTCAGGAGCGGGAGCCTCCCGATGCGGTCGAGCGGGCGGACTGAACGTCGGGGACGGCCTGGCCTCGGGCTGAGGGACGAAACGCGATCTGAGCATGGGTCCAAGGCAGAATGTGCCCAGGCAGAAAAACAGCCCCGCTAGGACCACGAAGCCGACGACGCCGAGGGCCGTCATGCGCTTATCCAAGTTCCGATCGTTTGGGGCAGGCTGTGTGGATCGCTTCTCCATTTCATATCCCTACAGTCATTCTCAGTGTACGCTGCAGCAGCGGTAATGTCAATCGCCGTTCGGGAGATCATGCTCATCTATTAGTACGTCCCCACCTCGGCGGTTGTTCCAATGCAGGGCATGCGCGAGCGCTCCAGCCGCCTGTCCGCTGGGACGGGAAAGGAATCCTGCAACCTCGTGCCGAATCGCAAATCGGGAGATACGGGCAACATATCCCAACGCCGGAGGAACTTCAGATGCAGCGAATGGACATAGGCCGCGCTTTTGAACCTGCGTTCAGGTACATGGCCGATATGCTGTTTCGACCGTTCATGCTGCGCATGTGGCTCGCCCTCGGTTTCACGTTCACGGTGGGATATGGGCTATCATCGAGCACTGCCACGCCGAACCCGGCCAGGTTTTGGAGGTGGAACAGAACAGAAGGGCTTTGGTGGGCAGGCAGGATGGCATCCTGGTTGGCGCACTACTGGCCGCTGCTGCTCACGGGCTTGCTGGCCCTGGTGGCTATTGGACTAGTCTTCGTGTGGCTTTCGTCGGTTTTCCAGTTCGTGTACATTGACAACATCACGCGCAAGTCCGGCGCGGTCGCGGAGCCGTTCGCCAGACTTATGCGGCTCGGTGGCTTGTACTTCCTCTGGCGGATGGCCTTTGGAGCCGTAGTACTCGTTGCTGTGGGAATACTTGCTGGACTGCCCTTGTTGGTGGTCTTTGTCCCGGCCACAAGTGTAGCAACTAAAGTAGCGGCCGCTGTGTGGGCGGGGATGATAGGCATACTGCTGAGCATACTAGCGGCGATCATACAGATTCTGGCCAAGGACTTCTTGGTTCCGGCGATGTACGTGCGGCAGGCTGGAGTCATCGAGGGCTGGCGCACGGTATTGCCCGCCCTGACGGCCAATGTGGGCCAGACGCTGCTTTACCTACTGATGCTGGCCGCTCTGGGGATCGGCATCACTGCAGTCGGCCTAATCGCTGCCCTCGTCCTGCTGGTGGCGCTCGCTATTCCGGTCGGGCTTCTGGCGCTGCTAGGCTATGTGGCAGGCCAGGCCGCGCATCTGACGTGGTCGCCGCCGGTAATCGGCATGGCGGGCGCATTGGGTCTCATCGTACTCCTGGGTTACACGTACCTCTTCCAGTGCGTGATGCAGCCGGCATACGTTTTCCGGCGATGCTTCTCCCTCGTTGTACTGGGGCAGGCCGACCCGTCATTGGCGACCATACCGCTGGAGACTCCGCCAACGACGCCTCCGGAGCAGGCGTGATCCCCAAGCGACTATTGCCTCATCACCGGCAATGCAGTATACTATTACTGTCGCATGCGTATTCGGCCGCTCAGATAAGGGTATCGGTATGCTGTCAAGGGTAGGCAGAGTCGCGCTCTCAACCATCATGCTCGCAGCAGTTGTGCTCGGTTCGGCAACGTTGTCGCACCGCTCATTCGCGGGCAAGGAAGGCATGGCTCCCCACAAGCTGACAATACTCTTCACCGGCGATGACTGGGGACAGGTAAAGCCTTGTGGGTGACACGGCCGAGAGGGCCTCGGCGGGGTCCCAAGGCGCGCAACCTACATAAAGAACATCCGCGCGGGGGAAGGCGACGTGCTTCTCCTGGAGGTCGGTGATGCAGCGGCCAGCAACCCAGACCTCGCGAATATGAAGGCGGATTTCTACTCCAAAGCCCTCGCGTACCTGGGCTACGACGTCGTCGGGATGGGCGAGTGGGAGGTTCGATTCATCAAGGAAAGCGGCAGAGCCATGCCATATGGCGACTCCATCCCGATGATCTGCGCCAACGTGGTTGACTCCTCCACAGGCAAACCGCTCGCGCCGAAGCCATATATTGTGAAGAAGACCCCATCCGGGCTGAAGGTTGGGATCATCTCAGTGGTAGGGCAGACGTTGGTTATGCCGGAAGTTCAGAAGAATTTGGCGATACGCATAATTCCGCCCGCCGAGGTGCTTCGCCAGTATGTCGGCGAACTTCGGGAGAAATGCGATCTCGTGGTACTACTGAGCCACACGCAGCGCGAGGCTGCCAGGCAGCTAGCGATGGAAGTTCCAGGCTTCGATATAGTGCTGGGCGGCCATTTCTCATACCAGGCTGTGGACACTCCGGAGCGGCTCGGAGAAGCCATATTCATGCACACCAAATTGGGCGGGACCCACGTGGGCAAGCTGGCGCTGGACATCAATGCCGACCGCAAGATTGCCTCTTTCGCAGGTGAATATGCGCCAATGAGCAAGGAAATCGAGGGCGATCCGGAGATGACGAAGCTGGTTGCCCAGCTCGATGCGGACATAGCACAATACTTCAGTCGTCCGCCCACGGAGCGCGCTCCGGCTCTGCCTCCGCAGCCCGATCAGCGCAGGGAGCCTCAGCCATTCGTTTCCGCGCTGAAATGCCGCGAGTGCCATGTGGAAGAATATGACTCGTGGTCTCGCACAGCCCACGCGAAGGCATTCGCGAGCGTGACGAAGGATAACTGCGCGAACAACCCGGAATGTCTGAGCTGCCATGCTACCGGATTCAAGCCAAAGGGGGGCTTCAAGCCACCGGTCGCAACCGTGCAGCTCGAAGGGGTGCAGTGTGAGGCGTGCCATGGTCCCGGCGTGGCGCATGTCCGGAGGCCGGGAAAAGGCTACGGAGCGGTGCTCCAATCGAGCTGTACCCAATGCCACAGCCCGGCGAAAAGCCCGGATTTCAACTTCAAAGCTTACAAGAGCCGGATCGCTCACTCGAAGCAGAAAACCGGCAGCCGGTCATCGGCAACTGGGAAGGACTAGGATGGACATCGGCACATGCACTGTCACAGCGGGCGGTCGAAACCATCCGGCGGGCGCCAACGTCTCTATCTAGGGGACAACGATCTTCTCAGGACGCTGATGGCCCGATTCCGGCGGAGAAGTGGAGGAGCAGACTAGATGCGCTGCGGTATGTTGGAAAAAAGCAGGATAAGCGGCCTCCGTTCGCGGGCATTGCGGCTGCTGGCCGTGATGCTCCTTGCCGGAAGCCTTCTCGCACGGCCCCTGCCTCCCGTTTATGGCGCGGACGACCTGGACGAGGAAGTCAAGATCGGCAGGGAAGCCGCCGAGCAAGTAGCCAAGGAAAGCAAGTTCACCGACAATGCTGCGCTCGCCCAGCGGGTAGAGGCTATCGGCAGCGCCATAGCCAAGGTTGCAGTCGAGAGGGAAGTGCCGGCAGCATACGGCAAGTCCACGCTGGCGAAGTTCAACTACTCATTCAAGGTCATCGAGGATAAGGACGTTAACGCATTCGCCCTGCCGGGAGGGTTCATCTACGTAAACACGGGCCTGTTCAACTTCGTGCATTCGGATGACGAGCTGGCCGGCGTGATTGCGCACGAGATTGCGCACGTTGCCCACCATCACGCGATGCACTTCCTGAAAGTGCAGCAAAGGCAGATGCTCGGACTCGCGGTGGCAGTACTAGTTGGAGCGGCGGCGGGCGCGAGCGGCGAGGATCTGGGGGGAATCGCCTACTTAGCCAACCTCATCAACATCGCCAGGCTGAGCGACTACGGCATGGACGCGGAGTTCGACGCAGATCGGACCGCGGTCGCATATCTCGCCGAGACGAAGTACAACCCGGTGGGCATACTGACCTTGATGGAACGGCTGGCGCGCGAAGAGCTCCGAAAGCCGGAAGTCAACCTGGGAATCCTGGCCACGCATCCGCCATCCTACAAGCGGGCGCCCAAAGTGCTCGACGAGCTCAACAAGCGGGCTATTCCCATCAATCGCCGCCTAGTCACCAAGTACCTGGCGGTCGAGATCAAGCCGATCGAGAACTCGCAGGCTTACTCAGTCTGGATAGCCGACACCGAGGTAATCCGGCTCGCAGACGCCGATGGAGAGAGAGCCGCCGCCAGAGCCGAGCGCGTCGCCAAGAAGCTCGGCAGCCTGCTCCTGGCTGGCGCCCGTTTTCACGACGTCAAGGTAGGCGGCGGCGGACAGTACGTAGTCGTGATGAATGAAGTGCTCGTTTCCCCCACGCCTGAGGATGCCAAGTTGGCGGGCACGTCAGTCAATGAGGTCGTGACGTCTGCGGCAAACGCCATCAAGAAGGCCCTCCTGAAAGAGCGCCTGGGCTAGACGAACTGACAACCCGCAATCCACTTCTTGATGTGCAGGAAGGTTCTCCCATCGCCCGAACGCCTCCGTTACTTACCTCCAGACACGCCGATTCCGTGCATGGCTCCGTGTGTCTGCCGGGTATAGACTTATGCCGGTAGCTGCGCAGGAGGAGACCACCAGCATGGATCGAGATCAAGCGAGAAAACTGATCGCCAGGGTATTCGACCGGGCCGCGGACGATGTAGGCACGGAGCGCCTGATATCGATGAGGAATGAAGTCGAGGCGCGGATGAAGGCCGCGCGCATGAAGGGCCTGTACAGCAAAGTGGCGGAAGCCCTCGATACGGAGATTGAGGCGCGCCGAGCTGAAGAGAAGCAGCGCGCGGCAGCCCTCGAACACGGCTAGAAGCCGGACCGCCAGGCATCGTAGGCGCGGTCATCCTCTTTCTGGCGACTGGACCCCGCGGTCAGGCGTGCTTGTGGAGCGCGTCTGGGACTGACAAGCCTGTCTCCCACGCAGTTGTGCGGCCGTCCTCTCTGCCCAGGAGCTCTGGAGGATTTCACCCGTCAGCGGTCGAACTGCTACCTTGCCCAAGACCTGATGGGTCCCCAATCCAATTTGAAGCTGCAGGTAGAGAGGGTGATCCCGCGTGAACAGGATTCTTTCTGGCACATCCGTGCTCCTCGTCATGCTTGCCATTTTGATTTTGAGCGGTTGCGGCAAGAAGGTCGCAGAGAAGGGCAAGATAGAGGTCGAGGTTGCCGTCTTCGAGGGCGGCTATGGCCTGGATTTCTTCCAGTATGCCGCTCGTGAGTATGAGAAGACCCATCCCAATGTGAAGATCAACGTCTGGGGCAATCCCAGGATTTGGGAGCAGCTCCGCCCTAGGTTCGTCGCGGGCGATCTGCCTGATCTCACATGGCCGGGCTGGGGAATGGACTACTGGGCGCTGGTGGCAGAGGGCAAGGTCATGGAGATGGACCGCTACCTTGAGCAGAAGGCTTATGGCCGGGACAAGAAGTGGAAGGACACGTTTATCCCCTCGCTGCTGGAAAAGGGCAAGTTCAACGGCCACTACTACATCATGCCGTTCAACCACAACGTCTTCGGCTGGTGGTACGACGTGGGCATGTTTGAAAAGCATGGTTGGAAGCCTCCGAGGACGTACGACGAGCTGCTGGCGCTCTGCGAGAAGATCAAGAAGGCCGGCATCGCGCCGATCACGTTCCAGGGGAAGTACCCGCAGTATATGCTTCGCGGCTTCCTTATCCCCTGGGCCATCAGCGCAGGCGGGATAGAGGCTTTCAACGATGCGCAGAATCTGAAGCCCGGCGCGTGGGACAGCCCGGCCTTCCTCAAAGCCGCCGAGATGGTCGCGGAGCTTCGGGATAAGGGCTATTTCCAGAGGGGAGCGATGGGCATGGACCACACCGGCTCGCAGATGGAGTTCATCCTGGGCCGCGCGGCAATGATCCCCTGCGGCACATGGCTCGGCTCCGAGATGAAAAGGCAGATCGAGCCCGGCTTCCGCATGGAATTCTTCAACCCTCCGGTTCTGTACGATGGCAGAGGCGACCCGAGCACCACCGGCACTTGGGTCGAGACGTGGATCGTGCCCAGGGAAGCCAAGCATCCGGACATAGCCGTGGATTTCTTCAAGTTCATGACCTCACTGGAAATGGCGAAGAAGTTCGTCACTCAGAAGAAGACTCTGATGTCCATAATCGGCAGCGACGAGGTGAAGCTGGGCCAGGGCCTCGTGACCCCTGCCAGGCTGATGCGTGAGGCGAAGACCACCTGGGACGCCGATTATGCAAGCTGGTACCCCTCGCTCGGCAAGGAAACGGAGACCGCGATGGCCGCCCTGCTCAACGGCGAAATGACGCCGAAACAGTGCGTAGACTACATGGAGACAGCGGCTGAGAAGGTGAGGAAGGATAAGACGATACCGAAGCATGGCACTTAGTGCCTGATGCTTGGTGCATGGCGCTGGCTGTGAGTGGCCGGTTTACATGTCTCGGAGGAGATTTGATGGCGAGAAGTTTTCAGGACCTGCGTGTGTGGCAGGCGGCTATGGATTTGGCGGTGGATTTAGCTGCGCCGACCGAGCGATTCCCGCGGCACTGCCAATGGCTCGCCCACCAGATCAAGAGTTCATCAGAGTCGGGACCGTCCAACATTGCAGAGGGGTTCGAACGGCGTTTGAACGGAGATTCCGCCAAGTTCCTTCGTATCGCCAAGGCGAGCATCGGCGAAACCGAGAGCCATCTGACCTATGCTTGGCGTATGCGTTTGATAAACGACGAAGAGCACAGCCGGTTCGCAGAAGCCCGCACATGTGTCAAGAAGATGCTAGACCAGCTGATTTCACACCTTCTTAGCAGAGCGGAGCGATGACCGCTGGGGTGACACTCCAATGCGAGCGAACAGCAACCGCCAATCACTAGGCACTAAGCACCACGCACCACACATCAAGCACTGCTTCACCATACTCACCTTCCTCTTTCCTGCCGCCGTGCTCTACGCCGCTTTCTTCCTCTTCCCGATGGCGCAGGCATTCTACGTCAGCCTGTTCCGCTGGCGGGGTTTATCACTGAACAAAGAGTTCGTCGGCCTGGGGAACTTCCGACAGCTTTTTCTCGGCGACCCCGTCTTCTGGACGGCTTTCCGCCACAACCTGTTCTTTCTCACAGCATCGCTTCTCGTAATCGTGCCGCTGGCGCTCTTTTTCGCGTCGGCGCTGGCTCGCCGAGTTGGAGGCTCGCAGACATACCGGGCGGTCTACCTGTTCCCAAATATGATCTCCATCGTAGCGGTAGCGGTTCTGTGGTCATTCGTGTATCATCCGAGTTTCGGCATTCTGAACGGCCTCCTCAAGAGCACTGGCTTCGAAGAACTGACCAGAGGATGGCTTGGCGAGCCAGGGACGGCGCTCCCCGCCATTGTAGCCACCAGCATCTGGTATTCGCTGGGGTTCTACATTGTGCTCTTCCTTGCCGGGATTCAGAGCATACCCACCAGCTTCTACGAAGCAGCGCTGATTGACGGCGCGAGCCATTGGCAGTCCTTCAGGCACGTGACAATCCCGCTCCTGTGGGAGATCCTGAAGCTCGCAGTGGTCTACTTGGTCATCAATACGCTGAATATCTTCGGGCTTGTCTGGGTCATGACCGAGGGCGGCCCAGGCAACCATACCGAAGTGATGCTGACGTATCTGTACCGGCTGGCGTTCGAGGAGAGCAATTTCGGATATGCGACCGCTGTAGGCGTGTTCGCATTCCTGCTGATCTTCGCATCCTCGCTAGCCTTGATGCGCCTGATGAAGAGGGAGGTCGTGGAGTATTAGATGGGCCGTCCGCATGAAAAACAAGTCCAGAAGGGGGTAATTGGAGCCGGGCTGCTGCATGGGACGCTGGCCGTCTACGCGGTCATCGTTGTCTATCCCATGATCTGGCTGCTCTCTGCATCCGTCAAAACCTCGCGCGAGCTTTTCGAGAAGCCGTGGGGCCTTCCTGCATCTCCGGAATGGTCTAACTTCACGACAGCCTGGGTCGAAGCTGGCATCGGCCGGTACTTCCTAAACAGCGTCTTCGTGACCGCCGTTTCGATGTTCTTCATACTGTTGATTGGAGCGATGGCGGCCTATGCCCTTGCCCGCTTTGTTTTCCGGGGAAGCGGCGCTGTTTACAGTGCCTTCGTGAGCGGGATGATGTTCCCGGTGTTCCTAGGGATCGTGCCGCTCTTCATGCTGCTGCGAAACTTGGGCATGTGGAACAACTACTTCGGCCTGATCGCGGTGTACGTCGCATACTCCCTGTCGTTCACCATATTCATCCTGACCGGCTTCTTCAAGACGCTGCCGCACGAGCTGGCAGAGGCAGGCTTGATAGACGGCTGCTCGCAGTTCGGCGTCTTCTGGCGAATTATGATGCCGCTCGCGAAACCCGGACTGATCGCTGCCGGAATATTCAACTTCTTCGGGATATGGAACGAGTACCCGCTCGCTCTGGTAATCATCGCGGACAGCAACCTCCGCACGCTGCCCCTGGGGATCGCGAATCTGCTGATGGTCCAGCACTACGAGACGAACTGGGGCACCCTCTTCGCGGGTCTGGTAATGGTGATGATTCCAACCTTCATCGTGTATCTCTTCTTCCAGCGGCATATCACCGAGGGGCTCACCGCCGGCGCCCTGAAAGGATAGGGGAACAGTCCCCGGCGACCAGCCGCGCCTTGCCCAGGAGGCCGGAGGGCCGCGGCGTGGACATCAGCATATTCGCCAGCGAGTTGGTCACCCGTATCTCGATTTCGTTCTCGCCGGGCCGAATGTGCTGCGAGACGTCCACCGCATACGGAGGCCAGGGCCGCGCGCCGGCGTGATGCCCGTTCACCCATACCTCGATCATGTCCGCGGGATTCTCGACTTCGAGCATCAATCTGCGTCCGGCGTACTCCTCGGGCACGCGCACCGTCTGCGAGTATATCCCTGTGCCGGAGTAGAATGGATATCCTTGATCGGCCCAGGAGCCGGCGGTCAGCTCCGTCCTCGGCGGGACGAGCGCGAAGCTGGCGCCTTCCTGCTGGAGGGAGAAGTCGCCGAAAAGGTACTGAGGCGCCGCCATCAGCTTCGGCGGGCCGGACCACCCCCCGTGAACGATCCGGAGCACGATGCTGTTTTCCCCCTCGCGAAGCCTGCCGGAGATGTCCATCATCGGAAAGTTCACGTCCACCATCCACAGCATGGGCTGAGGCGCATCCACCGGCTCGCCGTTGACCTCGACCTCGATCCTCGATCCCTGGGTATGTCGGCCGGGGCGCAGATCGTCGAGAACAAGGAACGCCCTCTCCGGGGCGAATCGCGCGTTCACGGTCGTCTCATGGCGGTATGCCGAGCAGTCGCCGCTGCCGTCAATCTCCAACTTCCAATCGCGCAATACCAGCACGTTCGGCGACTCGGTCCGAAATCGCCAAGTGTTCGACAGCTCGATTTTAGGGAGGCCGGGCTTCGCAGGCTGCGGGACCGGCTCGGCCTCGCTCTCCTGGCTTGAAAGAACAAGCAGCATGGAGCCGCAGCTGTCGAAACGCCACGGAAGGATAGTGCGCCGCCCCCGGACTTTGAAATCTGTGATGCGGCGAAATGCGCCGGTTTCGGCGTCCCACTGCTCCGGGAAGCCCTTCGCCTTCAGCGAAATCTCGACATCCAGCGGCTCGCCGGTAGTGTTGGCGAAGAAGTACACCTCGCCGAATTCCGTCGTCCGGTGCAAGGCATTGATCGCCTCGCATTCCCGGCCGCCGCATGTAACGCGAATATCCGGCTGGATGAGGGATTCGACGGCCTCCCGCAGCACCTTGCCGATCAGGTGCGCTCGGTTGCATGCGATGAAGCCCGCTCGGCCGTCGGACGTGAGCCCGAGAGTCGGGCCCTTTTCCTCGTTGTAGGCGGACAGGAACTCCTCGCGGAGAATCGTCGGCTCCCGGTCGAAGATCTCGTGCACGAGGCCGATGATCTCCTCGGAGGCCGGCGATCCAGCGCCATCGGGCGCGGCATCGGCTGCCGGAAGCAGACCCGTCGCGAGCACCTTCCCACCGGCGCGGACGAACTCCTCGATCTTTTTCATCGTCGCAAGGGCAATGGCCGTCACCGGCGGCAGGATCAGAAGCTCGTATTCCTCGCCGGCGATCTTCATCCGCCCGGTGGATACGCCCGCGCCCTGGATCGCCTTCTCGCTCACGATGTCGTAATCGAAGTGCTGCTTGACGAGGTTCGCGCAGTAGAAGTCGTACGACTCGGCGATGAAGGTATCGAGCGGGCCCTGCGTCCCGACAGCCCATTCGGAATGGAAGCTCTCGATCGGATAAAGCAGGGCCGCCTGCGCACGGTGCTTCCCCTGCGAGAGGACGAGGCTGAGCCGCCCCACGTAATCCGCGAAGGTGCGGTAGTGTTTCCAAAAAGTGGCCTGGTAGAACTGCGACGGCGGAGCGTCGGTTTTTCGCACGCCCGCAAGGCTGTAGTAGAACGCATGCGGGCAAAGGAAGTTGATGCCCAGCGTGAGCTGCCAGTCCACGATCCACTTCATATGCGCCATGCTCAGCTCCCAGCCCGCGCAGCCGAACGTCTCGCTGAGCGTGCGCTTCCTGGCGTAGATGTGGGAGCACGAGCTGACGATCTTCTGCCCGTGGATGCGGGTAAGCGACCTCGGAATGACGCGGATGCCGTATTCGGACTCGGCGGTGAGGCCCAGGTGGTCCGTGCCGGGCATATCGAACCAGCGCATGTCTTCCATGAAGTCGCCCTGGTACATCGTATTCGCATAAAGCCCCTCTTCCAGGAACAGGTGGCCCGTCAGCTTCAGGTTGTGCCGCTCGCACCAGTCGTGATAAGGCCGGAAGAGCCGGCGAACGTACTCCTCGCCCACGAGCCGCCAGAAGTCGCGGCGCACCTTTCCCGGATCGGGCCCGAAGTCCGTGAACAGCGCCGGCAGATTCGGGATGAGGTCGTAGCCGCTGCGCGCGCGAAACAGCTCCGGCAGGCCGTGGAACCAAGCCGTCGTGAACGGGTCGTCGTGCATGTGGTAGATGCACTGAATCTTCGGCTCGTCGGTGAAGATACCTTCGATGCCCGCGCCGAAGTACTCGCCCAGTCTGCGTGCGTATGCCTCGTGAGTGATCTCGAACCACTCGTGGACCATCCCCGGCTCGAAGTAATCCGGCTCCGAGCCGTAGATGAAGCCCGGGCACTCGGCCGCGCGCTCTACGAAGGCCATGATCTCCCATTTCCCGGCCGGGGACTGCCAGGAGAGCCTTCCGTCCGAGACATGAGGCATGAGGTCGGTTGAAATGCTCCTGCTCTCGAGGTCAACGGCGACTGCAGAGATGAGCTTCCCTTCGGGGATCGCCAGCTCAACGGACTCCTCGCCGTCAACCGTTCGCCTGATGAGGTCGAGGAACTTGCACCAGTAGTCGCGGTTTCGCATGATCAGTCCGCCGCCGACTCCGCTGGGAAAAGGATTCTCGTCGTACAGCCAGGCGTGCATGCCGAGCTCGTTTGCGATCTTCACGGCGTGCTCGACCAGGCCCATCCATTCCGAGGAGAGGTAATCCGTCTCCAGGCCGAATCTGCCGTGGATGAAGAATCCGCCGACGCCCTTTGCATGCATCTCGCGTATCTGGCGCTCGATCTCATCCCGCTCCAGGCGGGCGTTCCAGAACCAGAACGGCGCGGGCCGAAACTCAGCGGGCGGATTGGCGAAAAGCTCCCTCAAGGCCACTCCCTCCTGGTCGGTATTGGGTATGCCACTTGTGGGGTAATTATATCACCAATGCTGAGCGGGCAAACAATGGACGAGCCGGCAGAGTTCGATGTTCTTAGGGCGCTCACCATCCCAGCAGCCAGCGCAGTCCGGCAATCATGAGAGCCGTGCCAAAAGCGGCCAGGACCGACATGGCCAGCAGGCGCATCCGCGTCTTCCGGCGGTGGGTGCGCTCTTCCAGGGGCGTGACTCCGAACAAGGCGTTGAACGCGTCGCGCTCCTCGGCATCATTGACGCCGTAGATGTCTTCCTCGTCAGGCAGATGCTCTTTCCCGTCCTTGATCTCGAAGTTCATCGCTTACCTCAGGCCAAGCTCCCTGGCAACCGGGGCGAAGGACCTTCTGTGGATCTCGCAAACTCCGTGGGCCGCCAGCTTCTCCAGGTGCTCTTCGGTGGAATAGCCCTTGTGACCGGCGAAGCCGTACTGGGGGAAGATGCGGTCGAACTTGCACATAATGCGGTCTCGCGTGACCTTTGCCACGATCGAAGCGGCGGCGATGGACGCGCTCTTGGTGTCGCCGCTCACGATGCCCATCTGGAGGAGGTCGAAGTCGCGTATCGGGTATCCGTCTACCAGGACGACATCTACTTGCACGTCCAGGCCGCTGATCGCGCCGCGCATCGCCCGGTACGTGGCCTGGAGAATGTTCATCCGATCTATCTCGTTCTGCTCGACGATACCGATCCCGATGCTGAGCGCAAGGCCGTATATCTTCTCGAAAGCCGCCTCTCGCTTGCGTGGGGAAAGCTGCTTTGAATCGCGGATGCCGTCAATATCGCAGTCGAAGGGGAGAACAACTGCGGCGGCGACTACCGGGCCGGCGAGAGGGCCTCGGCCTGCTTCATCCACTCCGACTATCATGCAATGGCCCTGAGCCAGCGCCATGCGCTCGTAGAACCAGAGGTCGGCGCTCTTGCGATCCTCGCGCATGTCATCAACCGCCCTCGCTGCAACCAGCAGTCAGCCGCCAGCCCGAGACTTGAGACCTGAAACTTGGAACTTGGAACTTGGAACCCAGACGCCTTACTCGTTACGTACGCATTACGAGTGGGAGTATGAGTAAGGGCAGTTCCCTGGATCCCTTGCACCCTTGATCCCCATAGCCTCAGTGCACCACGCCCATGCGGTGCAACGGCCAGAAAGTGACCGTCGCCTTGCCGAGAACTCTATCCCGGTTCAGCGGACCCCACGCGTGGCTGTCGTTGCTGCAGTTCCGGTTATCGCCCATAACGAACAGCATGCCTTCGGGGACCTTGAGTGGTTCCATCTCGTAATCGATCTGCAGCTCGTTGAGGTAAGGCTCTTTCACACGGCTGCCGTTCCGGTAGAGAGATCCGGCCTTGACTTCGAGCACATCGCCCGACCTTCCGACGAGCCTCTTGATAAAGTCCTTCTCCTCGCCGTCGGTGGACGCCTCGGGCGGACACTTGAAGACTATGATATCCCCGTACCGGGGCTCTCGGAATCTGTATATGAACTTGTTGACCAGGATGTGGTCCTGCTTGCGCAGCGTCGGCAGCATGGACGTTGACGGTATGTAGAATGCCTGCACGATGAAGGGCTTAATAATCAGAAACACAAGCACAATTGCTATCAGTGCAGATTCGACCGTTTCCGCCGCCGATTTCGCCGCACGGCTCTTATACTTTCCGAGCACCATGCGCGCTGCGAATAGAATAACGACAGCAGCGATGACGTATTGGATCTTTATGTTAGCCAGCCACTCCATATGCTATTTAGCTTCCTTGATCCTGGTAGCCTTTCCTACCTTCTCCCTCAGATAGAAGAGCTTGGCCCGGCGAACTCTGCCTTTTCTTACCACTTCTATCTTCGCAAGTCTGGGGCTGTTCAGAAGGAACGTGCGCTCCACTCCTATGCCGTGAGAGATCTTACGCACGATGAACGTCTCCCGCACCCCATCATGACGCTTCGCTATCACTATACCCTCGAAGGCCTGTATTCGCTCTTTGCCGGCCTCCACGACCCGGACGTGCACGCGCACGCTGTCGCCTACACCAAACTCGGGCTTCTCGGGCTTCAATTGCTCTTTCTCGATCTCCTCGATGATCGTAGACATTATTCAGACTCCTTTAACTGATCTAGTAGCTTCCGATCCTCTTCCGTAAGCCGGGCCTTCTCCAGCAGGTCGGGCCGACGCTCCAGGGTGCGTTTCAGTGACTGCATTCGCCGCCATTTCGCGATCTCTGCGTGATGCCCAGACAGCAGGACCTCCGGAATCTTCCAGCCCCGGAAATCAGCCGGCCTGGTGTACTGCGGATATTCCAGAAGGCCCTCCGAGAACGACTCGTCCAAGGCGGATTGCTCGGCCCCCAGCACCCCCGGAACCAGTCGGATCACCGCGTCGAGCACCACCAGGGCGGCGAGCTCCCCACCCGTTAGTACGTAATCTCCAATAGATATTTCGTCAGAAACCAGATTTTCCCTTACCCGCTCATCCACTCCTTCGTAGTGGCCGCAGATGAGAAGTACGTGCGGACAGGTCGAGAGCTCCACGGCCTTCTTCTGGGTGAACAGCTCGCCCTGCGGCGACATGAGTATCGTTCTGCTCTGCTCAGTCCAGTATTCGGCTTTTACGTGTTCCGCCGCCTTGAAAATCGGCTCCGGCTTCATCACCATGCCGGCGCCCCCGCCATACGGGGCCTCGTCCGTGGTTCTGTGCTTGTCTTCGGCGAAATCCCTTATGTTATGGACGAAGACGGAGACTATCCCCTTTTCCCGGGCTCGCTTCACCATGCTGTAATCCACTCCGCACTGGATCACTTCCGGGAATATGGTAAAGACATCAATCCTCATGCCGCTATTCCTGTATCAGGCCCTCAACCGATCTAACCACTATCTTCCTCCGGTCGAGATCTATAGTTGTGATAAACTCTTTCACGGCCGGAATCATGGCCCGGTCGGTCACGTAAACGTCATGGGCCGGCGATCGAAGGATTTCCCTCACCTTACCCAAATGCTCTCCCTCGGTCGTCTCAACATCCAGCCCGATGATGTCGTGGATGTAGTATTCGTTCTCTTCGAGCGGCATCAGCTCCCTCTTGCTTATACGAAGCTCCATGCCCCTCAGAGTTTCCGCAGTGGATATGTCGTCTATCCCGGCGAACTTGACTACGACGGCGCCCTTATGGGGCCGCGCCTTCTCGATTCTCAGAATCCTGCCGCCGGTACTTCCCCTGCGAACACAGACCTCCTCAAGCTCGCCGAAATGCTCGGGAAAGTCGCTAACCGGCCAGACCTTCACCTCGCCTCTGCGGCCGAAAGCCGAGACTATCTCGCCGACGATCACATTGTAATCCGCTTCACCCATAAGCCGTGACATACCTTCGCCCGGCGGCAACTTTTGACTACCGGCCCAGTCGGCAGCAGATGACGTGGGATCGCAGGCCGAATGCGGAACAGCCCAGCCGGTGAGCTATACCACGACCCCATCTGGATTTACGCCCTACGGCCTATCTTCCTCCTGTCAAGGGATGATCTCGAGGTAGACCCGCTTCTTGTTACGCATGGCGGCAGCTTTCGCAACGGTGCGGAGGGCGTTTGCAATCTTCCCTTGTTTGCCGATTACCTTGCCCAGGTCGGTGGACGCCACTCTGATTTCGTAAGTGGTTGACTCTGCCCCTTCTACCTCCCTGATGTCCACCTGCTCCGGCTCGTCAACAAGCGCTTTAACCAGGTACTCGATCAGGTCCTTCACTGCGAACACTCCCTTCCGATGCAGGGCAAAGAGGACTCAAGATGCGGGCGGAGGCATACGGCAGAAGGAATGCCGTGTGATGCGGCTTCAGAGTCGAGCTATGCCCAAGAACAACTCGACCCGAATCTTGGATCTTGCTATCCCTGCTCTTCAGATGGCTGCTCCTCTTGAGTCGTTTCAGATTCTGCGGCTGCTTGCGGCTCGGCTGCGGTCGCCTCCGCTTCCTTTTCGGCCTTAGTCCGTCTCCTGCGAGTTGGTGCCGCCTCGACGGAGCTCCGACTCCGCCGCGGCTTCGCTGGTTCGGGCTTCGGTTCCGGCTCCTCCACGGTGGGAGCAGCTTCAGCCGGCGCAGGCAGCTTCTCTACCTTTCTCCCCTTTGCTGTGAGGAACTGTTGAAGCAATTCTTTCTTCTTGAGCAGGGCCTCTGCGGTATCCGTTGGCTGCGCGCCGCGGCGTAGCCAAAGCAGGGCCTTCTCCTCGTCTATCTTGATCGTAGGCGGGTCCGTCCGCGGGTCGTAGTAGCCCAGCGCCTCGATGAATCTGCCGTCTCGCGGCGAGTGACTATCTGCTACAACAAGTCTGTAGAACGGCTTCCCGCGGGCGCCCATTCTTCTGAGCCTGATCTTTACAGCCAAAACCTGTCCTCCTTCGGCAACTGTTCTTTTCGATTATACATCCACTAGTTCCTGCTGAAACGAATCCGCCAATCCATCAACCAAAGAACGGCATGGGCGAGCGGTGGCGTCCGCCGTGCTCCATGCCTGTCATCTCGCGGATCATCTTCCGCATCTGCTCGAACTGGTTGATTAACTGATTGACCTGCTGAACGCTCGCGCCGCTCCCGTGGGCGATCCTGCGCCGACGGCTGCCGTTCAATATCTCGGGGGAGCGCCGTTCCTCTTTCGTCATCGAGCGAATGATGGCCTCCGCCTGAACGACCTGCCGCTCATCCAGCTCGATTCCCTTCATTCGCGCGGCGTTGAAGCCGGGTATCATTCCGAGAAGCTGATCGAGCGGGCCCATCTTCCGCATTTGCTGAAGCTGGTCGAGATAATCCTCGAAATCAAACCTGTTCTCCCTGAGCTTGCGTTCGAGCTCCTCCACCTTCTTCTCGTCCAGGGCAGCCTCAGCCTTCTCGATGAGACTGAGAACATCCCCCATGCCCAGGATTCTGGACGCCATGCGCTCCGGGTGGAACGGCTCAAGCGCATCCACCTTCTCACCGACGCCGGCGAACTTGATGGGCTTGCCGGTGACCGTCCTCATTGATAGGGCCGCCCCGCCGCGCGCATCGCTGTCCAGCTTCGTGATGATGAATCCATCAACTTCTAGGGCTGCGTTGAACTGCTCCGCGACGTTGACCGCGTCCTGGCCGGTCATCGCATCCACAATGAGCAGGACCTCCTGCGGCGCTACCGCCGACCTCATGCGCACCAGTTCGTCCATCATCTCCGGATCAATGTGGAGGCGGCCGGCAGTGTCCAGGATCACCGTGTCCTGGCCGTTCGACGCAGCAGAACTCACGGCGGTCTTGGCGATGGCCACAGGATCCTGCTTGTCGCCCGGCGCGAAGACCGGGATTCCGAGCTGTTCGCCGAGCACCTGAAGCTGCTTTATGGCCGCCGGACGATACACATCCGCCGCCGCAAGGAGCGGGTTCCGCCCCTGCTTGCGCATCAGGTTTGCCAGTTTCGCGGCGGTAGTTGTCTTGCCCGAACCATGAAGCCCTGCCAGCATGATGACCGTGGGCGGCTTCGGCGCGACCTTCAGAGCCGTATCTCCTCCGCCGAGAAGCCCCATAAGCTCCTCGTGGACGATCTTAATCACGTGCTGTGCCGGGCTGAGGCTCTGCAGAACCTCTTGACCGACCGCTCGCTCCCTGACGCGGGAGATGAAATCCTTGACAACGCGGAAGTTGACATCTGCTTCCAGGAGAACCAGGCGCATGTCCCGCAGGGCGTCGTTCACGTCCTGCTCCGAGAGAGTGCCCTTCCCCCGCAGCTTCCTGAACACGCTTTGCAGTTTTTCAGACACAATTTCAAACATGGGTTGTCACAATCTGCGCGCAAGCTAAATTACAGTATACAGAAGCCGCGGCAAGTTTGTCAAACGACGCACGCGGACTCACTCTTCGCTTACCATACATGTGTTACACATTGGGGTTGCGGGAGAGGGACGCTCTTTGGTATCAGTTATATCATCAAACAAAGCATCCAAGGAGGTGTCCTCATCCCGCATGCCTAGTGTACGACAA
>Ga0307380_10003101_pt1 | contig 23245 bp, 20 predicted proteins | sample UN3MG_FD_202239 | JGI IMG/M metagenome (GOLD analysis project Ga0307380, IMG submission 202239) | Soil microbial communities from Risofladan, Vaasa, Finland - UN-3 | ecosystem: Environmental > Terrestrial > Soil > Coastal area > Acid sulfate soil | place: Finland: Risofladan, Vaasa | collected... | reverse complement strand
CCCACCAATGAGATTAATTAAAGTTGTTTTTCACGATCCAGAAGGACCCATAATAAAAACTATTTCTCCAAAATCAACTGCAAAGGAAACTTTATCCAAAGCACAAATGGACACATCTCCTAATTTATAATTCTTGGATAAATTGGATATTTTAATCATTGATTTAAATTCTTCTTTAAAGTTAGACTTCATACTAAAAAGTGAATTTTTTTATAAAAACTAGACGATTACTGCATTTTTTACCAACAATGAAAAAATAACTAAAATGTGGAAAAAAACTACTGTAGAATCTCTGCACCTACTTCTTCAGCAAGGTTTAGAAGTCCATTCAGAAAAAACACGTTTAGGTTGGAAAGAAAGATAAGAAGCAAAGATATTCCTACACGAGCTTAAGGAATGATGAAATAAAATACAGAATAAAAATAAATGATTAAGAAAAAGAAAAAAGAAATGTAGAGGAAAAATTAGCTAAGAATTACTACTCTATCTAACCTATTAATAAGCCACCAACCTAATGGGATACCAATTATAGTTCCTATACATACATCTGCTAGAGCTACCACAAGAAATCCAGCCCACCAACCAATAAAGTAGAACCAAAGTAAGCCACCAACTGTACGTGAGAAAGTTACTTTCTTTTCTTCCGGATCTTCATAAAGTGAAAAGACATAACCGATTTTATTAAAGAACCAAACTCCGAGTGGTGCAGTTATAAATAAAGCCATGAAGAGAAAACCAAAGAAATAGAAGATAGGCATTAACCAAGAACCGATAAATATTACCCAGAGGATTCTAAGAATTATATTTGTCATACTAATTCCTCGAATTTTAAAATACATAATCTAATCAATGAATATAAAAATTTGGTCGAAAGAAATCAAACATTAAATTGATTTATTTCATGCTTCTGTTTATTTCAGTTTATCAATTAATTTAGTAAAAATTAAAAAAAAAATAGATGCTTTTGCACTCACTTCCTCTTTAAGGGATACAAGGTTAATCTAACATGAACACATTTAATTAAAATGAAAAAAGGCACTAATTATTCAGATTTGGTTATTCAATTATAAAGAGGATGAGAATGAAAAAAAATAATTCTGTTGATAAAAAAAAAGAGGAAAAAGACATAATTATTGTGATAACAGAGTTAATGGATAAGCTAGACCACAGAACATTAGTAATCTGGGCAACTGACTGTGCGGAGCATGTATTATCATATTTTGAAGAGAAGTATCCGAAAGATAATCGACCTAGAAAAGCCATAGAAGCAGGACGTGCTTGGGTACATGGTAAGATATCTGTGGGGGATGTTCGAGCTGCTGCATTCGCTGCACACGTAGCTGCACGTAATGCTAAAGAGGTTGTAGCTCGGGCAGTTGCTCGATCTGCAGGTCACGCAGCTGCAACAGCTCATGTTGCTGGTCATGCTATCCATACTGCTAATTATGCAGCTATTGTTTCCGTCAATGAGCGGATTTGGCAATATCAGCATTTACTCGATTTAGCAAAAAAAAGGAACATTACACCTTAGAAAAAAAAACTTATTAAATATTAATTCATCTTACTACTTATTTCAATAAAAATAGGATGCTTAGGACTCACACTTCTTCTTTAAAGATACTCAAAATGAGAATACAATTTTTACCTCATTCTACTGTTTATTATATAACTTGATCTACTTGCTTAACCATTTGATTCTTTTTAATATAGAATCTTACAAGTAATGTAATTGGGAATGCTAATAATGCGAGGAAGCCTATACCACCTATAAGAAAAACAAATGAATAACTGGTAGCGAGAATAACCGATTCGAAAACAATTGGTGAGAGAGCTTCGCCAATATACCACATAGTATTATACCCACTAACAATCTTACCACGATTTTCAGGAGAAGTATTGCTGATAAGAAACAAACTGAAATTCGGAACAAGAAAACCAAAACCTAATCCTCCAATAATAGCAGCAATTAGTAAAATAGTAAAATTGGTTGCAAATGATAGTATGATGAATCCTATACCAAGTAAACCAAATCCTAAAATCGAAATTATATGGAAATTCAGTATCTTTTTGAATTGCTTATAAAGTGCACCAATGGTAGCAGCAGCAATCATAACTGCTGCCATAATAATTCCTATCTTGAAACTGGACAAACTTAATGCTATTTCCTCAATGTAGTAGGAAATTTGAGATGGTCCAAGATAATAGATAAACATCGTGGCAAAAATCGATAAGTAGCAAATACCAATAATCCATTTTGAACTTAATCCTTTAACCTCACAAGTATTCTCCTGCTCTGTTTCCGCAACATTCTTTGTTGTTTCATCAATATTTGATACCTCATTAGCATTGTTCTTAGGTTCTTTCAAGACAAAAATTATTGTTGGGACGAGAAGTAATGGTAAAAGATAGACTAGGAAAGGATAATTCCATTGAATATCAAATAATGCTCCACCTATCAATGCAAGGACAACTGATCCAAGAGCTCCTGTGGCAACTTGAAATCCAAGCACCCTATCGCGTTTTTCTCCTTGATAATAATCTCCTATTAGTGTTAAAATACAATTCATATTTCCAGCTGCAGCAATACCAAGAAAAGCTCGACTAGCAATTATAACATAGAGATTAGCAACAAAGAAACCCATAGATCCTGCAACCACATATAAAAAAACGGATGTAAGTAAAACCGGTTTGCGACCTAATCTATCGATAAGAAAACCTATAATAAATGAAAAAGCAGCAAAAGTAATTGCTGGAATCGTTAGACTGAATTTTGTAAGAAATGCAGCATTAGCGACTGTTCCCTCGAAGTAAGCTGTAATTTTAGATAATCCGGGAGATAATGGTGTACCAACCATTACTGTTAGGGTGCTTAATAATAAAAGTGTAACTTCTTGTAAAATATCCCTGATTTTGCTATGCTCTTTCTCTGACAATACATACACTCCACATAGTTAGAAATTGCTGCAATATTACTAACACTGAATGGCTACCTTATTAGTCTATCTCAGAAGATTTTCTATAAGAAGGACTAATTAACAATAGCAAGAAAATGAGAAAAAAATGGGACTAGAAATATTTCTCTATTATACAATAGATATTCTGAAGTCTTTCAGGATTCCTCATTTAATTTGTTAATGAAATGATCTTGTGCTTCTATAAGGCCGCTTCTTTTTATTTCTATAAATCGTTCCAATCTTGAAACAGATTTTTTAATAGTAGTCAATAAATCTTCGAGATAGAATAAATCCTCTTGTGTTAATTCCATTTTTGAATCTAATTTCATCGTATATTATGTCTCCTTAACCCCAATTTCTCTTGAATTGTATCTCCAGAAGTTCTGAGAGTAAAAACAATGTCTTTTTATTCTAAAAAAAGATTTCGAATTTTATCACTTCTATTGAGTAATTTCTTCCATTTTAGCGAGATTAAGAATACTTGATTAAAATACACTCAACTAATCAAAATAAAATGAAAAAATAAACTGTAGAATGCTCGATCCTCGCTTCTTCTTTCAGGGTTAGTAGTCCATTTCAGTAATAACACGATTAGGTATTATCCAATACAAAAATCAAGAGGATGCATAATAGGATAGTCGAAATCAATATCAAAGGTGATGAGGACTCTTTCCTCTTGTAAACAAAGGTTCAGTAAAGAATTGTTATCTATATTTTTTTTCTCATGAAAAAAGCTCTCAGCATGATAATCTCCAAAAGATTCCAGTTTTTTTTCAAAGTAAAAGGTACATATTCATCAAGCTAGAGTATTTTTTTTCCAGACTGTATTCAAAGGTAATGTGAAAATTAATATTCATTGGAGTAATAAGTAATTAAGATTACTTTATAAAAAATATTTTTCTGATTTGTAAAATTAATACTTTGGAGGAGAAGAAGAAATGCAAGAAAAATTCCTTCTAAAGGGCATGAAAGTTAAATATAAAGTAATGTCCGTAAATCGATTACCAGATTTACAAAAGGATATCGATAAATTAAAACAGAAAAGAAAAATAAGTGAAAATAAAATCTTTAGAAACCATATAAATCCTTTAAAATTTATAATCCCTGAAAGTGTACCAAAAGCAAAGTATCTAATTTCTTTAGCATTAGAAACTAAGTTAACCTATATTAATTTTCATTATAACAATTCTATGTTTGATGTTATGATCCCTCCTAATTATTGTGATTATGGAGTAACAACAGAGGAAATTGAGAAATTTATTTTAAATGAAATAATAAAAAAACCAGGATATAAAGTTGAAAATACAGAAAATATTCACTTAAAACATTTAGCTAGTAGAAGTGGACTTGGAAGATACGGAAGAAATAATATAATTTATGTTGATGAATTAGGGAGTCTAGTTGAATTATATTGTTTTTTCACAGATTATGATTTTGGTGTGGACAACTGGGAAGAAGCAGAAATGCTGGAAAGATGTGAAAAATGCTCTGTTTGTATAAACAAATGTCCAACTCAAGCAATTTCTCGAGAAAATTTCATTATTAATGTAGATAGATGCTTATCTCTTTACAATGAAATGCCTGGAGAAATCCCTAATTGGATTGATGCTGATGTTCACAATGCAATTATAGATTGTATGAAATGTCAAATGTTCTGTCCTGCAAACAAACTTGCCATGAAAAATCCAAGAAGATTTCTTGATATAACCGAAGAAGAAACAAAAGCAATACTTGATGGAAATAATAATGAAACATTAGTGAAATCAATCTGTGAAAAACTTACAATTTTCAAACCAGAAAAAGCAGATTATTACATGCCTATTATCAAAAGAAATCTAGAATTTTTGTTGAAATAAAAAAAGAGTAGTAATCTATCTAATAATGTTATTTTTTTCTTTTGATTATTCAAATTAAATAATTCAATAATAATTTGTAAATTCTACTAGAATATATTATCAAATTTTAATTTGACAAGGCAAATAAAAATGTGAACAAAAAATAACACTGTAGAATGTTTAGCCCTCGTTTCTTCTAAAAAATCTAAATATCCAAGTCTGGAAGTCTAGTGTATATACTGTTTCTTGAATGTTTAAACATTCATTTTATTTAGCATAAACAAATTATAGAAAAAAAAGGTGCTAGAAATATTTCTCTATTATACAATAGATATTCTGATGTCTTTCAGGATTCCTCATTTAATTTGTTAATGAAATGATCTTGTGCTTCTATAAGACCGCTTCTTTTTATTTCTATAAATCGTTCCAATCTTGAAACAGATTTCTTAATAGTAGTCAATAAATCTTCAAGATAGAATAAATCCTCTTGTGTTAATTCCATTTTTGAAGTATTTTCTATAGTATTTAATTTCTCCTTAACTCCATCTTCATTAAATGAAAATTTGCTTATAGATTATTAAGAAAATTTTTTTTGAGGATGTTTCAATAAGTATAGCTAAATCTTCGATGTTTTCCTTTTTTACTATCAAGATAAATTTTTGTGCCATCAGAGCTATAAATGAATTGAATATCTTCACTAGGTTTTGCAGTAGGAGTTTCCTTTGAGGGAGTAAACACAAAATTACCTTTATGATTTAGTATTTGCATTGAGCCTCCAGGGTACATACTTTCAGGATTCAGAAGTACTAGTTGTGAACCTATTTGACAGAATAATTCCGGCCCCCAACCTTTTAATGAATCATAAAATCCAACAATATCATCATAACTTGAATCTTCTGTTTCCTGTAAGAAAATATCTTTCAGTGAATTTAGTGTTTGGATTAAATGAATCAAACTATAGAAGAATCCATCTATACCAACATTTGTGGCATTAACAAAGACAACAACAATAATCTTTTCATCTGGAATAAATCCTGACATAGATCTAAAACCAAGTTCACCACCAACGTGACTAGCAATTTTTCCTTCAGGATTATTTGACAAACAAAAACCTAATCCTCTAATGTTATTACCCATTTTCACTTGAATGCGCAACATTTCTCGTTTAAGATCATCAGGTAGTAAAATATCATTCCCATACAAATAAGCCTGATAAAATTTGATTAAATCTTCAACTGTGCTACTTAAACCAGCAGCAGGTTGAAATATTTTTGAAGGATATAATGGAAATGTTTCTCGCTCTTTTCTTGGATATTTCATTCCATGACCAGTTACATGTAATGATTTGTTTTTCTCAGAAACATCCACAAAAGTATTTTTCATTCCTAATGGTTCAAGAATTTCCTTTTGGATAAAATGGCTGTATTCTTGTTCAGTAATAGCTTCAATGATCTGTCCTAATAAGATATAACCAATATTGGAATAGTTTACTGCCTGGTTTGTTCTTGAGAAACTTAATCCTTCTTTTATCTGTGCTTTGATTTCTTCAAGACTGGGACTTTGATCAGTGCCATAATAATTCTTTTTACCATCACATGACAAACCGCTTGTGTGGGTAAGAAGATGACGAATAGTAATGTGTTGAATATTATCATCCTTTTCTGAAGTAAACCATGATAAATATTTAGAAACCTTATCATCTAATGATAGTTTTTCATCTTTGTATAACATCATTATTGCTGTTGCTGTGAAAAGCTTTGTATTAGAAGCTATTCTAAATAAATGATCCTTAGTAAATTTTTCTTTGGTTTTCACATTAGCAAGCCCATAGGCTTTTTGAAAAATTATTTCGTCATCAATGAATATGCCAACTATTAAACCTGGCAACTCATTGATGTATGTTTGGTAGTCCAACCAATTATCAATTAGATCGTTAGCTGCTTTTACTACTTTCTTCTTTTTATTCTCAACCAATAATATCACCCAAATTTATAGCTAAATCTCTTTTTAATAAAATCTCAAACTTATTTAATACTCAAATCGCTAAGTAAAATAAAACATAAAAAGATTTCAATAATTCTGTATTTAAAATATAGTAAAATGTAAATTTAATAATATTAAATATAAAAATTAAAAAATTAGTTCGTTTAAGAGAACTCAATTCATATCTAATTCAGATTTATCCATTTCTTCTATTTCATCCTCTGTTTCTAATTTTTTGCTACTATCTTCAACTTCATCAAGTTTTTTTCTTCCATAATGATAGCCCATATAAACAAAGATATTGGGAAATATAACAGAGGGGAGGAAGAAAGTTAAGATGAGAGGATAAATTGCAATAACGTAAACGAAAGCTTCTACACCAGAAATCCCAGAAAGTTCTCCAAAAAGAAGAAATGCACCATAAATTAGCAAGAATATATCAAATGATGAAATAAAAATAATTGAAGCATAACTCCAAAGATACATATCTTTCAAATACGGGAAAATTGCTTGAATTATAAAAATCCCAGCAACTATTAAAATAAAATAAATAATTGATGCGATTCCCCAATGGAGAATTTTAATTTCTCTATGATGGAATTTTTCCCATTTTTTTGGTATAAAATAATTCAATATATTTCTAGCAATAGCAACCACTAACCCAACGACTGTTATAATTATTAGGAATTTAATAGAGCTATTTATATCACTCTCAAAGAAAGAAAATGGAATCTCAATAATAAGAAACAATACTATTACTATCACTAGATTGCAAATTAAAGGGATAAAATAATAAACAATAGAAATGAAATCCTCTCGAGTAAATTTCTTATTTTGCTTAATGCTTTCTTCCAATTTACTACATCCCCATTTTAATATAAGCTTATTAATTAAAGAAATTTGTTAGAAAATAACACTCAAAATATTAATTTATTGGAATAAAAATATACAATTCATCTATTTCTTATGTAATTTTCAGAAGAGATCAAAACATTATTGCTAAACGATTTTTAAAAAGGGAAATGATTTTCTAATTAATTTATCAGCATCCAGAAAATCTTCCTTTAAGATGACAGGATTCTTTAATTTCCCTTCATAACGAGTTTCTATTGCTTTGCGCAGATTTCTCAAAGATTTTTCTAAGAAATAAGTTGATTTGTCACAAAGGATAGCACAAGTAGCAGATTCACCATTATCAAGAATTAAGGATCTATCCGCTGCGATAATTCCTTCAAGATCTTTTTTACTTCCTAAAGACTCATTTAATAATCCAGAAATTGCTGTAATAAGTGAACTTAATAAATTCTCAGAAATAATTTGTCTTTCTTGTTCTTCAGAGTCTTTTGAACCAATAAATGAATCATGCACTCGTCCTATATGGATATTTAAACCGATTTTTGTGAAAATTAAGATGAAATAGACATTCACTGGCAAGCGATAGATAAAATCTGGAAATATTGCATAGATTAAGGTGAAAATAATCATTCCTAAAATCTTTACACCATCACCTATATCAAAGAATAAAGTATTATCGATAATATCACCACCTACGAAGCCAACTATGAATCCAGCTGCTAAAACACACATTGAAAGAGTTTGCAATAGAATAATTTTATCTTTAGAAAATTTGTACGCTTTGAAATGAACATAAGCTCCAAAAACAAAGATAATCAAGCCAAGTAAATTATACGAAATATCCCAGCTCCATTCAACAATATGGTAGAATAGCAGATAATTTGTAGCGGTAGCTCCCGTTAATCCGAGCTCTCCACTTGTTGGCATAAACATATGTAATAAATTAAACATTATTGATGCGAAAAGTATGATTGTCACAATAACTAAACGGTATCTTTGAGGTCTATTTGTATACAATTCCTCAAAGAAAATATAGATCATAAAATAAACAAAGCTCCACACTTGTAGTGAAAGATATAAGAGTAAATTATTAGGTGCTGTTATCACATATTGCAAAACACTGATAATCCCACCTATTCCTCCCAATAGCAAACTAAAAGTTAACACGTAGGCAGTTCTATTCTTTCTAATCGTTTGATATACTAATAAAAAGAACAATATAAAGAATAATCCTGAAATCACTGATGATATAATCATTCCGATATCTGCCATAGTAAACAAGATTTTGTCTGAAGAATTAAATACTTTGCTTTTGAGGAAAAAATAATTCTAATATGATAAAATAACCCACTTTTTTCAGCTACTAAAAAGATAACAAAAATTTTACTAACGAGAGATTAAAGTATCAAAACAATTGAATGCTCCAGAGTATAGTTCACTTGAGAAGATATTCCAACTTATGAGTATTAATTCTAGAATATTACCCGAAGCTTGCATCTGCTATCTCCTTTTGTAACTGCTTCATCGATAACAACTTCAACTGACTTTTTAGTAGCTGCTTCGATAAGTTCTTTCACCCATCCTCGAGAACAATTACAAAATGTAGGAGAAATCTTCCCAGAAGGAATTTCTCCAATTATCGGGCAATAACATTTATCCCAGATAAATACAACCTCTTCATCAGACACATGTAAGCTGTCATATATCTTACTTAATTTTCCAAGAATGTCTTTTATATCACTTGAATCTTTATAGAGAGATTTAGCATCCTGAAGGAGCTTTGGGTGTCGATCTTGTATACATTTTCGTCCACATTCTTCTAGCAAAAGAATCTTCTTATCCGACTCAAGGTGTCTATCAAAACCATTCATCAAATCAATCAACAATTTTTCATAACGTTTCATTTTTACTCACCTACCTGTCTATATCATTGATATAACCACTTGATTGAATTAGTTAATTCAAATAGTACTATTATTCAGATATTAAATTGAGTATCAATATTATTTATCCAAAGTAGTATTTTCCAGATTTAAAAGAAGGTTTTATTTATAAAATGAAGAGGATAGTATGGGTATTCAATATGGAAAAAATAAATCTTGGAAGAAGTGAGTTAAAAGTATCTCGAGTAGGTCTTGGAACATTAGCTTTTGGTCATAGATCAAAAGGCATTCAAGATAAAGAACAGATTTTCAAATGTTTAAATTACGCTTTAGACAATGGTATTAACCTTATTGATACAGCAGAAGAATATTCAGGAGGATTAACAGAGAAGCTTATTGGTGAAGTGTTAAAAGAACGAGGAGATCGTGAAGAGGTAGTGATTGTTACAAAAGTCTCACCAATACATTTAAGCTATAAAAATGTCCTAAAGGCAGCGGAACATAGTCTCGAAAGATTACAAACTGACTATATCGATCTCTTTTTAATTCATTGGCCTTGGCCTTATAATCCAATACCTGAAACAATGAAAGCTATGGATAAATTGCTGGAAGATGGAAAAATACGTTATGTAGGTATTTCTAATTTTAAGAATTATGAAACACAAGAAGCAATTGATAGCTTAGAGAATGGAAAAATAATTGTTAATGAAATGGAATATAATCTTGTTAATAGGATTATTGAGAAAGAAATATTACCATTTCTCCGAGAAAAAGGAATAGCATTTTTAGCTTATAGTCCACTCCTCAGTGGTTTTCTAACTGCAAAATATGATGAAAACAGCACTTTTTCTGAAAATGATTTTAGGAATTACAATCCATATTTCAAAAACAAAGAGAATTTCAAACATGCACGAGGATTATTTCAATTAATGAGAGAAATAGCTGAAAACCATGATGTTACACCTGCAGAAGTCGCTATAAATTGGTTATTAAAAGATAATGATATTATACCTATACCTGGAGCTAAGAAAAGAAGCCATGTTGAATGCAATATTCATGCAACTGAGTGGAAATTAACAAAAGATGAACATTCTCGATTAACAAAAATTACTGATGATTTAGAATTAAATACATTTTAATTATAATTAAGAGAAATGAGAAAAAAGTGAAATCTTTCTTTTCTCTTGAGTTTTTTTATCAGATGAAATTATTTTAGAAGATTTAGAGGGGTTTCGACAAAAATATTTAAAATCAACTTCAAATAGACAAGAAATTACAACAAAAATAATAACATTCAAATGATTTTGTTTAAAGTGAGATTTAATAGAGGAGAAAGAGGTGAAAGTAAGAATAAATAAAAAAGCTATTTCAAAAACTACTACAGTATTAATAATTGAGGAATAATCATCGTAGCTTTAGTTTCCACTTTTTTGGGAGTATATTTTACTAAATTTTATAATAAACAACATATTCTAGAAGTTTCAAGTTGATTAACTATGAAGCTAAAAGAAATATTATCAATTGTTGAGAATGAATTTGCTGTTCCAGAAGTTGATAATAAATTGTTTTAATTATAAATCAAATTAGCTATTACAAAGATAGTTACTTCAAGAAAGATTGTTCTTGCCATTCTAAACTTTGATGGACGAAATATTGATTGTAGAGTGAAGCATATTTTCCTTGTAGATTTAAAAGTTCCTTATGAGTTCCTTCCTCAACAATATCACCATTATCCATTACAATGATACGATCAGCATTTACAATAGTACTTAATCGATGAGCGACAATGATAGCTGTTCGGTCCTCAAGCATTTTTTCTAAAGCCTCTTGAATCATCGCTTCTGTATATGCGTCCACACTCGAGGTAGCTTCATCTAAAATTAGGATTTTGGGATTTAAGAGAATTGCACGTGCAAAACTGAGTAGCTGCCTTTGACCCACAGAAAGGTCACGTCCTCGATCACCAATTATTGTTTCTAATCCATCGGGTAGTCTATGAACAAATTCACTAGCTTGTACTATATCTAATACACGCCAGATATCTTCATCCGTAACATCTTTTCTTCCATATCGGATATTTTCTTTAATGGAGCTGGGGAATAAATATACATTCTGCTCTACCTTACCAAATTGTTTTCTGTAAGATTCTAATGAAAAATTACGTATACTCTGTCCATCGATTAGGATATCACCACCTTGATATTCATAGTAACGAGAGAGTAAGGAAACTAAAGAAGTTTTACCGGAGCCAGTATGACCAACTATAGCAAGTTTCTCCCCTTTATGAATAGTTAAATTCAGATTGTTAAAAACTACATTATCTCTATCGTACCAAAATTTGACGTTTTCAAACTGAATATTTCCTTTAATTTCTTCAATAGATTGAGCATCTAGTTTCTGCTTAACTATTGGGTTGCTATCAATTATGCTTACAATACGCTCAAAAGCAGCCATTCCAGCACTTAATTCTGGGAAGAATTGCGCTAACTGCATCACAGGTCTAAAGAATGTTTCAAGATATAATACGTACATAACCATTGTACCTGCTGATATATTCATGTCTATTCCAAAATACAGCACAAGACAGGTGATGACAGCAGTTATAGTATTAAGCAATGGCCTCCAGAAATGAGTTGTAGCAGTCAAACGCATCCACGAACGGAAGTAGTTCTTGTTAATGTCTTCAAATTGATTGGCAATGTTAATCTCTTGACCAAAACTTTTGGATACTTGAATACCTTCAATAGCTTCAACCATAGCGGAATTAACACTACCAATAGCTTCTCGATAAGATTTACTTACTCGTTTAGAGAGACCACGAAGAGAAAACATCAATATGAATAGTACTGGAATAGCTGCAACAATAATTAAAGCGAGAATGTAGTTATAGTAAAAAAGAATACCCAAGGTACTAAAGCTAATGATAATACTGCCAATAGTATTACTAATGAGCATAGCTGTGTCACTAAAATCTAAGGTATCATTTACAATAATACTATTAAGTTTCCCGCTCATATGCTCATCAAAGAAAGCCATGTCTTGCTCTTGTAGTTTTTTAAATAATTCTAGACGTAAGTCTTCTAAAAAAAACGGAACATATTTTCCGGATTGTACTTGTTGCAAAGAGAAAGCTATCCAATTGACTAAATATAAGAGTAAAAATCCTACTGCTGCAATAATAACAAATAGGTAACTTGGCGTTTCTTTTTCAAATTCAGTAATTACAAAACGCATTAGTTGAGGAGTAATCACTGCTATAATTGCTTGAACAACTATGAGTAAAGCAATTAATACAATATTCTTTTTGTAAGGAGCAAGTCGTTGTATATACCTTCTGAATAATTCTCTATCACTGTAGTTGCGTTCATCTTTTTCTCTCATTGCACTTCTGAAGAGTCCCATCTAGTTTACCTCCTTACTTACTTTTACCTCATCAAAAAACATACCAAAGACTTTCTGGTAATCTTTAGAACTTATTAGCAGATCTTCATGCTTTCCTTGTGCCACTATTTCCCCATTCTTCATCACTAGAATTAAATCCGAGGTTCGAATAGTATGTAAACGATGAGTAATTATCAGAGTAGTGCGATTTTCCAGGATATTCTTAATCGCTATCCCTATCTTTTCCTCTGTTTCACTATCAATAGCACTCATCGAATCATCGAGGATTAAAATATCAGGATTGGTAAGGAAAGCACGAGCTATAGCAACACGTTGCTTTTCTCCACCTGAAAGAGTAGTTCCTCGTTCACCCACAATAGTTTCATAACCTTTATCAAAAGTGGTTATAAAGTCATGAGCTTGAGCTAATTTAGCTACTTCCATGACTTTCTCTTCTGAAGCGTTTTGAAAACCAAATTTAATATTCTCTGCAATTGTCTGAGAGAATAAATAAATATCCTGTTCAATTAAAGTTACTCTTTGCCTAACCATATCTAAGGGATAGTCTTGAATTGGTTTTCCATCAAGTAAAATAGATCCTTCTTGAGGATCGTATAACCTTAACAATAGCTTGGCTATAGTTGTTTTCCCACAACCAGTTGGACCTACTAAAGCTACACGCTGATTAGGTTCGATTTTAAAGTTTAAATTCTTCAGAACTTGTGTATTATTATGATTACCATTGGAATAAGAAAAGGAAACATTTTGAAATTCAATAGTACCTTTGAAAATATTTGTATAATCAGTTCTTTTAGCAGGTAAAAGCTCTACCTTACCTTTTGTAATAATCTTAAACAACCTCTCACTTGCACCAAATCCTCTGATCATATCTCTTGTAGCCCAAAAAATCATATTTGTAGGATCAATGAGAGCAGTTAAGAGTAAAAGTACAGCAGTTAAAGCACCTATTGATACAAATCCATAAATGATTAAGAGAGTACCAGAAACTAAGGAACCACCAATAGCAGCATAAAGAAACAATAAAGGATAAAAGCGAGCTTGAATTCTTATTTCACCTAATCTATTCTCTCTGAATGCTTGGACGGACTTTCTAAACTTTCTATATTCGAAATCCTCCGCGCAAAAAGCTTTAGTAACTTGGACACTATTCAAACTCTCTTGTAAAGAAACTGTAACATCTGCGTGCTTTGTTAAAGATTCTTTTGAATAAGGAATCAAATGCTTCCGATAACGCAAGACAAAATAAACATAGAATGCCAAAAATGGTATAAGAAGAAGACCGATTATATAATTTAAAAGAAGAATTTGCACAAGAGTGGCAATTGTTTGCACGAAGGGATAAATGTAGAACGAACCATGAGCTATAAGTGTATTAACTACCCGTAGATCGTTGGTAGCTAAAGCTTGTAAATCACCTGTTTTAATACCATCATGAAAACTGAGAGGTTTGTTCTGAACATTCACAAAGAATTCACTACGCATTGACTGTTCAGTTTTAGAACCTAATTGGTGTCCAATCATCCAAGTTGAATACTCAACAATGTTTCTAAGCAAATAAAATCCTATCAGTGTTAATATTATATATAGAAGAGTCGTTTCAAATTGCTCAAAAAAAATGGTTATAACAAATTGCTTGTTTATGATAGAATCAATTAAATCACCAATAAAAACAGGAATAACTGTTCGCAAGAAACATACAGCAATTATCCCGATAAAATTTAGTATAAAAAGCATTTTATGATTCAATACATGAACAAAAAACCATTTTACATAACCATTTTGTTCTTTTGCTTTTTTGTAGCTCTGCATAGAATTTCCTCGATTAAAGTTGAATTTAAAAGAAAAACATCATTTTAAAAGCTTTTTAATTAATTAATTAATTCTTTTCTCTTGAGTACCCATTTCTTCTTTAGGCTTTCTCTAATCCTAAGCTAAGCTGTTGAAAAATAAAATGCGAGAAAACACTATCAAAATAGAAAGTCATATACTCACTTCTTCTTTAAGGTCGAGAAGTCCAGTTCAGGAAGTATGAACATCATAAGTAAATACAGATTTTAGAGAATAATAAAAGTAAAGAGAAGAAATAGTAGATTATTTGATAATTTATGCCTTTTTTCAGATAACCTGACTATTTCCAACTTATTTGAAAATAGATTTATTATTCCCAAGACCACTTGAATTTGTTTTTATCCCTATTTGGAATGAAATCTTGAAGACCATCAAGTATTTCTTTGAATTCTGGTAGTGTTTTACTTCCTAGTACTAACTCAATATAAGCAGATGATTTGTTGTCCACTCTATAGACATTTTCGAAAACCTTGAAGACAATTTTAACAATCTCGTTAAAATCCCTTGGTTTCTCATTGAACTGTCTAGAATAGATATCATTGGAGTATTCTTCAGCTCGTATCCCTAAGGTTTCGAGAATCTTGATATGTTTTTGGTCAAAATGTGATTTTGAAGGAATATACTGGTCACCAGAAACTTGCATGTATAATTCGTTCTTGCTTTTTTTGAATCTGAAGTTAATCCAACAACCATCAACAACAATCATGCAGTAATTTCCACCAATTCCGGATTTAGTTAAATGTTCAAGTGCATACGCTAACCCTTCTTGAGGTTTAGGTCCTCGTTCCCTACTTTCCTCGAGACGACTTGCTAAATCACCCAGACTTTTTGAATCGGGACTTGTGCCATCAGGGCTTTCTCTTTTAGATTCCAGCGATTCAAGCATCTTAACGAGTTTTGGACTGTAGAGTCCTTCTCGAAGTCCTTCTTCAATTTCAGCTTTTGCTGCTGCTTCAATTTTTGTAGCTAGTTCAGGGTTTTCAAGGAAAATCTGTCGTACTTCTTCAATTTCTGGAACTTGCTCAACATAATGTTCTCCCTCTTGATCAACAACTGAGTAGAAACTTTCTGTCTTGACTATCATCGCATGAGCTCTCATGGAAACAACTTCATCTTTTAATCGTTTGGTTCTTGTTTCCACTTTTAGTGGAGCTTCAAATGCTAGAATCTTATGACGATAATACAATGTGATTTTCTTCAGATAATTAGTTGAGGATTTTGAAAAGAACTCCAAGGGAACAAATTGGGTTGCATACATTGGAATATAATGGGGAATTAAAGCTCCTTGTCCAGTGGGGACTAGACTAAAGGCAGAGCCTGATGCTACAACTTGAAATCCCTCAGGTAGATCATGGAGTTGTATGGAGAATTTATTATTTTTAAATTCAAGCACTTCTAGTTTCCCAGAACAAGATAGCTTTTGAGTAGAAATTTGTTGTAAGATCATTGAATTGAATGTCCCAGAATAAGGCATGTTTGGAATGCCTGAATGGGACTGTGGAAAGAACGCAAAGACTCCTGGCCATTGGACAATACCTGGATGAGGCATAAGTATTGTCGGGTGTGCTTCAAAATCATAACTGCCAGAGAACCCACTAGAGGATTTCTCTATTCTCAGAGTAATTTCAAAAGGAATAACATAATTAGCTGAGATGTTATAATCACCTATTCCGTTTGAGGATATAAAACCTTGAATAAATCCATCGAAATATTCTTTTCCTGGTTTAGACATGGTTACGCTTCCTCCATTTCTGAAAGTGAGTTGACCATGAGCTCACTCTTTTCCTTAATTTGTGAATAGATTGATGTTAGCTCTTCATTCGATTCATCTTTCTGATCTAAATAGTCAGTTAACTCGTCTTCCATACCAGTTGGAGATGGAAATCCATTCTCTGTTTTACTTGTAAGTTTCTTCATTATTTCCCGAACATCTTTCATTTTCTTTTCAGGATCTTTCTTTGATTGGTCATTAATGATCTCTAACAACTGAGGACTTGAAGATGAACAGAGAGCATTGAAAAGTTCCAAGTTGTGCATAAACCTTGCATCTAATGACTTTTGTAAATCTAGAATTTCTTTGAGCAATTGAGAAAATCTAGCTCTTTCTTGACCGCCAATTTCTTTTTTCTTTTTAGATTCTTTAGGTTCTGGTTTCGTGGGTTTCTTTTTCTTTGGTTTCTCTTTTTCTGGCATTTTGATTCCTAAACTCTCCCCCAAGCCACCCATTACAGATTTCATTTTTTTAATTTGATATTCTTGATATTTCATCTGAAGCTCTTGCTGAGTAAGTTGTTCTGATGGATCAATCTCACCCGCGTCTATAAGTTCCTTTTTCCATTCTTCCATCATTTTCTTTATCATATCCATTTAATTCAACTCCAAACCTAATCTGATTGATTGAAAGGTGTAAATATATTATTAACCAATTCAATCATAACTAATTAATCTTACTTTTCATTAAAGTAGAAGCCAACCAAAACTTCAGGACTCAAATCATAAATGATGATTATAATTTTAAAGAAGGGAAGGATAAAGAAAAGAAAAATAACTAATATAAAATCACCAAGTGGAATCACTGGAATATAATTCAAATACATACTAACAACCCCAAGATGAATGAATTAATTAACTGACTAATTGATTGATTTTAAAACAAAATATAAGATAAGCAAATAGTATAATTGATGCTTTAGTCTCACACTTCTTCTTTAAAGTTTAGAAGTCCAGTTAAGGAAGGACGTGTTAGGTAGTAATACAAACTAAGTGAAGAATTAATAAGATAAAAACGAATATTTCAGAAGATAATCTTAGATAATTGACAGCAGATATATTTGTAATTAATGAAAAATTTGAATTCATATAAAGCTAGACATATTTGTAAAAATCATCAAGATCAACCTTTGCAAGTTTGAGAGCTCCTTTTAAGGTGCCAAATTTTAATTCTTTATGCAAAGGAATAACAGTACCAATTTTTCCATTAGGTGTTATCTTAGATAAACGAACATGACTTCCTTTTTGACCGGAAATAGAAAAACCAAATTTATTGCAGAGAATGTTTATTGTTTTTCTTCCTGAAACAGGTTTATACTTTGGCAGTCTTATCTCCTCCCTTTAAAGAGACTTCAAAAGTAGTGATAATAGGAGGATTATCGATTATTTCTGGAAATTCCTCTAGATATAATTCTGTTGCTTCTTTCAAATTTGCTAATGCTTCTTCAATTGTACTTCCTTGACTGACAGTACCAACTTGAGGGCATTCTGCGACATACATATCATCCTCTTTATAGAGAATAGCTGTTAAAGTAGACATGTTCATCATTTAATATAACACTCAGTTTTATTCTTTAAGTTTCTTATAAAAACCAAACTAATCAATGAGAATAAGAAAAATGTACAAGTCTCTGCACTCACGTCCTCTTTAAGCTCTAGAAGTCTATGTACTGTAATGATACACTTAATTTCTAATTAAAGAAAATTAACTAAAACTAAGGATATAAATTAACAATTAATCCAGAATTTAGTATTTAACCAAATATTTTTTTTGCTAATAATACTTAATTCAAAATTATTAAATGGTATTTTAACTTTAAATGAAAACTACTTTAATAGACTAGTGATAGAAATAAAAATGAAAACGTGATTTTTTATTATCATTAGTTCCGATTTGAAGGAATTGAAATGACAAAAAAAGTTTTAATATTCCTATATCATGGATGCGCTGAATTTGAAATTACTGTTACATGTTGGCAAATTGCTGAAAGCAGTGATTATGATATTGTAACAATAGCATATGATAAATCACCCATTTCCACAAATTCAGGATTTACTATGATTCCTGATCAACTAATTTCTGAGGTTCAGATGACAGAGGATATTGCAGGAATTATTATCCCTGGTGGTAGTCTTTTAGATTTACGTGTTGAATTACAATCTTTGATTCAAAATTTAAACAATCAAAATAAAATGTTAGCTGCAATTTGTGCTGGACCACAATATTTTGCTGCTTCTCAAGTGATCGGTTCAAGAAATTTTACTACATCACGAACACCAGAACGTTATAAAGAATTGAAGGAATCTGATCCTTTTAATTGGAACCAATTTGTAGACACTAGAATTGTAGTTGATGGGAATTTAGTGACTGCTAAAGGATTTGCTTTTTCTGATTTTGCTATTGAAATTTGGAGCTACTTAGGAATACTCTCGAGTAAAGAAGAGCGAGAAGAATGGAAATCATTATTTTTCCCTCAGAATCAATAGATGTTGATTGCAATTTTCATCAATCTTTGTCACAACTAAGCAAGTGAAAAACAAAAATCGTAAAATGTAGAAACACAGCACTCATTTCTTCTTTAAAATTTAAAAGTTCCCAATCAGCTGAAAAACGTTAAAATAGTCAATATAGAAAGGTAGTATTGTTATTTAATTATAATAAACTTAAAATATCATTTCTGCTTTTATTAAATTAAGAATGATTTGTGGGGGGTGTAATTGAAAATTAATCATTCGAAAAAAATTTTGAAAGGAATAGTACTGATTCTTTTAGTCGGTGGTTTTTTCATTTCATATAGCAGCTCATTTACTAATGCGAAAAAAACAGATAAGGAAATTGTTTTGACCCATATAGCAAATTATGATACATACGATTATGCAATGGGTGTGTTTGTAAAAGATGGAATAGCATACATTGCTGATCAACATCAAGACTTACACATCGTAAATGTTAGTGATCCCAACAATCCAACATTTTTAGCACAAGGAAATTTCATTAGTTCAACTCGATTTGGTGTTTATGTTCGTGATAATTATTGCTTTGTTTCTGGATGGAATAATAGATTACCAATCTTTGACATAAGCGATCCTTCACATCCAGTGCTTGTGAGTTCTTTATATGGGTTCAATGATGCTTGTGACTTTGTAATTAGGGATGATTTAATCTACATTGCGGACTTTATCCATGGAATGTACATCTATAATATTAGCAATCCTACCTCACCAATATTTGTAGGAGCTTATAGTGGTGGTTTCCAAACATGTGATATTGTTCTTCGAGGGAAATATGCTTATCTAACTTCATTGGTCGGTTTAGTAATACTTGATATTTCTGATCCAACTAATCCAAGCTTTATCAATTTATACAGTACTCCTAGTCGAATAGATGGTCTAGTAATACGAGGAAAAACTCTCTATTTAGCTGCTGGCTATCAAGGATTCATAATTTTAGATATCACTAATCCTATAGCACCTACTTTTGTTAGTAGTTGTGCACTTCCAGGTTTCGCTACTCGAGTTGAGTTGAAAAATAATTACGCATTTGTCTGTTGCAGTTCTGGAGGATTACATGTTATCAATGTGAGAGATGTTACAAATCCAGTAATAGTTCACCAATTGACACAATATACAGGAGTGAGTAACATCTTTTTCAAAGGTAGATTAGCATACGTAACTAACGGTTTCAGTGGTCTAGAAATTTTCAGAATATCTAAAAAGTAATACCAAATTCCTCAAAAGAAATTAGTACAATCATTCAAATAAACGGAAAAATCTTGGTATGAAAATATTACTAGATTTTTCTTTTTTCCCTTTTCATTTTTAATTAAAATATGGAATTTCTTTTTTTTACTAAATGTTTGAAATTATATTTTCAAAAAATGAAAGTAAAATTAATTTTATTGAAATATGTTTTTTAAATAATTTCTTTCCAAATTAAAATACTAGGAACTATAGCTAAAATTACCAAACCTGCAATTAATGATAAAATAAATACAATATTGAAAAATGCAAAATTTCAAGGTTAAAATGAATATCCTTTATTTAAAGTTAGACCAACACTAATTCTTTTAAGATATATTAAAGATTAAAAGTATGTCAAAAGAATTTGGCGTTATTTATTTGCGAGTATAGATATTATGGATATGAAATTTAATATTATAATAAGAAGATTAGTTCCTTCTAAACAATTACTACCGGTTTTATCATCATATTTGTTTGATTCAATTGCTGTGTCGATCTATGGTACTTTTTTTGCTATTTGGTTAAGTGAAGAATTAGTTTCTTCCTACTTTGTTATTTCCACAATTATTGCATTCCCACCCATTCTAGCATTAATTGGTACAACTTTCTTAAGTTCCCTTTCAGATAAAACTGGTAAAAGAAAAGAAATAATGGCCTTCTCTCGTTTATTTTTAGTACTGCAGTATTTATTACTTATTTTTATCAATAAAACTATCTGGGTGGTATTACTGATAGTAGGAACAACGGGGATTTTTACTCAAGTCTATTATGTTATGAATAATACTTTAACAACTACCCTCTGTTCATCCGAACAAAAGGGAGAGATGTCTAGCTATCAACTAATTTTCTCGAGTCTGGGATGGATGATAGGAAGTGGTACATCCGGATTGCTCTATAATAAATGGAGTATTTTGGGCTGTTTATGCTTCGCAGCTATTTCTGCGTTTATTGCTGGAATCATTGCTCTTTTTTCTCCTAATAGATTAAAAGATGAAGAACAAAATAAGGCTAAGGAAGTAGAAGAAACAAATGATTGTGTCTTTGAAACAATTGATTCTTCTGAAGAAGTAATTCCGCTAATTCATGGAAGTACTAATGGTATAAGTTCTAGAATGATAACAACCTGCCCAAAATCGTCCTCTTTTTGGGGAATTTTGAAACGTCAGCAAGTGATTATTTTGCTGATAACAATAGGTATTTTTGAATTGAGTTTGGGACCATATTTTACTCTTGGAACAGTGTATTTGAAGCAAATCGTTGGTTTGTCCAATAATCAAGTTTCATTAGCTTTTACCTTGTCAACATTAGTTGGGATGATTACTTTATTTGTAATTTCCAAAATTATTGACAACTATGGACGCAAACAGTTCCTAATTTTTTGTCTAACCTTTTATGCTATTCATTTTATAATATTCTATTTTCTCTCTTGGTCAGTGATAGGCATCATCATTATGTGGGCAGTACCATTGTATGCTTTCAGAAGTCCTGTAGTAAATACTATGATGGCGGATATAACATCTGATCATGAACGTGCTCGAGGTATGGCACTGTTACAATATGAACAAGTGCTAACAATAAATACTGGGGCAATCATTGGTGGATTAATATGTGATAAATTCACTTATGGATTAAAAGCAATACCAATTACAATCGTGATTTTTTCGTTAATAGCTCTTGTGTTGGCTATAATTGCTATCAAAGAAACAAATAGTAAATATCTGAAGAAAAAGATGTTAAAACAAATCAATCAATGATTATTGTATTTGCTCTACTTGATAATCAAAAAGAAAAAAAGGGATGGTTTTATAAAAATAGTTCCTTTCATTCTTCGTTTTTAACCAAACATTTGACGATCTCACAGATATACATTCGATGAAAATCATTGTCCTTGTAAACATCATCCCTGATAGGAGTTATGAAGTTCTTATTGTTGATATCATGAGCGTATATTTTTTTACAGATGAATACCATACGCGATTCTTGAAAATAAATTGTATCTGAATCCTCAATAAGAGAAAGATTCGCTTCTTCCATTTTATTGATATCTCGACCGGATTTTGATCCAAGAAGGTTAAGAACTGGTTTATACTCCTCACTAAAGAAACCAATACTAAAATAATCACTTTTTTCAAGGAATTGATAGGTATAACGACTTGGTCTGACAAAAATAAAACAAACAGGTTTATACCATAAAATGCCTAAACCTCCCCAGGAAGCTGTCATCATATTATAGCTATCCTTTGTACCTGAAGTTAAAAGCATCCACTCTCTACCAATTAGTTTGATAACATTATCAGTTATCTCTCTAGGATGTGATTCTATGAAAGACATAATTACGCAATCTTTCTTTTGTAATTAAATCTTTATGAAAATCTATTATTTAATTCAAAGTGATTGCATTACAAAAAAAATTATGCTTAAAATATCAAGTTCTTTTAGAGGGATGGTTGTTGACTTTATTAAGTCATAAGAAATTGATGAAATAATTTCAAATGTTTGTTAATAGATTTTAAAATAAACAATAAATTTTCTAAGAAAATCGATTAAGTAATTTTTTTAAAAAAAATAAAAAAGATTAACAACTACCATTAGAGAAAAGGTAGGAATAATGCTGAGAGGAAAATAAAGAACAGAATGAAGATTATTACATCAATAAGCGATAAGATTAAACCTGCTATCGCCATTCCTTTTCCTGTTGGTTTGGTTAATCCGATTATACCTGTGATAAACGCAATAATAAGTAGTACAGGAGAAACAATATTCACAAATGGTATGAATTGTAATATGAAACCTATTAGTCCTGTTACTAAAGATGCTACTGCTGCACCATTACTTTGTGGTGGCGGTGGTTGAGACACAACATAAGTCGTTGTATGTTGGGGAGGGGGGGTATAAATTTGGGTTTGAGTAGGAACTGATTTTGGTTGAACGTTTTTGGATATTAGCACCACAATTGCTACAAAAAGTAGATTTA
>Ga0307380_10003099_pt1 | contig 23247 bp, 19 predicted proteins | sample UN3MG_FD_202239 | JGI IMG/M metagenome (GOLD analysis project Ga0307380, IMG submission 202239) | Soil microbial communities from Risofladan, Vaasa, Finland - UN-3 | ecosystem: Environmental > Terrestrial > Soil > Coastal area > Acid sulfate soil | place: Finland: Risofladan, Vaasa | collected... | reverse complement strand
TGAATGTCAGACAACGTTACGATGGCCATGAATTACGAACCATTTGGTATAACTTAATTATACAAGCCATAAACAGGGAGTTCGCTCCCAATATACGCTTGCGAAACCGACCGATTATCTTATCCTCAGTTGCTTTGAAATTCAAGTGCCGCCCGCCGGGATTCGAATTTGAGCCTCTCTCGAACTAATTGTCTTTACCAAAAATCTCAAGGCATCAATTTTGCCGGTCCATCTGCGCAGCAATTTTGTGAGTCTAATCTGTCGGACAATTCTTAAATTATTTTAGATATTCACTTGACGGACAATTTGCCATTTCGTACAATATATATCAAACAAATATTTTTGCGTGTCGTATGTAGTATGTGGAATTGAGAATTGTGAATTGTGAATTGAGAATGACGAATGGAGGATGGAGAATTTTGCCTTTAACCTTTTAACTTTTGCCTTGTTACTTGTTCCTTTGCTTCTTTGTGCATCTGTGCCTTTGCTCCTTTGAGCCTTACAAAGCTAAGCAGCTTTGTAGTCATTTGAAAAAACAAACCCAATTTGCGAAAAGTCAAAATGGGCGTAAGTGTATACTGCAAAGGAGATTATGCGGAAAATAAGCGTTTTCGAGCTCGCAGAAAACAAAGCCAATCAAAGCCAATTTATTAGCGTTCAGTGTTCCGCGTTCAGCGGACAGCGTCAAGATAAGGAAAAGGAATTTGAAAAAACAAAGCCAATTTGTGACGGGCCGAATGGGCGCAAAGTCTTTTATGAAGGGAGATTATAGCAATAAACCGGCTGCCGGCGTCGAAGAAAACAAAGCCAAACAAAGCCAATCGCCGGCCGTTGGCCGGAAATCCGGAGCAGCAGATGGCCAAACACTAAATAGTAAATCGTAAATCATAATTAGTAAATCCCGACTTTCTCCGGGAATGCTATTTGAAAAAACAAAGCCAATTTGCCGGAGCGCTAAATTGATGCAACACCAGTAATGACAATGGCTTATGTAGATTTTAACGAGTGGAGGCAGCGAAAAAACAAAGCCAAACAAAGCCAAACAAAGCCAATTTTACCTACCCCAAAGGAGTAGAGCAGAGCTCAGAGCCGGTTGACAGAGCCGACTTATTAACCGGATGAACTATAATTATGTCGCCCTAACGCGTTAATGCCAGGGGTGCACATGAAAGCCTAAATCGTGTAGAATACGGAAAACAGAATCCAACGATGCCGACAATAAATCCAGGAGCTGAAGCCTGATGGAACAACCTAAAAAGACTCGGATAGCGGTTTTACTTGCATTTGCCTTGTTGATGTGCCTTAGACAATACTCTGTCCGGGCCGGTGATTCACAGCCATACGATAAAGTTCACGCCTTTTACTACCCATGGTACGGAAATCCCCAAACCGATAAGTTCCATTATCACTGGAGCCATCAGCAATTTGTAAAAGAAGGTGAACCGAAAAACTACCCCGGCTCCGACGACGTTGCCGCCAACTTCTATCCGAAGCTTGGCTGCTACAGCTCCAACAGCGATCAGGATCTGGATGCCCACATGCTGATGCTTCGCCGGGCAAAGGCCGGCGTGATCTGCACATCATGGTGGGGCAAAGATTCGTATACCGACAAGGCGGTTCCGCGTCTGCTCGAAGCTGCAGCCCGGCATAACATCAAAGTGTGTTTTCATATCGAGCCGTTTCCAGACCGAAACGCTCAAACCACCCGAGACGCCATTGTCTATATCATCGACAAGTACGGCTCACATTCGGCCTTCTATCGCTATGGCAAAGACAAGCCCCGCCCCATGTTCTACGTCTACGATTCCTACCTTACCCCGGCAGAGCAGTGGAAGACAATCCTCTCATCCGACGGGCCGCAAACCATACGAAACACCAAATACGATTCGGTCGTCATCGGCCTATGGGTCAAAGAAAACGAACAAGCTTTTATGAGCGAAGGCCACTTCGACGGCTGCTATACCTACTTCGCAACCAACGGCTTTACGTACGGTTCCACTATCAATAACTGGCCTAAGCTCGCAGAATGGGCACAGCAAAACGACAAGCTGTTCATTCCCTCCGTCGGACCGGGATACATAGATCTGCGTATTCGGCCGTGGAACGACGTCAATACGCGAGACCGTCAGAACGGCGCCTACTACGACCGTGAATTCGCCGCCGCCATCGCCGTCCGACCGCCCATCGTCAGCATCACAAGCTTCAACGAATGGCACGAAGGCACACAAATCGAACCGGCCGTACCCAAACAAATCCCGGATTTCAAATACCTCGACTACTCGCCTCACGATCCCGAATATTATCTGGATCGCACCGGCTACTGGGTAGACCGTTACGTCGAATATTGCGCTGCCCAATCCACCAAATACATAATTGTCGTCACCGGCGGCGAACTGCTCTCGGGCGTCTATCCGGATGGGCACACCTACTATCTGACACGAACTCTGCGCCCGCTGGGCCTGGAATGCGTTGGCTCGATGAGTGTCGATGATAAGCAGGCCGATCTGGTTGAGGCGCTCCGCTACGCCACGGACAAGGCCGATCTGGTAATTGTCACCGGAGGTCTCGGTCCGACCGACAACGACATCACACGCGAAACGCTTTCCGACTTCACGGGAATCACGCTGAAAGAACACCCCGATGTGCTGCAGGAGATGGCTCGAAGATTTCGAGTGTCAGCCGATCGGCTTGCCGCAAACTTACGCCGGCAGACACAGGTGCCAACCGAAGGAACCTATTTCAGAAATATCGAAGGCACAGCCGTCGGTCTTGTTTTCGAGCCGGCCGAGGCCGTAATCGTAGCGATGCCGGGGCCGCCTCGCGAATTGCAGGCCATGGTTCGCGATGAGCTGGTGCCGTATCTGAGCAGGCGTTTCGGAACACGACTGCCCGGCTGTTCGCTTATGCTGCGGTTTGTCGGCCTCGGCCAGTCACAGATCGATCAGTCGCTTGAAGATAACGTGGCGCTGGCGCCCGATATTACCGTTTCGTCGCAGTTCGAAGGCAGCCGGGTGGATTTCACTTTTTCGCTGCCCGAAGACACGCCCCAGGACCGGGCGAGGCTCCTGGAGCTGAAACAAAAGATAATGAAACACCTGGGTGAATATGTATATGCGGACGACAAAACGTCACTGGAAGAACACGTCCTGAAGCTGCTGAAAGCACGCGGCGAGACACTGGCTCTGGCGGAAGCCGGCAGCGGCGGGAGTCTGGCCGGGGCATTGAGCAGCGCCGACGGGGACGGGCAGGTACTGGCCGGGGCGTATGTGGCTCCAACCGTGGAGAAACTGTGTCACTTGCTCGCCGTTAACAATGATGAACGGACCGGCAGCACATCCGGGGACCAAAGAATAAAACGGCTGGCCGCAGCAGCCGCCGAAGCGACCGCAAGCCAATGGGCGGTTGCCGTCGGCGAGGCCCGGCGAGATGAAAGCAGTTCGGGTTACGTGGAGGTTGCTTTCAAGCTGCCGGACGGCCACATGGAAAGCCGGCAGGTTCGGCTTCGCGGCATCGGTGAGCTGGCCCGCTCCAGGTTAAGCACGCAACTGCTCGACCAGCTTCGGCGGAGATTAAAGTGAGACTCGATTTATTCATCATGCGTGATATGGGAGAAATAAAGCGATTTGGCCTTTTCGTACAGTACCTTGCCGTTGATGAGAGTCGATTCGACGAACGTTTTATGATGGAAGGGATGGCCGTCCAGGATGATTATGTCGGCGTCTTTTCCTACCTGCAGGCTGCCGACGCGGTCGGCAACGCCGATGATTTCGGCAGCCGTGATAGTGATTGCTTCCAGCGCGGTCTGCTCGTCAAGCCCGCCGCTGACGGCGAACGCCGCTTCCATCGGCAGGGCCATCATGTCACGCCCGACGACTCCCCATGTCCCGAAGTACGTACTCGGAGGTATGATTGCGAATTTGACGCCGGCTTTTTTCAAAATGGCGGCGTTTTCCAGATTCGAGCCGGAAGGCCCCGAGATATCTTCGTTCGGACGCTGCTTCTGACGCGGTGTGATAACGACGCGGACATCCCGTTTTGCAATCTCTTCGGCAACAATCCAGGCCTCAACGGCATCCGCCAAAATCATCCGTATGCCGAATTCATCCACCAGCTCCAGGGCAGCCAGGATGTCGCCTGTAGTAGATGCCGTCAACGCCGCGGGCACTTCCCGCTGCAGAAGCCGGATATAGGCATCAAGCCCGCCCGGTTTCTTCGGCTCTTCGACTTTCTTCTTGTCCTTGGCTTGCTGATACTCCGTGAGTTTTCGCAGGTAACTTTGGGCCTTTCGCAGATTCTGCTTAAAGGTGGTTTTACACAGCCAATCCCTGTTGGAAATCATGACCGGCTGCACAACCGATTCTTTGACCAGCATCTGATCCAAATCACCGTAGAAAGTCTTGATGACGGCTGTCGTTCCTCCGATGGGATTGTCGCCCGAGGGACGACCGGCCGATACCATAGCCGTCGTGATACCGGATGCCAGTGCCAGAGAGACGCTGAACTCAAACGGATCGAGAGAATCTGCAATTTTCGTGATATTCGGATAACCAATGACCCCGACCTCGGCGTTGACAGCAACCAGGCCGGGCATAACGACTTTTCCACGGGCCTCAATTACTTTGGCTTTTTCCGGAATTTCGATATTCTGTCCGATGTCGGAGATTTTTCCGTCCTTGATGAGAATCGTTCCGTTCTTAATAATCCCACCGGTGATTGTGTACAGGTCCCCGCCTCGAATCGCTGTGACCTCCTCGGCTGCCGAGAGCGGCGAAATGATAAAAATCACCGATATCGCCAGCGTGAACAACAGCATAGGCGTGACATGATGTATATGTTTATTACTCATCTATGGTTTCTCCTTACGGAGCTTCATGAACTATCTTGCCTTCGATCATAACCTTGTCAATTTTAGTCCCGACGTCCAGTGGATCTCCGCTGAGAATCAGGAGATTTGCATCCTTGCCGACTTCCAGACTTCCCAGCCGGTAGTCAATCGCCATCATCTCAGCGGGATTGATGGTGATTGCTTTCTTGGCGATTTGACGGTCCAATCCGGATTTCACCAGCTCAGCTATTTTTCTAAGGAAGTCTTCGTGTCCCCCGACGTTGTCGAATTCCGGCCTCAATGCAATTTTAACCTCAGCTTCGGCAAGCATCCTGGGAACGTTGATGCGAGTTCGTGTGGAGGTTTCGAAGTCTATCTGAGCCGGAAGAATCACCGGAATTTTCCTTTTTACCAACTCTTTTGTTATCCGATAAGTTTCGGTGCCCGCAACCAAAACCGGTTTCATTTTGTCATAAGGTTCGAGCAGCTTCATCAAGTGCAGCATCTCGCCGGGCGAATTACACATCACGAACGTCGGCACCTTACCCTGCAGGGCATTGACGAGCGGCTTAACTTTCGGATCCGTGGAACTCATCTTGCTTTTTGCGGAATCCAGCGCAGACTTGATAACATTTTTGACCTTGTCGTTCGCCTGGAAATGAATCATCACAAACCCGGATTCGGCAACTATCATCTCTTCGGATTGTTGACCGGTCGGTCGTACTATGGCTCCCTGTCCGGTGATACCAGTACTGGGTGACCTTCCGCCGAAGAAATAACCATAGCCTGAAATATACCGAACAGCCCCGCTGTCGCCGGGGAGCAATCCTATGGTTGTGAATCCCGCACCGAGAATACGTTTGTACTGATCCTGATGAGGATACAATTCATCGACGACTCGGTAGTGCGGATTGGACGCGGGACCACCGGTCGCCGGCTGTGATAGCCCGATTCGCGAGGATGGATTCACGAGGCCCGGAAAGATTGTCTTGTCAGGCACCTCGATGACCTCGGCAGCTTCGGGAATTTCGACATCGTTTCCGATTGCTTTAATTTTGCCGTCGGCTATGACGATGACGCCATTCTCAATCACGCCGGAGGTGACGGTATCGATCCGGTCGGCCTTGATAGCGATTATCTCTTCGGCTGCGGCTCCGATCGAAAGCCCGCCTGTCAATATACATAAAAGGATATAGTGACGAATATTCCTCATATTATGATTCCTTCTCACGAGGAGCTGTTTTTTGCTTGCCCACCAGGTTGACCCCTTTTCGCTGGTAGATGATTTTGCCGTTGATCAGGACCAGATCAACCGGAGACGTATGATCGAGCAGGCTGCCTTTTTTTATGGCAATGTCGGCGTCTTTACCCACTTCGAGAGAACCGACGCGGTCGTCTATGCCGAGGGCACGTGCCGAATTGATGGTTATGCCCTTCAGAGCATCCCGGTCGTCGAGCCCGAAGTGGGCCGACATCGAGGCCTGAAACGACAGTTCTTCCTGCGGAGCGATATAGGAACTCCAGCCGACGGAGTCGGTATTGATTGAGAGCTCCTTGACGCCGGCTTTTTTATATTCGGCCCCCATTCCATGAAAGCGACCGTCGTAAGTGGGCCGGGAGAATTCTATGACTCGCGGGCCGATATTGATAAAGACACCATCGCGCTTCGCCGCTTCCTGGCCCACGATGTACCCGCCGTATGCCGTGTGCGTGGGGATGACTTTCAGGTTGTTCTCATCGTTGAACATGCGGATTGACTGCATAACGCCCCAGCCCGAGTATGTGTGCACAATCGTCGGCATTTCGCCGTTGAAGGCCTTCCGCATCTTCTCCAGCTCCAGCTTGTACTTGGGCTTTTCCTTTCGCTCGCCCCGTTCATACGCCCGCCATGCCTCGGTGTACTCTTTTGCTTGTTTGAGGATCTGTCTCATAAACCAGGACATCCCCATCCGCGTAGCACCCAGATCGCCGGCACGACGTTCGGGATTGAAGGCCTGAGTCATTTTCATCGCGCCGTACTCACGAAAAATCATCTTTTCCGGGTCGGACGGATCGAGCTTTATAATAACGCTGAAGCCCGCCAGGTTTGTCCCGCTCCCGGGCATTGCGTTGATTGTAGTTACGCCCCCTGTCACGCCCTTTTCAACGCTGATGTCTTCGGGATTGACGCTGTCCGCGATTTTCAGTTCGGGATTGATCGGCGTGACCATGTCATTGAATCCGCCTTCGGCGCCGATGTGCGTGTGGGCTTCGACGATACCGGGCGTGACCCATCTGTCCGAAGCGTCAATCACTGTATATCCTTCCGGGATTTGGATGCTCGATGCCGGCCCAAGAGCCTCGATCTTTTCGTTGCTGATAAGAATAATGCCGTTATTGATAACACCTTTACCAACGACAAATTCCCTGCCCGGCGCCATCGTCAGGATCTTACCAGCTTTGATGGCGTACTTTGCAGGAGCCGGCTCATCTTTGGCAATTGATGAACTGACGGTCAAAGCCGCAAGAATGATTACTGCAATGGAACACGCATGTCTCATTCGTTCGTCCAGTGTCAAACCTTTCGGTTAAACGTTCTTCCTATTCCTATTCGAAAATTATGACGATTTTTCCTTCGCAACTAAATTTACGCCATTGCGCTGATAGACAATTCTCCCGTTAATCAGCACAAGATCAACCGCGGCCGCGACATCGAGCAGGCTCCCTTTCTTGATGACAATATCGGCATCCTTACCCACCTCCAGCGAACCGATGCGGTCGTCGACGCCAAGTGCCCGGGCCGGCTGGATGGTAATGGCCTCCATCGCAATGATCTCATCCAGGCCGTAATGAACTGCCATGGACGCCTGGAAGGCCAGTTCCTCCTGCATTCCCCATCCGACGGAATCCGTATTGATCGAAAGATTCCTGACGCCCCGGCTGTAATATTCGGCGCCCATCCCGTGAAAGCGACCGTCTATCGGAGCGTTCCAGCCCCGGAAATCAACCAGCCGCGGACCGATGTTTACGTGAACCTTCTCGCGTTTAGCAGCTTCCTCGCCGGCCATGTATCCGCAAAAAGATGTATGCGTAGCAATGGTGTCCATTTGATATTCATCGTGAAACATGTATATGCTTTCAAGGATGCCCCAGGCCTCGGCGCTGTGAATTATAGCGGGGATTTCGCCCTTGAAGGCCTTTCGCATGTTCTCCATCTCGGGCTTGTACGCCGGCTTGTCTTTGCTTTTACCGCTCTCGTATGACTGCCAGGCACTCGTATACTCTTTCGCCTGATTGAGAATCTGCCTGAGCATCCAGGCCATGCCCATCCGGGTCAGCCCCAGGTCGCCCGCGCGTCGTTCCGGGTTATAAGCCTGGGCAATTTTCATCGCTCCGATTTCACGAACAATCGCCTCCTCGGGGCGCGAACAATCGAGCTTGACGATGACCGTGAAACCGGCAAGGTTTGTTCCGCTGCCCGGCAGGGTATGGATGGTAGTCACCCCCCCTGTCACAGCTTTTTCGGCAGCGATATCCTCCAGGTTAACACATTCGTCGATTTCCAATTCGGGATTGATTGTCGTGACCATATCGTTGAATCCGCCTTCGACGGCGATGTGCGTGTGCGATTCGATGATGCCCGGCATGACCCATCGACCCGATGCATCAATAACGGTGTACCCATCAGGGACAGTGACATTCGAAGCGGGACCAAGAGCTTCAATTTTCCCTTTGCTGACCAGAATCACGCCGTGATTGATGACACGCCGGCTCGCATCGGAACCTTTGGCCGGCACCATCGTCAAAATCTTGCCGGCTCTTATCGCATACGGCTTCGGCGCACCTTTAGTAACAGCGCCAAGCTGAAGCACGCATAAGATAAAAATTGCAATTCTTGAGCCTATTTTCATTCTTGTCACACTTCTGTTATATAATCGCCCGAGCGGCTTTCCGCTCTCAGGCAACATTTCTATTCTTCTCGTTCAAAAACAATACGTCCGTTCACGATGACTTTTTGCACCCGGCTTCGAAAATCAAAAGGCTCGCCGGACAGTATGACTAAATCTGCGTCTTTGCCTTCGTCTATGCTTCCGATACGGTCGTCCACGTGCAGCAGTTCCGCCGGATAGATGGTGACTGCTCGAAACGCGTTGTCCTCATCCATTCCATACCGGACGGCGTAAGCGGCGTTCATCGGCAAATACTGAGTCCCCGAAGTGGCGCTTGTATGCAGAGCAACGCGGAGTCTGCTTCGTGTCAGCAGGTCGGCGTTGTTGATCGCCTTTCCCTTTTCGTACCTGAGGATATCAGGGCCGATGGCAACTCCGACGTTGTATTTTCTCAGCTCGTCCGTGACTCGGAAGCCGTCGCCGCCGCCAAGAATGATAACGTCAAGATTGTATTCATCTCTAAATACTTTCAGCGTATTTCGTATTTCGTCGGCCCGGCCGGCATGCACGAGCGCCGGCATCTTGCGCTTGAAGAGTCCCCTCATTAGTTCAAGGTTTGTATCGCGCCGAGGGCGCTGCGGCTCCTTGAGGGCATCTTCTTCATTCGACTCTTTCTCTTCGTTTTTGTCTTTATCCTTTTCGTATTGCCGGCGGCGTTCGTATTCCTCATACGCGCGTTCATATTGATCCCACTTCCCGGCATATTCCTTTGCTCTTTTCAGAAGCTCGCGTGCCTGCCAGACTTGTGTCATTTTTGCGCTCGAACCAAGCATCGAGAATTTTACGGCGGCGTATTCTTTGACAATCATATCCTTCGTACGGTCGCCGGTGAGCTTGATGAGAGCGGCATTGCCGCTGACAAGCCCGCCTGTCTCCGGAGCCAAAAGGACCGAAGTGACTCCCGAGCGTAAAACCTGCCGGAAACTTTCGTCGTTCGGTTTGATGGCGTTAGAGATGCTCACTTGACTTACGCTGCCCGAACCGCTCGTCGGCGAGGCCGGATTCATTCTAACCGGTTCACTTTCCCAGTGCAGCCCAAGATGAGAATGGATGTCGATCAGGCCGGGTATGACGACACTTTCAGCCGCATCGATAACGGTCGCCTGTTCCGGGATATCTTTCGGATCGCCTACGTAAGCGATTTTGTCACCTTTAATCAGAATCAGGCCGTCGGTAATTATCCCGCGGCTTGCAGTTAAGATTTTGCCGGCACGAATTGCCGTGATGGAAGCCTTTTCCGCGTGTTCTTTTTCCGGTTCCGCCTCCGAACGCGTGTAGACGACCTTGCCGTCGATGAGTGTTTTATCAACAGTGGCTTGAACGTCAAACGGCTCGGACGTCAGGATGACCAGGTCCGCGTCCTTGCCCTTTTCGATGCTCCCCGTGCGCTCGGCAATCCCGAGGATTTCAGCGGGCGTAATTGTAACCGCTCTGAGCGCTTCTTCCGGCGACAATCCCTGACTGACGGCGTAGCCCGCAACAAATTGCAGGTCGCCGATCGTCTCATCGGTCGGCGCCGAAAGCGCGAATTTAATGCCCGCTTCGGCCAAAAGCTTTGCATTTGCGGGATTTACGCGCCCGAGCATGATATCCCGGGTGTCGTCTTTCGGATACTGCCGGCCGGGCTCAAAAGCCCCAGTGACAACCACTGGCGCATCGCTCCATTTAATCTGATTAATGACGTTGTATGCTTCCGTGCCGCCTTCGATGATAAGCCTGAGATTGAAGACTTCGCTAAACAGGATTGCGCTGCGGATATCCTGGGCATTATGACAATTGATTCGGACAGGCAGTTTGCGTGTCAAAACCGGCAGCAGCGATTCCATTCTCCAGTCTATTTTTCGCGGGCGGTCGTTCAAGTACTGCTGCGCCTGCCCGAAGATGTTTCGCAGGACGGCCAGCTCGCCCATCCGCGTTGTCGGCAACTGTTTTTCCTGCGGCACCATCGGATGGCATGGATCCGGAGGAACCGGCGGATTCCAGAGCGCAGGCGGGTTCTTCGGCAACTCCCCGATTGTGATGCGAAGCGCCGAACTGTCTTTAAGGCGGCGTTTGGCAACGGAATCGCCCGCAAGCTTTACGACCGAGCCCAGGCCGCTCACTAATCTCCTTTGGCCGGGCGAAACATAAACTGTCGTCACGCCTCCTGCCAGCATGCGTCGATATTCGCCGTAAAAGTTGAAGGCATCGACAGCACGAATATCCGGCGTTACCGATTCCTCATCGTCCCGGGTTGGTTCCGCAAGCGTCGTAAAAGCATCGATGAGTCCCGGAATGACTACCTTATCCTTAGCATCGATAACTTCAGCGCCTTCGGGTATCGCAAGGTCCTTTCCCACAGCTTCTATCTTGCCATTTCGAATCAGAACTATGCCGTCCCGAATCGGCGCAGAACTGACAGGATAGATCGTGCCTGCCTTAACGGCGACGACGGATGTCTCCTCGGCCGTGACGCCCGGAACGAGCAACGCCGCGATGAGAACTGAAATCGCAGTCACATAGAATTTCTTTCCAATACTGAGGGACCCCATTTTGCACAAAGATCGCAAAATGGGAACCCTGAAATATCTATAGCGTATATTCATGGCTAAGGCTCATCCTTGTCTCTCACACAATCCGGCCCTTAATCGTTTAATCAGTGTCTTTCGGCTCCTGAATTACTAACGGCGGTTCCAGCAGCTTTTTCAACCGCTCATCTTTCGCCCGTTCATAGACAATCTCACCGGCAATCATGACCTGATCGACCCAGCTTTGAGCATCCAGCGGATCGCCCGTCAGGAAAATCAGGGTTGCTTCTTTACCCGTTTCGATACTCCCAAGGCGGTTATCGACACCGATGAACTGCGCGGGATAAAGCGTGATGGATTTCAAGGCCTCTTCTCGCTTCATTCCATGCTTGACCGCAGTTGCCGCCTGATACCAGAGATAGCGTCTGCCGTATTGCGAAGTATCGGTTTGAAAAGCGAACTTCACGCCGGCCTTGTGGAAAATCATCGGGATAACTTTCATCTCTTCTTCATTCGTCTGCTCGTTGGTTTCCCAGACTATAAGTTGAGAATCCAAAACGACAGGGAGTTTGCTTTTGGCGATCAGGCCGGCGGCTTTATAGCAATCCGGGCCAAGTACCAACACGGTATTTAGCTCATGTGTTTTCTGTATCTCAATTGCTTTTGGCACATCGGCTGCCCGGCTACAATAGATAAATGCCGTGAGCTTTTTGTTTAAAAGATCGACCATCGACTGTTTTGTCACGTCAATTTCTTCGTCGAAAGGCTTTTTCTCTTCTTCGGCATCCGCTTTTCGCTGCTCGTATTCTTCAAGGTAATCTTTCAGGTCCGATACGTATCTTCTGAATCGCTGCATGTGCCCCATACGGCTGGTGTTCTGGCTCGGTTGTAATGAGATTTTCAAGCCGGCATATCGTTTGATGAGCATCGCTTCGACGGTTCGGCCGTAAGGTTTGACGATAGTTCCCGTACCGCCAAGCAGTGTATTGTTGCCGGGAAGGACCAGCATTGCCACGACGCCGTCGCGCAGCGAGTCTTCGAAAAAAGTGCTGATGGGATCGATTGAATCGAACGTCGAAATAAAAGGCACTTCCGGCATGTTCTCATTTGCCCGGTCCAGGCCGTCCGATGTGTGCGCCATCACGAAGCCGGGCATGACCACCTGGTCCTTAGCTTCGATAACAAAGGCATCCCAAGGAATTTCTACATCGGTCCCAACGGCCTTGATTGTTCCATCTTCGATTAAAATCACGCCGTTTTTAATATCCTTGCCGGCGATGGTAATGATTCGGCCTGCTTCAACAGCAAGCTTCTTGCGAACCGGCGCTGCATACGCTATCGTACTGATAGCAAATCCAATCAAGAACATCGAAACAAATGTTATATGAGACCTGGATTTCATGACGTCTCTCCTGAAGTCTGCTGATAGACAGTCTTACCGTTTAGAATGACTTTTTCTACACGTGTTGTCACGTTCAGTGGATCGCCGCTGAGAATGACAATATCGGCATCCTTTCCTTTTTCAAGACTCCCCACCCGATCGGCGACGCCGAGTATTTCAGCCGGCGTGATTGTGATGGCTTTCAGCGCTTCGTCGCGGTCCATTCCGTGCCGAACAGCAAAGGTCGCCGCCGTTAAGATGTCGATTGCCCCGGATTGCCCACCCGAAGCCAGGGCCACTTTGACGCCGGCTTCGGCCAGGATGCCGGCATTGTTCCAGTTTACTTTCCTGCCCTCACGGTACTGGCCTATATTCCCCGGATAGTAGTAGAATGGTCCCAACACGACGGGGATTTTCCTTTCGGCCAACTGCCCGGCCATTTTGTAGCCCTCGGTGCATTCCTGAAGAATCAGTTTCAAACCATATTCATCCGCGACCTTCAGGGCGGCACGAATCACGATCGCACGGCGGGCGTTAACGTGAATGGGAATCTCATCCTTCAACGCCGCCGACAGAATGGCCAGATTCGGGTCTTCGGCTTGTTCGGAATCCGCCTGCTGCTGAGCATCGAAGAAACTCTTGCGGAGCATCCAGATAATCGCCATCCGGGTCCCCGGTCGTCGATAGTAAAAGGTTGTAGGAGCCTGATACCTGGGAATGCGATTGCCTTCGGTCGAATCCAAATCCATGACAATCCTCAGCGCCGCCTCGTCCTTGACGATCATTTGTTGCGGAATTTTGCCTGTGGGCTTGACGACAACACCCAGGCCGCCGATGACATTCTGCCGGCCCGGAGAGACAAACAACGTCGTCACCCCCATCTGAACGACGCGTTTGAGAGCCTTGCTCTGTGGGTCCAGCGCATCTGAAATCCGAAACGTCGGCGTTATCTCGCTGGACTGCTCGTTCAGATCTCCGCGAACCGGGGCAGCGGCGCTGGCATCTACAAGCCCGGGCATAACTACACTCTTGCCTGCATCAATCACGACGGCATCTTCGGGAATCTCAATCCCCGTGCCGATATCCACAATCTTTCCGTCTTCGACCAGGATGATACCATCGGTAATCGGCTCGCCCGATATCGTCAGAATCTTGCCGGCCTTGATAGCCGTGACCTCCGCCCGGCCGGGCGCGACAAACACCGACACAAGCAGTAAAAAAGTCAGTAAAATGACGTAGATTCTCATTCTTCCTGCCTTTGATATACAATATTGCCATTGATCAGGACCATCTCAACGCTGGATGCCAGTTGGAGCGGGTCACCGTTGAGAATCACGAGGTCGGCGTCTTTGCCTTCGGAGATACTTCCGAGACGGTCGGCAACGCCGAGGATTTCCGCGGCATTAATAGTCAGGCTTCTTAATGCCGTCTCCTTATCGAGTCCGTACTTTGCAGCAAGGATTGCCGAGGTCCTCAGATCGCATAAATCGGTCTTCGGGGCCAGCGATGCGAAGGCGAGCTTGACGCCGCTGTTGGCCATCCTGCCGGCACGTTTCAGGTCCTTATCCTTGCTGGAAAGAAGCAGCGGTGGATATATGACGGGCAGATTGCGCTTGGCAATCATATCCGCAACTTCATCGCCCTGCCCTGCCGCAACGAGAACCGCATTTAAATTGTATTCATCAATGATTGCCATAGCCGAAGCAATCTCATCGACATTATGTGCCCAAATATAAGCCGGCAGGTTTGCGTCCACCACGCGTTTGAGGACTTCACGTCGTGGATTGAACGCGTCGCCCTTCTCCGCCTTTGCCTGGTCCAGTTCCTCTTTGACCAGCTCTATCAGTCCGGCTCGCGACGTCGGCTCGCGGTCGAACATCAGGGCCTGATTCATCAATGAAAATTCGACGCCGGCCGTGCGTTTCAGCACCCATTCGTTTGCCTTGCTCGTATCCAGCTTCACCACGGCGGGCTGACCGCCGACGGGATTCCTGTAGCCCGGCGCCAGCATGATGGTTGTCACTCCGGAGCGAAGGGCTTTCCTGACGTCGTCCGCATGCGGATTGAAGGCATCGAGAATCTGCATATCGGCAGCGACGGCCGCGACGGTCTCATCCATCTCCCCGAGAATATCCAGCGACAAACCGATATGGCAATGAGCGTCGATCATGCCCGGCATCACATTCTTGCCCGACATGTCCAGGACTTTGGCGCCCTCCGGGACTTCCGCGTCTTCGCCGACGGCTTGTATTTTGCCATTATTAACAATGATAACGCCGTTCGTGATGACGCCGTCCGTTAACGTCCAGATTTTGCCCGCCCGTATCGCGAGGACCTGCGACTCGCTGCCGGAACTCGCCAGACAAAATGAGCTGCTCAGTATAACCAGAAAGCTCAGAAATCTTCTATTTTTCACTGCTGGTCTTTCCTTTCAAAAACAGTTTTGCCTTCAATCAAAACCATTTCGACCTGGCTGAGCGTATCCAACGGATGGCCGCTTAGGATCACGATGTCGGCATCTTTGCCCACTTCCAAGCTGCCGATTCGATCCGCCACACCGAGAATCTCGGCGGGGGTCAAGGTCACGGCCCGCAGCGCCATATCTCTGTCCATGCCGTTCGCTACTGCCATCGCGGCCGCCAACGCAATGAATTTCGAGCTTGCACCGTCCCTGCCCGAGACGCCCAACGCCAGCTTGATGCCTTTCTCAGATAAGATCGCGGCATTCCGGATATCATGGTGACGGTATTCCAATCTGGGCATGTCGGCGAAAGACGTTGAGACAGGCCCGAGAATGACAGGAGCTTTACGCCGGGCAATCTCCTCTGCGACCAGATAACCCTCGGTACATTTATCCAGAATCAGCTTGAAACCAAACTCATCCGCCAGACGCAACGCATTCAGGATATCCGTGACACGGTGAGCCTCTATCTGGAGCGGAATCTCTTTGCTCAGGACCTTTGCAAGGACTTCATGAGTCGGGTTGGGGCCGAATCGGGCCGGCCGTTTTGGCTTGTCAATTTTCTCTGCGGGATTTGCTTTCTTTTTCTTATCGTACTCAGCCTTCTTCTTATTGTATTCGGCCAGCTCTCGCTCGTACTTTTCCTTATTATGTATGTATAATTTCGTCTCAAGCAGTGCTTCACGAATAGACGAATAATTCGCCAGGCGCCCGAGCGACGAGGATTCGTTATTTGCAGAGACGCCAATGGCCGCCTTGACGGCGACATCGCCCTTCAACAGCATCTTGCCGATATCCTTCGAGCCGTTGAGTTTCAAAACCGCACTGCTGCCGCCGATCAAGCTGCGAGAGCCCGGCGAGATATAGATGGCCGTGACACCTTGTGCCGCTACTTCAGGAGCCTCTTTGACAAACGGGTCAAGCCCATCGAGAATATTCAGCTCGGGAGCGACCGAGCTGCTCTCATTCAGCTCGCTGTCGATCACAAACAGTCGGGATTGAGCATCTATCAGCCCCGGCATGACAAATTTGCCGCTTGCATCAATTACCCGAGCGTCCGCGCCGACAGCGACGTTCTGTCCGAGTGCGGCAATCTTTCCGTCTTTTATAAGGATCGTGCCGTTTTCTATCGGGGCGTTACTTATCGGGAGAATGGTGCCGGCTCTGATTGCGATTTCCTGCGCTCCGAACGCACCGGCGGAAAGATACGGCAAGAACAAAGATGCAAGAACGAAAATCCTTTTTATGTTTTTCATCCCTTTTCCCTGCAAAGATATCGGACTATTGCTTATAATACTATCCATCGGCTGTGTCATAAGAATTTCTTCAAAATTACTACAAAAATTACAGGACCACAATGAGCATATTGTTACTATTGAAGCTGAAGGCCGGGTGTATTATAATTGGAAAAAGCCGGGCGGCCGGAACCTTACGACAAAAGGCGGGTCGGCAACGAGTTTCGACGAAAGGAACGATTGAATGAAAAGACGCGAATTCTTAAAGATGGCCGCTGCAGGAGTCATGGCAAGTATGGGCGGAGTTTCATTCGGCTCCGGGAAAACCGCCAAGCCCAACTTCGTTTTCGTTATCGCCGACGACTGCACATTCCGGGACATCGGCTGCTATGGCGGCCAGGCCTATACTCCCAACATAAACAAGCTGGCATCCGAAGGGATGCGTTTTACGCAGTGCTTCCAGTCGGCGCCGATGTGCTCGCCGACCCGGCACAATATTTATACCGGCCTTTACCCTGTAAAAAGCGGCGCATATCCTAACCACACTTTCGCCAAGGACGGCACCAAAAGCGTCGTTCACTATCTAAAGCCGCTCGGCTATCGCCTGGCTCTGAGCGGCAAAACACATATTAACCCGCCGGAAGTATTTCCGTTCGAGTATTCGGGCAAAGGAAATAATCCCGACTTCGAAGCCCTCGACAAATTCATATCCGAGTGCAAAAATAGCGGCACTCCTTTCTGCATATTCGCCTGCTCCAACGAGCCGCATTCGCCCTGGGACAAGGGCGATGCCTCACGCTACGACGCCGCCAAATTGAAATTGCCGCCCTACTTCGTCGATACCGCCGAGACGCGCGAGAACATGACGAAGTATCTGGCGGAAATTACCTATTATGACTGGCAGGTCGGTCAGGCCCTTGCCCTGCTTAACAAGCATGCCCTGGCGGACAACACGCTCGTAATCGTAGTCAGCGAGCAGGGCTCGAGTTTCCCCTTTGGCAAATGGACCTGTTACGATACGGGGCTGCAATCGGCCTTCATCGCCCGCTGGCCCGGCAAGGTCGAGCCCGGCACGGTCAGCGATGCGATGATCGAATACCTGGACGTTCTGCCGACTTATATTGAGGCCGCAGGCGGCACTCCCCCGGCGGCACTTGACGGCAAGAGTCTGCTGCCGGTTCTGACGGGCGAAACTACAGAGCATAAGAAGTACGTCTTCGGCGAGATGACGACCCGCGGCATTAACAATGGCTCCGAGCATTTCGGAATCCGATCTATCCGTTCGAGCAAGTTCAAATACGTCTGGAATTTTACACCGGAAATACAGTTCCGGAACGCCTGCACCAGTTCGAGCATCTTCAAGTCCTGGCAGGACAAGGCCGAAACCGACTCCGACGCCGCGGACAAGGTTCGCCGCTACGAGCACAGACCGGCAGAAGAACTCTATGATATTACGAAAGACCCATACGAATGGAACAACCTGGCCAACGACCCGCAATACGCAACGATCAAAGTACGAATGAGGAAGCGCCTGCTCAATTGGATGCAGGCCATGGGCGACAAGGGCCAGCAAACCGAACTTGAAGCGCTCGAGCACCAGGCCAGAAACAGAAATAAGAAAACCCAAAGCTCGCCTCAGAAACGCCAAAAAAAGCAGAAAAAAACCGCACAAACGAGATAAAAAAGGCAAGGCATATACGCAATGTTCGCCGGCGAGCGGGAAACCGCGTTTTAAGCCGTTCTGAGCGTGTCTTAGATAGTATAAAGTAAGTCTCATATCTCTTCGTTTCTGCCTATATCCGGGGGTCAATTTTTTTCTTTTAGCAGGGCGAAAATTTTACGAACTTCCGCTCTCAAACGCCGTACAAGATTTCTTGAAGGGCGAATATAAATATTGTGGGCTTCAAAAGAGCGAATTTGCCTTATTTCTGTCTTAATCGGCAGTATTTGCTCTACAAAGCTCCGGTTTTACTTGACTCTTGGAAAGGAGTTGATTATGTGGGACGATGATCCCGAAATGATGGATGCTTTCGAAGAAGAATATGATTACGAGTGCGAATCCGACGATGGTTTGGACGATTTGGCGTTCGATTCCGTCATAGCAGCGGATGTTGATGACGGAGCGCTCGATAAAGACGGTGATTTCTTTGACGACGAAGATTAATTTCACACAATAACGATACTTTCAACCCCGACAAATCAACTTTGACCGCCTAAAACGCCTGTTTTTCGCATATTTTCAGGGCAAAATGCCGCAACAACAAGTCTAAATCCAATAGATATGGTGCCGGACACCAATGCGCCAATACCCGGCGATTGGCTTTGAATTGGCTTTGTTTTCTGGCCGCCTCCTTTTGCTAAAATCACCATAAATCATTGCTATCACTAACTTAATATAATTTGTCCCTCCGGCAAATTGGCTTTGTTTTTTCAAATCGTACCCTTTCAATTATGCTTTGGGAGCTTGTATTTGGCATCCATTCAATTAGTTTCCCGACCGACACGGGGCAACAGGCGTGCGGCTACACAACCGGAGTTGTCGGATTTCGGGCTTCTTGCTTCGGATTTCCGGCCAATGGCCGGCATATTGGCTTTGTTTGGCTTTGTTTGGCTTTGTTTTTTCGCTGCCCTCAAAGCGTAAAATTCCTCATATATCCCTTCCATATAGACACTTACGCTCATTTTGCCCATTCTCAAATTGGGTTTATTTTTTCAAATAGCATTCCGTATAGACAGGATTTACACGATAAATAAGGATTCTTGTGTTTATAAATGATTTTTACTTTTAAATTTCAATATTTCACAGTTCTAAACTCGCCATCCTGTTATCCTGTCTCCTGTATTTTTTTTTGCCTTTTTTCTTTTACCTTTTTACTTATTTTTGTATTCTGTTTTCGATTTGTTGTATATTATACGAACAAAATGACTTGTCGTCAAGCAAATTTCAAAAAAATCTCCGTGAGACGGCGTTCTTTGTTCGTATTGCGTGCTCCGTAAGGAGTCCCAAGGACTGCGTAGAGCGTATTGCGTGCTGGGGATACTTATTTTCTTTAACCGCAGATAAACGCAGATTAACGCTGATAATCAATAATTATTTACAATCCGCCGAACTTCAAGCTTGGGTTTAGCGAAGTTCATCAGCAGGCAAAGGCGAAGGTTCGTGGCCTTTAGATAATTCAGACATTGGGCCATGTGGATGTCATCGAGATTCTTGACCGCCTTGAGTTCGAGAAGAAGGACTCCTTCAACCAGAAGATCGGCTGTATATTCACCTACGGCTACTCCGTCGTAATATACTGTTATCCCGTGTTGTTGCTGAACTTGCAGGCCCGCCTTGCGAAGCTCATGTGCTAGTGCATTCTCATATACCTTCTCCAGGAATCCACTTCCAAGCGTGTTACTAACAGTAAACGCGCATTGAATGACCCTCTCCGTCAGTTGTTTCATATCATTTTTTTCTCTATCTGCGTTCATCAGCGTTCATCTGCGGTTTCATATAAAAGGTTGTTGAAAACATCAAATTCTTCATACCTGATCTCCTTCCAATTTATTTTTTATCTATTATTGGTGCGATTCATCACACCCTACCTGCCTACGAATAAAAAATTTTATTAACCGCAGATTAACGCAGATTAACGCGGAAAAAATAGTCAATAGTAAATCGTAAATAGTCAATGGCAAAGGCTATGATGACGAATGCCAGAGATATCTTAATGACAAACTTCTTCATAACTAATCTACTTCCAATTTATTACAATTTTTTTCCTATTCATTATTGGTGCGATGCATCGCACCACTATCTTAGATATCTCTGAACCAATCCTTCCAGGATTTCTTTATTGGAGTAATCTCAAGCCTAGAAAATCGTTTATAGTGACCAATTAACCGGTCCGCATCTGGATCAATGATTGTTATTGAAGGTAGTTTCTTACGATAGAGACCTGCTAGCTGCAACAGGATACGAGGCCTAAAATCAGTATCTGGTAACGAGTATCCAACAATTACTATTTCGTTTATGGACCTCAGGACATCCAAAGCATGTTGCCACTGCTGTTTTATCCATGTTGATAAATATGCTTTACGCGCCGTAGGCTCTACGAGAAGCACATCCTTGAAAGGATGTATGATTCTATTAGCAGAGTCTGATGGATTTTTTGCACGAACAACAACGATACCATTATTCTCATGGATTGTTTCAATGTTGTGTACATTGATCGCTTCTTTGGCCTTATCGTAACGATCTCGTGACATTTCTGCAAGATTAAGAGAACCATGTGGTTTAATGAGCGAGAGACAATCTTCATTATCTTTTCCATAGTTGATATTTACTCCGAGAGATTGACAGGCAACCTCAATTAGCAGGTCCCAGTTTAATGAGATAAGGATATCATTAGATGTAACTGCAGAGTTGACAAAGTCCTCTATAAGCGACATATGGGCCTCTGTGCATTCACGCACGATCTTACAGAAATACAATCCCATAGATTTTAGTAGTACCGTTTTAAGATGCTTAGGATTGTAGCCCTGTGAAGTGGGGTCGGGACCCTCATAATCAAGGCGATATCGCTCCCACTCATCAAGTAGAGTAATCACATCTTCGAAGTTAGGCCAATGTATCTTAAAGTCACAATCCAAGTAGATAGACTGTAGAAAATCGAGATATGCTTTTCTTGCTCGCTCTCGCTGCTCATTCCCCAATGGGTATGCATTTTCGAATACTGGACTTGTCAGTTCGCTGGCCAATGGGAATCCGCAAACCTTTGAGAATCCGGCGCCGAGAATGTAGCATCGTGTCATTCCTTGGTCTCCCTGCTGCACTCTTCCTACAATAAACTCACGATAGAGACAGCCTAGTCGCGATTGTCTTGGAAATCAAGCATTTTAGAGTGTGCAACTTGTCGCGCACCCCGAGCTATTCATTAAGAAGTACATTTTGCTCGTCTGTAATTTGACATAGAAAAATCATAATTGTTTCTTCCGAGTGTGCAAAATCTATTTTGTACATCTTACCCGGCTTCCCACCATTCACAGTTCTTCAACACATCCTTCATCGCATGCAACCGGTTATTGTGATACCCACGCAGAAATAGTCTGAAACCCGGAGCGATCTCTGGAGGGAAACGTATGATCCCCTGTATCGTTTGGGCAAAATCCTCACACGTACGGAGTGTCTCATTGATAACATGAGCAACAACAGGTCTGAGCGAGGCCAGACGGTTTGGGAGCATATGTTCATCGTTCCATACACCAAACGACGCGAAGGGCTGTACATCAGCATTGACTGCGAACCCCTTCTCGGTGACAAAAATGGACGAGAAGTCCTTGCCGCTGTGTACGACATCATCACGATACTTCCGAAGCACTTGAAAGAAAGGCCCTTGCCGGTGATAGAATGACGCGAGTTCTGTGGGAACATGGAAGCGCGTCTGAATTATCTCGACAGTCATCAATTCTTCACTGTCGAGTACCATTCGCCGGAAGGACTTCGGTAACTGTCGTTTCTTGATTTTCTTATCTAAGAGTTCGATCCTCCGCCACAACGTGGCAATCACAGCCTGCAGAAGGTCAAATAGACTGCGACAGACCCCAAAGATGTATTCGATCTCGGTAGACGCAAACCGTCTTACCTCCGCGCTTGAATCAGTGGACGAGCGATGAAAAAGATCAAGTTTGCCAAGAGATGCCCCCAGATTATGAATATCGTTCCGGATGCCATCAATGAATCTCATGGTATCCGCCCAGCACGCACGTTGTGTCATAAAATTGAGGAAGTCCAAGTATATGTCCGTCTCTTTTTCGGGCTTTCGAGCAAAGTAGTCGGCCTCCGCTGGCTCGCCTTTCATGCGTGTAAGCCTGTTGGGCAACGGCAACCACATCTGCCACTCTCCCTTCTCGAAGAAGGTTAGCGTGGTAAGTACACGACTCCCAATGTTTTCAGAATCAATGAAGGGTATCTTGATTAGTTCTGATTTCTTTATTGTTGCCTGTCTTGCCATGTCTTCAAAAGCTCGTGTAAGCGTATGCCACCCGATTAGCCTAGAGCAGCAAGCCCCTTGGGAGAGATAACATAACCATTCCCTTTAGTTTCAACGTTTTTTGCTTTATCCTTCCTTGTGACTAGACGCTTATCCGTGAGAAAATATCTTGTCTGAGGTTGGATAGGTCGGTCACCAAGAAAAGCCATATTATATCGATCAATTGTAATCATGGGACCATCTCTTAGCAACTCTAATATCTCCCTTTGGAGTTTTGTTAATTTGATATTTTGCATTGAATCTCTCCCTTATAGTTGTTGCAGAAGTTCATCTAATCATCGTATCCAATAATGGATGTTACTTCGACGATCTTATTTTTAAGTGAATGTCTTTTATCTCGCTGACGGTTCCAGTTTGAAAAGGCTAATCGCATCTCCTTTGGATTTAGTTTACGATATGCTAGAACTCGGAATGTGAAGTTGTTCGTGGGATTACGAGTTTGAGTTATTATATCTGGCATCTTCATCTAACAACCCCTTCCAACGTAAAAATACAAAATACGTAAAATTGTAATATCTGTGGATACATTACTTATTTCTCCCTTTCATTGAGGCCTTTTCGTATCTCACACAGAAATCTCCAAAACGGACTCATTAAACGGCCTCGCTATACATTCGTTAGGTTAATATTATAAAAAATGAGGCTGATTATCAATCTTATTTTCATATTCTTGCCTGTGTGTTGTGGTTTTGGTATACTTATGCGGCCGGGAGGTCCGGCGGGGTTTTGGTTGGTTTGTTTTAGGGCTTTTTAAGAAGGATGTTAAGCTGATATGGGAAATGTGCTTTTCTTATTACAAGTCACGCCGAGTCTGTTGAAAAACGTGAGATTGCCACGTCGCTTCGCTCCTCGCAATGACAGGGGCTACAAAAAT